>JAEEGF010602324.1_pt1 | contig 38031 bp, 30 predicted proteins | sample 9134171 | NCBI WGS metagenome assembly JAEEGF01 (sample SAMN16246542, study PRJNA631951) | gut metagenome | biome: gut microbiome; feature: rumen; material: AP-attached | host: Bos | place: Iran: Karaj | collected 2018-10 | reverse complement strand
CATTGGTGTTTCTGCATGTATGCAACCTGCTTCGCCAATTTTTCAGGAAACCAGCGGTCATCGCTATCACAGAAGGCGATGTATCGTCCGCGAGCTTCCTTGATGCTGTTGTTTCTTGCATATCCAGGGCCGTTATTCTCAGGCATCAGGAAGATGCGAACGCGCTTGTCTCGTTCTGCATAGCTTTGCAGCAGTTCCAGAATCTCTGGATCCGTGGAATGATCGTCCGTGATAAGCAGTTCCAGATTCTTGTAGGTTTGGCTCAGTATACTCTCTATGCTCGCGCCAATATATCTACTGGCGTTATAAGTCGGCATGATGACAGATACCAAGTCTTTCTTCTTCATTGCGCGTGTTTTATATTAAAAACGTGCAAAGGTAGAAAAAATTGTGTAGCTGGGCAAGAAAATTTTATCTTTCTTTGTCTATTAGGTGGAAATCCCATTTATGGCATCGTTTTCATGTGAACGTCCCGTTGTGGGAATGGGATCTCTATGTTGTTTTCATTCAGTGTGTTGTAGATGATTTCCTTGACACGTGATGTCAGCATGATTTTCTCCTCTACCAGCATCCAAATGCAGACCAACAGGTCCACAGAACTCTCTCCAAAGTCGGAAAACATGATGTTGACGGGTGTGTTCACATTGGTAATGTACTTGCCGGCAGCATTTCGTTCCTTGCAAATGGGAGCAATGGCATCTGTGAGCAGTTGCCGCACCTGCTGGATGTCGGATCCGTAAGCCACACCAATGGGAATCTTGATGAGTTCGTAGCGGTGGTTGCGGGTTAGGTTCTTGAAGTTCTTGCTGAAGAGGGCGCTGTTGAGGAAAGAGATGACGGAGCCGTCGGCTGTCACGATTTGCGTACTCTGATATGTGATGCTTTCCACCTTACCGCTGATACCATCGCATACGATATAGTCACCCACGTGCAAGCGTCCAGCCATCAGGTTGATGCCATAGAAGAAGTTCTCCAGGATACTTTGCATGGCGAATCCCAAACCTGTTGCCAAACCTGCGCTCACGATAGAGATGCCACTCTTGGGGACCTCCAGAATGACGAGCGATATGATGATGTAGAGACCCCAACAGATGATGCCTATGATGTTGCGTGCCAACGTCAGGTTGTAGGTCTGGTTATCTTTGATCGTCTTGCGGCGGAAGTAGCTGTAGAAACTGCAGATGATGTAGTTGAGATAGCGGAAAACAAACCATAGCGCCACTACCACGCAGATGCGGTAGAGTGAGATGCGTATGAGGTTGGTCTGATGTACGATGTCCATAAAGAAGATACGGTGGCAGATGCTCGTCATCTCGAAAGTCTTGGCAGCCCAGTAAATGCTCACCAATACGGAGGCAACTGCAAAGATGGGTACCAAGGTGCGGTTGAAGAGGTCGTAGAACCAGGTCTGGGTGACATATTCGCCGCGTTGCATCTTGTCCAACATGATTTTCACGTCAGCGCTGATGTCCTTTCCTGCCTCCTCCTTTTTCTTAAGGTCAGGACGCACGTGAAAGATCAGGTATTTCTTCTCGAACATTTCCATCAGGTCATACAAGCATGTGATGGTCATGATGGCAGCCAATTGGAATGTCCACCAAACCATTACCTGCACAGCCAGCAGGCAGTAACCTGTCCAGGCGGCAAGAGTGGAGATGATCATGGCGGCAGTAGTCAGATGGCTGTACACCACGTCCAGCAAAGGCAGACCTTCCCTATGCCGCTTCGACAGCACCAGTTGCCAGATGGTGAATCCCAAGAGGATGGGAGGGAAGATGAGATTTACGATGGCGTTGGGAATCAGTACGATGCGGAACAGGATGACGATGAAGGCCAGCAGCATCAAGGGCATATAGATGATGGCGGCGTGACGCATCTGCTCATCTTTCAGTCGGATGAAGAGGCTCAAGAAGATGACTTCCAAAAGCCAAGCCATGTTGATGATGAGGCGTGTGCCCATCTGGATGAAGTTGCGGTCGGTAAAGGTGCGTACCACCATCACGATGATGGCGAAGAGAGCGATGCCAACCACATTGTTGAGCATTTCGCGCTTCAGCCGGAAATCCTTGCCTCGCCATTTCTTAGGCAACAGCCACCTCAGGGCAACGTAGCTCAGCACCCAGGCGATAGCGAGGTACATTACGAGGAACACGCTGATGAAGAGGACTGAAGCACCACGCCATTCCGAGTAGATGGCACTATGGCCGGCAAAGGGCTTGTACTTGGTCTCCCATGCACGTTCGGCTCGACGGGTTTGCATCGGCAGGGTGAAAAGCATGGAGAAGTAGTTGCTGCTCCCATTCTTGAAGATGTTGTCCTGCAGAATCTTATATCGGCTTTGGGCGAACGCGTTGAGTTCCAGTACCTTAGTCCTCACGCTCTTGTAGTACGAGTTTTCCGCCTCCATGCTCTCCAGGAACTTCTGCAGGTTGTTTCGGATGATTTCAGCGTATCTCAGGCAGGCAATTCTGTCCTTCAACGGATCCCCTGTCAGATAGAGAGGCAAGTTAGGCTCTTCGTCCTCAGTTTCTTCCTCGCTGATATTCTCGTTAGGCAGCGAAGGCATCATACTGGCGGTCAGGGTAGTGTCGACGGGTTTCGTGACATCCGTCTTGTTGGAAAGCGAGTCGATGGCTTGCAGCAGAATGCTGTCGTTGGCGCTGAGCACGCTGTCGTTATCAGCGATGACGGGAGGCATGCTCTTAAGCGAGACGATCAGCGAGTCGTAGCGCTCCAGCTCAATCTTCAAGCCTGCGATGATCTTGTCGTATTGATTCATCTTGCCGTTCTGGTTGTTCAGCTCTGAGAACAGGTTGATCGCTTGCTGGCAGGCATAAGCCATGTCGAAGGTGTTCTCTGTCGTCTGCGAATAGAGCATCAGGCTTATCTGCTCGCATTTGTGCATGTAGTTCACCAGCCGCTGATGCTGCGTCGCGCCCTGCTGCTCATACATCGCCATGAATTGCTTCTGCTTCTCGTAGCTCATCTGTAGCTCAGCCCTCAGCACGCCCAGCGTCCTGGCCAAGTCTTTCTCTCTCAGCACAGCTGGACTTTGTGCCACACACAGTATCGTCAGCAATATCGCCAGTATCCTTCTTGTCTTCATAGATTCCTCCAGATTTCTTTCGACTTTTTTTTAATTAATGTTACAAAGGTACACAATAATTCTTTTTTGGGAAAACTTTTTTGCCTATTTAGAAAAAAACATGTATTTTTGCTTGGAATTCTAAGGACAATAGCTATGAAAGAAAGAATGTTTCATTTTTTTTTAGCCCTCGCTTTCGTCGCCTCATCGTTTGCTGAGACCCGCATCACAGGCGTGGTGCGCAGCGAGGGAGTGCCTGTGACAGACGCCATCGTGATGGAGATCAACAAGGATCATCGTATTCTCCACCAGACGCGTACAGATTCCCAGGGACGCTACAGCATCCTGTTCACCCATCCGGAAAAGAACTCCATTCGAGTGCTGGCGGCTGGATACTATCCCATTACCCACAAATTGCGCGAGTTCACACAAGTTACCGTCAACCTCACTCCCAGGGAGCATTCTGTCAACTACGACACGCTGCCTGGCCGCCATAAGGGCATCCAGAGCAACAAACTGTTTGTGGGTCGCGTGGGCGATGGGACACGCCCCCAAATCTCACGCCTCGAGATGGTGTCTGACACCCTGTTCAGCTTCATCGTGCCCCTTCGTGTGGATGCGCTGGTCGATGATTATCGCGCTGGACGCAACATGATGTTCCTGGGCGATGGAGACGAGCTGCTTCTCAATGCACGCAATGGTATGGATGTCAAGCCGATAGAGGGGGACCCTGAGGATATCTCCGACAAGATTCGCCCCATCAATCACAACGTCCAGATTGTTCATGGGCAGACGCCCAACGTATACACCAACAATTACGTCTATCCCCGCTTCCTCATCTCTCGCAACGAGCTGTTTTCGCTCATCGAGAATGCCAGCCGAGTGCGCCGCATTGCTTTCGACACCGTTCATGCCGACAACTACTGGCTGCTTTATCCCTCCGATGATTTCGAGTCTGAGCTTCATCGGATTGTCTATAAATTGATGAAGTAGGGGAGGCATTACGGGCAGGCTCGAAAGACAACGTGTTGAGTCTGCGGTTTCAACGTGTTGAGTTTGCCATTTCAACGTGTTGTGTTTGCGGTTTCAACGTGTTGTGTTTTCAGCTCGCATTTTTTCCGCTGCCGCTTGTCATGTTTTGCAAAAAAAACTGTAACTTTGTGCGGAAGAATTGTGGCAAGGCGGGAATCAGTCCTCTGTCACAAAAATGAGATAACAACAGGAAGAAAAGAATGAAGATGAGACACGTCAGACAAGTCCTTGTGACCTTTTGGATGGTTTTTGCAAACTTGGGAGTCTGGGCTCAGCAGGCTGGCATCAGCCTCGAGTACAGCGGTAATTGGATGGGTCGGATACCCGACAACACCTTTGTGGCAGCAATTTCCATTCCAGGTTCCCACGATTCCTCGACAGGCAGCGGATGGGCGAGTGGTTACGAGGAACTGGGCGAGATGTTCGCCCGCACTCAGGACCTCACCTTTGCTGAGCAATGGAGCATCGGCATTCGTGCTTTCGACATGCGTCCTTGCGTCCATCAGGATCACTTGAATCTCAATCATGGCATCTGCGCCACCATACTTCGTTTCGACGAAGTGCTCTTCCAGTTGCGTGATTCTCTAATCGCCAATCCTTCGGAGTTCATCATTATCCACCTGAACCACGAGACTGACGGCGACTTGGTCAGCGACCCTAACCGCACTATCTACAACGCTCGTATTCAGGAATTGCTCAAGAGCGATGAGCTGAAGGATTATATGGTTGACTTCAAGCGTACCCTTCGTCTCTCAGATGTACGCGGGAAAATCCTTGTCTTGAGTAGAGACAAGTATGCCTCTCAACCTGTTGGCGGATTCCTCAACAACTGGACAGGATCGGCCGACTGGTCGCGTCGCACGCAGGTAACGGTGACGGGGCCAGGCAACTCGTCTTCCAGGACTTCCTCCATCTATATTCAAGACTATTGGGAGACTTACGAGCCAGGGACGATGGACATTAAGTTGAATGCTCTCCTGGAGTTGCTTAGATACGGCAGCACCCACAAGAACAGAGTGGCATCATCTGTCGTCTGGTACCTCAACTTCGCTTCTGCCTATTCCAAAGTGGGCGTTTTCAATGCATCGCTTAGTGAAGGCTATCGCGACAATGCGACCTATACAAACAAGGCTATCGCAGATTATCTTGCTGATGAAAGTCACGTGGCAGGTCCCACAGGTATTATCTTGATGGATTATGTAGGAGTGGATGAATCGGCAGGTTATGCCACGATGGGTGCCTCGGCCGTAAAGGCAATCATTGCCAACAATTTCAAATATCTGGAGGACATGGGGCAGACATCTGTCGGTCAGCCTGATTCTGCGGTCAAGCGGACCCTTATTGGCACCTACTCCCTTACAGGGATGAAATTGTCAACTCCTCAGCCTGGTTCCATCTGTATTTTCCGATACAGCGATGGCACCTGCCAGAAGGTCATGTTCTAAAAACAGCTTCACTCCTTGTCCTCTCCAGTAAGAGAAGGGAGAGTCTATTTCATTCCGTGATGCTTTCGATGAGTTCCTGAGGGGTGACGAGTGTTTGCTCGCCCGTCTGCATGTTCTTGAGGGTGATCTTGCCTGCTGCAATCTCTGTCTCACCAGCTAAGGCAACATAGGGAATCAGCTTTTGATTGGCATACTGCATCTGTTTCTTCATTTTGGCAGCATCAGGATATATTTCGCTGCGAATACCAGCGGCACGTGCTTGCGCCAGGATGGGCAGGCAGTAATCGGTCTCTGCAGCGCCGAAGTTGATGAAAAGGAGTTGAGTGTCCGTTGTAACTTCCTTAGGATAAAGATTGAGTTGATTGAGCACATCGTAGATACGGTCAGCACCAAAGCTGATACCCACGCCGCTGATGCCTGGCATACCAAAGATGCCTGTCAGGTTGTCGTAGCGACCTCCACCTGTGATGGAACCAATCTCGACGTCGAGTGCTTTCACCTCGAAGATGCAGCCAGTGTAGTAGTTAAGACCGCGAGCCAGGGTGAGATCCAACTCCACCTGAGATTTCAGGTTTGTCAATTTAGAGAGGACATACTCCACTTCCTCGATACCTTTCAGTCCTGTCTCGCTTTGACAGAGAACCTGACGCATGGTGGCAATCTTCTCGGCATTGGTTCCACTAAGCTGAATGATGGGTTGCAGTTTCTCGATTGCTTCCTCGCTGATGCCGTCCTCGCGGAGCTCTTCATTCACGTTGTCGAGACCAATCTTGTCGAGTTTGTCAATTGCTACGGTAATGTCAACAATCTTCTCGGCTTCGCCAATAATTTCAGCAATACCTGAGAGAATTTTGCGATTGTTGATTTTGATGGAGACACGGATACCGAAACGAGTGAAGACTGTGTCGATAATCTGCATCAGTTCCACCTCGTTGAGAAGGGAATCCGATCCGACCACATCGGCGTCGCATTGATAGAATTCTCGATAGCGTCCCTTCTGAGGGCGGTCGGCGCGCCACACGGGTTGAATCTGGTAGCGGCGGAAGGGGAGGGTGAGTTCCTCGCGATGCTGCACCACGTAACGGGCAAAGGGAACAGTAAGGTCATAACGCAGGCCCTTTTCACAGAGCTTGGCTGCCAAATGTCCAGTAGCACCTTGCTGAAGATCCTCGGAAGAGATGCCGCGCAGGAAATCTCCGCTATTGAGAATCTTGAAGAGCAGTTTATCGCCCTCCTCGCCATATTTACCCATCAGGGTGCTGAGGTTTTCCATTGCAGGTGTCTCGATTTGCTGGAAGCCATAGAGAGCATATACCTGTCGGATGGTGTCGAAAATATAGTTGCGTCGCGCCATTTCCTGTGGACCGAAGTCACGCGTGCCTTTGGGGATACTGGGTTTCTGTGCCATAATGATTTCTGTAATTTGCGGGTGCAAAGTTACTGCAAAATGAGGGAAATACAAAAAAAAGAGTTATCTTTGCACATAAAAATATTCTAACGATGAGCATTTTCAGTAAAAAAGAAGATAAAAGTAAACAACCGACTTCATCCGTCCAACCCCTATCCGTCGCTGCAGAAACGCCTCGTGCAGAAGTCAGGCGCGTGTCTAAAAATCCAAATCTGATGAGTGAGCAACAAGTGCAACGGACTCGTGAAGCCCTGCGACTGGCAGAGACGAAACTACAGAATGCGGAAGAGAGCCTGGAGCACTTGAAGAGACAGCAAGACTGGTTGCGTCGCTACAACGAGCTGAAACTTGCATTAAATCAGGAGAACGCACGCCTGTATGACCTGAAGAAACAGCAATCGAGTATGGCTGAGGACATCCGTGCCTTGGATCGTTATCAGACATTCGAGACCATTCAGAGTGATTTCCTTCGCATGAAATATCTGGAGCAAGCTGCGGCTGAAAACAAACGAAACCGTAGTGTGCTGGATCGTGAACAGGATGAGGCTATGCACAGATGGGAGGACCAGCAGAAACTGCAGCAACAGATGACAGAACTGCGTGAGCAGGCTCAGAACCACCTTTATCAGTCGATGGATCAAATAGCAATGGGGCATAGGGTGACTGGTGCCTTGGAGATCCTGTATGACAATCTGGTACATCTGGATGACACTATCAGTGCACTTACCCAAGATCAGAAGAAGACATCGCAGGAGATTGAGGAAAAGACTTTGGAACTGGATAGGTTGAACGAGAGGAAAGAACAGCATCGTCTGGTCCGACAGGGGATAGAAATCCATGAGGGGATGGTGACTCACGGCGAAGCTATATTGTTGAAATTGGATCAATTGCACGAAATAAGGAACACAATCACCGACTTACGTTCACAACAGTCGGATGGCTTGCGTCGCCAGAACGAAGAGAATGAGCAGTTGGGGCGTATCTTTTCGAAATTCCAAGAGGTGGAGGGAAAAATGCAGAGCCTGAACGATGAGATACATGTGCATCGTGAAAGCATCAAGGGCCAGAACAGTTTCGTGCTTCAGGAACGTGCTATGCGGTTAAAAAGCCGTCATCAGATGCTCCTCTCTGCTCAATCTCTCTGGAACCGTATCTCTACTGGTTACAGTTTGATAGAGGAGAAGGCGAGAACGCTGAATGCCTTGCGATTGCACATCGAGCATGTGCAGAAGAATATCCATGAACTGGACACGGAGGTAAGTCGCCTGAATCGTCTTTCAGACGAAAAGCGCTATACCTATATGCTGAGCAAAAGTCAGAGCGTGATACAGCTTCGCTCGGATCTGAAGGAAGGTGTGCAGTGCTCAGTCTGTGGCGCCACGCACCATCCATACCACAGTGACACAATGCTGGAGCAAAGCAAACTCATCGGTGACTTCAAGACTGAATATGATTTGCTGGAGGCAGAGGCACGTGGGAAACGTATTCAATTGGAAGACTTGAAGTCGGATTTGATTGCGACACAAGCCCGTTATGAGACGGAGGAGCAAGGTATGGTCAGTGTCAGACGTAGACAGGCAGAGGACGTCAACGAATGGCGCATTTATGCAACCTTGGATAAATCTTTTCACGATTGCTCGTCGAGTACTAATATGGAAGGACGCCAGTTGATGCTGCGTCAGTTGATAGAGAACACAACACGGGATGCGGAGAGTGCACAAAGCGAGTTGGACACCTTTACCTATCATCAGGATGCCATCAATGAGCTTTCAGAGAAACTCTCTGTGTTGGAACAGCGCAAGACGGAACTTGGAGTGCGAATGAATGAGGTGAACACGGGTTGTCAGGTGATGGCAGGTTATGTGGAGCGTATCCAGACCCAGCTAGCTAACCAGAATGACGTCTATAGTGATTTTTACGACAAGTTGGACAAGATAATCACTATTCCTGAATGGTATCGTGAATGGAACCAGAATCACGAAGGACTGAAGATGAAAATTCAACAGTTGATGGAAAAATGGGACAGCCTGAACCAACAGATTAGCGAAGAAGAACAGCAACTGCAGAAGGGGCGTGCTGAACTAGAGGGACTGCAGAAGGAACAATCAGCCCGTCAAGTTTTCCTGAATATTGCTCAGCAGCGGAAAGAGAATTGTCAGAGTGCCATCTCAGAGCAGAATAAGAGTTACGATAAGATGTTGGGTAAAAATGATGTGAAGGTGTATTTCGATCAACTTTACCAGCAACTGACAAAAGCTCGAGCAGACGAGAACCGTGAGCATAAGCTGACTCACGACATGATGAAGGAAATCAGTCAGATCCGTGGGCATCACGATGCATACGTGGAGCTTGGTGAGATGTTGAGTAACGAATGTGCGCAGAAGCGTTCTGTGATAGATCTTTGGATTCGAGGATTCAATACCCAGCATCCTCCTGTGCAATATTCCGAACTGGAAAGTGTATTCATGGAGGAGAGGGATTGGTCTGCCGTGCGAGGTAAAGTTTTGCGTATGCAGGAAGACATGGCTGTCTGTCAGGCCATCGTGGATAATATGCGATCACGGTTGATTGCTTTGCAAGCCGAGGGTGGACGAACGGCTGTGAGAGAAGGAGATGATGTGCAGTCAGACTTGGTAGCACAGCGAGATATGCTTGAGACCCGACGCAGAGAAGCCATGATGCAAGTGGCTCGATTGACGGTTGCTTTGGAGGACAATGAAAAGGCACGTCATACGTTCTCGTCAGAATCTGTCAGGGAAGAAAGTCCTAAGGATTGACGTACTGCATCGACAAACGTTTGTCCGTATTTCTGCTTTTTGAATTCTCCGATTCCGCTCACATTACCGAATTCTTCCATTGTAACAGGTCGTATCGTGGCGATCTCATGCAGTACCTTATCCGATAAAACGATATAAGGAGGGAATCCTTGCTGTTCGGCAAGTTTGAATCGGAGACGGCGCAATTTCTCAAAAAGAACAGGGTCTTCCAAAGGGATGGGATCCATCGATGCCTGTAGATTGAGTTGCCGCTGCAGTTCCATTTGCCGCTCGCCTTTTTTCCGTTTCTGGCGTGGAAGTTTTTCTTCCTTGCGGATTACTGCCAGGGTTGCACTCTTGTGACCATAGAGCACTTCGTTGCCCAGATCTGTGATACGCAGATGATTGTGTTCATCATACTTGATTTCCACGTATCCCAGTTGAAGCATTTGGAGCAGGTAATCATTCCAATCCCGTAGGGGAACATCTCGTCCCACTCCATAAGTTTTCAGATCAGCATATCCGTGAGCCTTCACTTCTGGAGAAAAGATGCCGCACAGGATGTCTACAGCTGTGCGCATGGTGACATCCTCACCTGTCCGGCTGATGGCACTCAAGGCTTTCTGCACCAGGATGGTGCCATCGAACCGGCGAGGAGGATTCTTGCATACATCGCAGTTCCCGCAATCATGACCGTTCTCCTCTCCAAAATAATTGAGCAGAATTCTGCGGCGGCAGATGTCGGCCTCGGCATATTCCCGCATGCGATTGAGCCGTTCGATATTGATTTCCCGCTGACCACTTTCCTGAGCAAAATGGTTCAGTTGTATGATGTCGGCCACAGAGTAGAAGAGCAATGTGTCGGAAGGTAGTCCATCTCGTCCGGCTCGCCCGATTTCCTGATAGAAATTCTCGATGCTCTTGGGCAGGTTGTAGTGAATGACGAAACGAACATTGCTTTTGTTGATTCCCATCCCAAAGGCGATGGTTGCACAAACTATCTGGACACGGTCGTTGATGAAATCCTCTTGCGCCTTGTTGCGTTCCTCAGAACTTAGTCCTGCATGATATGCCACTGCTGTGATATGATGTTCGCATAGATAAGTGGCCATCAACTCGGCATTCTTCTGACTCAAGCAATAGATGATGCCACTGTCGTTGAGATGATGGCTCATGAACTCCAGAATCGTCAGGCGTTTCTGTCTTGCATCCAATCCACGCCGTACGTCGAGCGAGAGGTTGGGACGATCGAAAGAAGACAGAAATACTTTGGCATCAAGAATTTGCAATTGCTCCAAAATGTCTGTTCGCGTAATCTTGTCCGCCGTGGCTGTCAATGCCACGATAGGTACGTGAGGATGTCGTTCATGAAGGATGCCCAAACGGGAGTATTCGGGGCGGAAATCATGGCCCCATCCGGAGATACAGTGAGCTTCGTCAATAGCGAAGAGTGAAATGTTCGTTTGATTAGAAAGAATTGGCAGTTCCAGCATGAGTCTCTCTGGAGAAATGTAAAGTAGTTTTATCTTTCCTTCTATACACTCCCGACGGATGATGGCATTCTCAACCTCGGTGGCAGCGCTATTGAGTGCACGGGCAGCGATTCCGTTGGCCACGAGTGCTTCTACCTGGTCTTTCATCAAGGAGATCAGTGGAGAAACAACGATGGTAAGACCGGGCAGCATCAATGCAGGAATCTGATAACAAAGACTTTTGCCACCTCCCGTAGGCATCAGCACTAGAGCATTCCCTCCCTCGAGTATATGCTGAATGATTTCGCGCTGCTGAGGACGGAAGCTATCGTATCCAAAATATCTTTTTAGTGTGAGATACATAATGGCTAAAACTATTCACTTTGCAAAGTTAACATTTTTTTATTTCACTTTTAGGAACATTGTATGAAAAATATTTATATATTTGCACCATAATAGAAATAGGAATATTATGGGAAAATACAATCTGACAGAAAAAAAGATGCGTGCTCCCCTCTACCGTTCTTTGCTTAATCCTGAGATGGTGGAAAACATGTACCAAGAAATTATGGCAAAGTTCATTGTGGAAAAAAAGTATCGCGATGCCGATTACAATGCCCAGAAACTGGCTGATGAACTGAACACGAACACCCGCTACATCAGTGCAGTCATCAATCTGAGATATCAGGACAATTACTCGCAGATGGTAAATGAATTCCGCATCAAGGACGCCATGTATCTGCTCAAAGACAAGCACTCGCAGAAGATGACAATGGAAGAAATCGCTCTGACAGTAGGCTTTTCCAATCGTCAATCTTTCTACGCAGCCTTTTACAAACGTTTGGGGATAACTCCCCGTGAATATCGTCAGAAGAACATGGCTCAGATTGAGACACAGCTGAATGACCGCAGAAAACGTCTGAAAGAGTCGCGTGCTAAGAAAAAGCAAGATAATTAAATGCAAAACGAAGAGACTTTTCAGTTTGCTGACGAGCGTTTTGCCGATTTGCAAATGTTGAGATATCAGGTCCCGGGTTTCCAGGACCTGAATCTTCGTCAACAGGTCTTGGTCTACTACTTGAGTGAGGCTGCTCTTTGGGGACGCGACATTCTGTGGGACCAAAACGGTCGCTATAATTTGCGTATACGTCAGCTTTTGGAAACCGTTTACACGGATTACTCAGAAGAACGGGATACCCAGGAGTTTAAGGAATTCGCCATCTATCTGAAGCGCGTATGGTTCTCTAATGGGATTCATCATCATTATGGGTGCCTGAAGTTTCAACCTGGTTTTACGTCCAGTTTCCTGCGTCGCGCTGTGCTCTCAGTACCTGCGTCGAAGTTACCTTTGGGCGAAAAACAAAGTGTGGAGGAACTTTGTGATGAATTATTCCCTGTCATTTTCAATCCCGAGGTATGCCCTAAGCGTATGAATCAAACCGAAGGAGAAGACTTGCTTTTGACCTCCTCATGCAATTATTATCAGGAAGGAATCACCCAAGCAGAGGCTGAAGAGTTCTATGCCAGCCAGAAAGCCAGTGGTGATGCAGCGCATCCTATTATGTACGGTATGAATAGTACGCTGATGTGCGATGGTAAAGGATGTCTTTATGAGGATGTTTGGCATTCAGGTGGTAAATATGGAAATGCGATTGACCACATCATCGCTTGTTTGGAACTGGCAATTCCCTATGCCGAAAATGTACGGCAGAAAGAAGTCATCGAAAAATTGATAGACTTTTATAGGACAGGTGACCTGAAGACTTTTGATGCCTATACCATCTTGTGGGTAGGAGAAACGAAAGGTGAGGTGGACTTTACCAACGGGTTTACTGAAGTGTATGGAGATCCATTAGGTCTGAAAGCCAGTTGGGAAGGTTACGTGAATTTTGTGGACAAAAAGGCAACACATCGTGCCCAGCTACTGAGCGATAATGCCCAGTGGTTTGAGGACCATTCTCCCGTAGACCCTCGTTTCCGGAAAGAAGTCTGCCGAGGAGTATCTGCAAAAGTGATTAATGCTGCCATCTTAGGGGGTGACCTTTATCCCAGTAGCGCCATAGGCATCAATCTACCCAACAGTGATTGGGTACGTGCAGAGTACGGAAGCAAAAGTGTTACCATTGGGAACCTGACGCATGCTTATAATCAGGCAGCAAAGGGGAATGGCTTCCGAGAGGAATTCGTTATCAATAAGGAAACGTTGGATCTCCTGAATCACTATGGTGATGTGTGTGACGATCTTCATACAGATCTTCACGAGTGTTTGGGACACGGCAGCGGCAAGTTGCTTTCTGGCGTGGATGCTGATGCACTGAAAGCATATGGTAGTTGCATTGAGGAGGCTCGTGCTGACCTCTTTGGCCTTTATTACATAGCTGACGAGAAACTGGTGGAATTAGGATTGACGCCCGACAAAGAGGCTTACAAAGCTCATTATTATAGCTATTTGATGAATGGGCTGTTGACTCAGATGGTACGTATCGAACCCGGACATACCATAGAAGAGGCTCACATGCGCAACCGTGCTTTGATTGCCTTCTGGACATTGGAACATTATCCCCAGGCTGTTCAACTGGTAAATCTTGACGGGAAGACTTATGTGAGGATTTCTGATTATTCTTTGTTGCGAAAAGCCTTTGGAGTCCTGTTGGCTGAAATACAGCGAATAAAGAGTGAAGGGGACTACGAGGCTGCCAAGATGCTTGTGGAGACTTACGGAGTTCATGTTGATTCCGCACTTCATAAGCAAGTGTTGGCTCGCTATAAGAAACTGGATTTGGCCCCATACAAGGGATTCATCAACCCATGCTATGAAGTGAAGTATAATTCGCAAGGTGAGATAACTGTAGTAACCCTTATCTACGGAGAATCTTATGACGAGCAGATGTTGCGTTACAGCAGAGACTACAGAACCCTATGACAATCGACGAACAATTACGAGATATAAAGAAGGAATTCCGATCCTGCATGAATGGTGTCCTCTCTGCCAAGATGCGTGAGGCTGGGATGCCATACAAAGTAATCTTCGGAGTGGAATATCCCCGTTTGGTCAGCATCGCTCAGGAGTTTAGCCCAGATAGAATCTTGGCTCAGACCCTGTGGAATGAAAATATTCGTGAGAGTAAGATTTTGGCTACCCTGCTCATGCCTTTCGATGAGTTCTTGCCAGAAATGGCTGACATATGGGTGGACGAGACGCCCATAGCAGAGATAGCCCAGATGGTTGTAATGAACCTTCTGTGGCGTCAAACGTGGGCATCCGAAGCGGCCTTCCAATGGATGGCTTCCGACAACCCCATGCGTCAACTATATGGATTCCTCATCATGGCCCGTTTGTTGCAAGCTGGTGGTCAACTCAACGAGAGATCACTTGCTGAGCTGCGTGATCAGGCGTCTTCTTCGCTCCCTGGTGCTGATTTGAATCTTAGGAAAGCGATTCATTCCGTTTTGGACAGATTGGAATAGTTGCTAAAAAAAACGCCCTCTATGCTGTATCATACAAATAAAATCAATATCTTTGTACCTGCGAATGGACACGAATAACAGTATATTTCTTCAAGCCAAGTCTCTGCTGACGGAATATCTGGAGAAACGGCATATGCGCAAGACTCCAGAGCGTTTCGAGGTACTAAGGGCAATCTGCCAGACGGATGATATCTTTTCCATCGAGCAATTGAATGGTAAGATGCAGATGAATTCAACCTTTCAGGTCAGTCGCCCTACTCTCTTCAATGCGTTGGAAACATTCGTGGATGCTCAGTTGGTTATCAAGCATACTTTGCAGCGGGCATCTTTGTATGAGAGAAATATCGACAAGCGTCCGCGTGTTTGTTTGGTGTGCGACCAGTGTGGCATGATTAAGCGCTTGGAGAGGGCTGAGGTGACTCGATTCTTGAGAGATATTAAAACGCGTCAGTTTTTTGTTCGTCAGCCTGTCCTGTATCTTCATGGACTTTGTCGCAAATGCGAGATGATAAGACGGAAAGAAATCAAAACAAGTGAAAAAAAACAAACAACAAGGAAATAAGATTTATATTGATATGGCAAAAGGTAAAGTGGATGCTCTTCTTGGCATCGTTTTCGGAGATGAGGGCAAGGGAAAGGTAGTGGATGTTTTCACTCCCAGATATGACATTGTGGCTCGTTTTGCAGGTGGTCCCAATGCTGGGCATACCATCATTTTTGAGAATAAGAAGTTTGTGTTGCGCAGCATTCCCAGCGGTATCTTTGACAAGGATAAGGTAAATATTATTGGCAATGGATGTGTCATTGCTCCTGATCTTTTCATGACTGAAGCACAGGAGCTGGAGGCTGCAGGCTACGACTTGCGTGGTCGTTTGCATATCAGTAAGCGTGCTCATCTGATTTTGCCCACTCATCGGGCATTGGATCGTGCCTATGAAGCTGCTAAGGGAAAGAATAAGGTGGGTACGACTGGTAAAGGAATTGGGCCAACTTACAGCGAGAAAGCCAGCAGAACAGGACTCCGTGTTGGCGATATCTTGGATAACTTTCAAGAGAAATACGAGACGCTGAAAGCTCGTCATGCTCAGATATTAAGGGATATGAACTATGACTATGACATTTCCGAGGAGGAAAAGATGTGGCTTGAAGGCGTGGAATATATGCGTGGTTTCCAATTGACTGATACGGAAATCGAGATTAACAAGGCGTTGGCTGAGGGTAAGAATGTATTGGCCGAGGGAGCTCAGGGCACGATGCTTGATATTGACCATGGAACCTATCCTTTCGTCAGTTCCAGTAGTACGGTCAGTGGTGGTGTATGTACAGGTCTGGGTGTTGCTCCCAATGCGATTGGTGAGATATTTGGAATCTTCAAGGCCTACAGCACTCGTGTTGGAAGCGGTCCATTCCCTGTGGAACTTTTCGACGAGACAGGCGATAGGATTCGTGAGATAGGTCACGAATACGGAGCAGTGACGGGACGTAACCGCCGTTGTGGATGGGTGGATTTGGTTGCACTGAAGTATGCTATCATGATCAATGGCGTGACCCAACTCATCATGATGAAGAGTGATGTTCTTGATGGTTTTGACACCATCAAGGCATGTGTTGCTTACGAGAAGGATGGCGTGGTAACTACCGATATGCCTTATGATACAGCTGGATGGAAGGCTGTCTATCGTGAATTGAAGGGGTGGAAGTCTGACTTGACGAATCTGACCAGCGACTCACAGTTCCCTCAAGCCTTCCGCGACTACATCTCTTTTTTGGAGAAGGAGACAGGGACTCCTATCACCATCGTCAGTGTAGGCCCCGATCGTGCTCAGACCATCGTGAGAGGGTAGGCGAGCGACATCGTCGCGTTCCAAAGAATAGGAATATTTATTTGTTGCTGTACTCGTTAAGGAGTGCAGCAACATCTTTTTCATCTGCTCCGTATTTTACCGCTTGGGTAAAGTCTGCCTTAGCGAGTTTCTTTTTCTTTACATTCAGATAATAAGTGCCGCGAGCTATGTAGTATTCAGCATTCGTAGGGTCTAACTCGATAGCTTGGTTGTAGTCGTGGAGGGCAACCTCATGTTGTTGCCGCTCTTGTTCCATGCCAGCTCTTGTCACATAGAGTTGGGCGCGGGCCGGATAGAGTTGGATGAGAGCATTCATCTGCTCCATTGCTTCGCGCGGACGATTGTCTTTGTCGTTGAGTAAAATGAGTCCCAGCTGAGCCTCCACATTGTTTGGCTCCAAGCGGATGAGGTGCTCATAGTCGGTACGTGCCTGTTTGTAGTTGTGCTCCTGCATGTAGATGTAGGCACGGAAAAAAAGAGCCTCTGGGTGGTCTGCATTCAGATCCAACACCTCGTTGTAGTCTACCAAAGCTCTCTTCTCATTGTTCATCCGCATGTAGAGCGAGGCACGGTTAAGCAATATGCTCAGTGTGGTAGGCGAAATGTTGTGGCCCATTGAGTAGGAATCCAAGGCATCCTTCAGTTCTCCTCTCCGCTCCTGAATCTGTCCGAGGTAGTCAAAGAGGATAGCATTGGATTTAATGGCTGGATCTTTCTCCAGTGCCTTGCGGAAAAGTGCTTCTGCCTGATGTAGGCTATCCTTTTCGAGAGATTCCATCGCCATCTTCACGTATTCCTGGTAACTCTGGGCCTGCACCATCGTATTGCTGCAGAAAAGTAAAATGCAAAGTAAATGCTTCATCTTGCCTGCAAAGGTAGGAAAACTATTTCAAACATTGTCTGCTTATACATTTTTTCACTAATTTTTCTGCAGACTTTAAAACCATCTTGTCATGGATATTATGGATATTAAAGAATGAAGTTAAAGGACAATAGTCTTGCAGTCAGAAGCATCGTGCTATAAGCATACAGCATCTCCAAGGTATCGTCCTTTAACTTCCTTAACTTCAGAATCTTTAATTAGATAACAAATAGCTATGTTGAAACAATATGATGTATGATGATTCTTCGTCCTAATCGTTGTCCCAAGTGTCAAATTCGGATTGCTGTCCTTTCACGTTGGCGCCGCCGACATCCCAGCCGCCAGTAGGGGCATCGTTGGTGAACTTGCCTTTAGGGCTGGATTCGAGCAGATTAGTTTGATACTGAACCGCGATCATAGTGGGTTCATCGTATGGCTTCTTCATTATTTTTTCTCCTTATTTATTTGTTACTTGTTAATATGTTTTTTCCCGTTTTGTATGTATATACCCTTCTGAGGCTTATAATTCAGCAAACGACCGCTGAGGTCGATGTAATGCTCAGTGCCATCGGTGTCTACAGTATGAATGACAGGCTGTATGCCGTTAGCGCCACTACCCTCGTTGGGGTTATAACTACCGTCAAGCATTGTGGCGAGACTGTGGACTGGAGAACTGCCAGTGGCCTGGAAGTAGGCGCGGAAGGGACGACGTATGCCAGGGACTGGTTCTGCGGCACCTTGTGCCACCAGCCGTCGCTCTGCAGGATGTAGGCTGGCTTCTGCTCATCGTAGAGCGTGGCGTTGTCAATGGTGACGGTGCTGCCCTTGAACTGGTAGGAGGCGTCGTCGATGACGGCGCTGCCTGCTGTCTGGTGCTGCTCCACACTGCCGCCCTGACCGTTAATGGTAGCTCCGCCTGTGCTCACTACGATATAATAAGGCTTGTAGGCCTGGATCTGTCCGCCTTCCACTTCGTTGAAGGTGACGGTGGTCACGCCCTCGACGTCTTCTATCTTCGTAGGGGCATATACCTTGGCCTCGCTGTTTTCGTCGAGCTTAAGCGTCCAGGCGAAGGGTAGGCAGATGGTGTAGCCCGTTTTGCACAGGGAATGCGGTTTTAAGTGAAAAGTGAAAAAATGTAACCAAACGGATAATTATGAATTAAAAGTTGTAACTTTGCATCATGCAAAAGGAAACTTATATCCGCCGCAGGGCGCAATTGAAAAAAGATGTGGGCAGCGGTCTGCTGCTCTTCTTGGGCAATGACGAGTCGGGCATGAATTATGCCGACAACACCTACCACTTCCGTCAGGACTCTACATTCCTCTACTATTTTGGACTTGACTATGCCGGGCTGGCAGCCGTCATCGACGTTGATGCTGATACGGAGATTGTGTTCGGCAACGAGCTGACCATCGATGACATAGTCTGGACAGGTACTCAGCCGACGCTTAGCGAGAAAGCATCGGCCGTAGGCATATCGAAGACGATGGCGCTGAGTGAACTGAAAGGTTGTATCGACAAAGCACGTCGCAAGGGTCAGATGATACACTTCCTGCCCCCCTATAGGGGCGACCATCGCGTGTGGCTGTGGGAACTGCTTGGCGTGGAGCCGAAGGCGCAGGCAGAGATGGCGTCGGTGCCCTTCATCAAGGCTATCGTGGAACATCGCAACCATAAGGATGAGGAGGAAATCCGTGCCATCGAGGCATCGGTAGACTTGAGTACCGAGATGCACTTGGCCGCTTACCGCATGGTACGTCCAGGCATTCACGAGTCGCAAGTGGCAGCCGTCGTTGAAGAGGTGGCTTGTCGCCACGGTCATGCGCTGGCCTTCCCAACCATCGCCACGGTGCAGGGCCAAGTGTTGCACAATCACGGATTCATCCACGAACTAAAAGAGGGCGACATCTTCCTGCTTGATGCCGGTGCAGAAACATGTGGACACTACGCAGGCGACCTATCATCGTCGATGCCCGTCGGCGAACGCTTCACAGAACGGCAGTCAGAGGTCTACAACATCCATCTGGAGAGTTTCTATGCTGCCGTTGACAAGCTGAAGCCTGGCGTGCCCTTCCGCGAGGCACATATTGCTGCCGCTACAAAGATTGCAGAAGGTATGAAACGCCTTGGCCTGATGAAAGGCGACCCAGTCGAGGCTGCTGAAACTGGTGCATACGCTATGTTCTTCCCTTGTGGACTGGGTCACATGATGGGACTCGATGTACATGACATGGAGAACCTGGGCGAACAGTATGTGGGCTATGCCGAAGGAATGGAGAAAAGTCGCCAGTTTGGTTTCAAGTCGTTGCGGTTGGCCCGTCCGCTGGAGCCAGGCTTCGTGTTTACTGTGGAGCCAGGCATCTATTTCATACCTGAACTGATGGACAAGTGGCGTGCTGAGCACCAGTTCGAGGATTTCATTTGTTATGACAAGCTCGATGCCTGGCGCGACTTCACAGGCTTGCGCAACGAGTTGAACTACCTGATAACACCCACTGGACCTCGCCTTTTAGGCACCATCAAGAAACCCATGACCATAGAAGAAGTCTACGAAGCAAAATATGGTCATGCTATGGAGTAAAGTCGGAATAAATGTAAAAGGAAATCATCGGGGGGAGCTTGTTCCCAATACAACGTGAGGTTGGCAAAAAATGTTCAAAAAAGAGCGAGTTGATTATCCACTTATTTCGTGATCACCAATGAACTCAAAAATGACCTACACTCTACACCAAGGGGCTTAACGTGCTTTAAATCAGATTGATATAAGGGTGTAGGCTGGGTGTAGGCTTATAAAATGCTCTACATCCGCTTTTCTTTCTGATAACCAGAGCGTTATGGGTAATCGGTGTAGGGTGTAGAGCAAAAAGCAGGTGGAACGCAGCACACAACACATGACATCGGGCGAGATGACGTGTTGTGTGAGCCAAAACAACGTGTTGTGTAATACGGAACGACTTTTGTCGTCTCTACAGGAAAACATATGGCCTTTATTCGCGAATTGCACGTTGACTTCTTGCGCTTCAGTAGGTGTTCAACCCCTCCCTTAAGCAGAGAGTGTGTCAAACGACACATCCTCTGCATGTTTCAGAAACTAATCACTCTTTGTCTTGGCTTCGTAGTTAATCTTCAGCAAATTGTTTTTGCGTGAAGCTTCCCTGACAACGTGTTCCATCTGGTCGAACTCCTTTTCCGAGGTGATGTTGATGACGGTAGGTTCGCCTCTGTGCTTGCTGAGCAACTCCATCATGTCCTTGGGCGAAATGGGTTCCAGCTTGGCGTGATTGATGCCACAGGATAGCTTGTCCTCGTTGTCGATGTGAATGTCAATGACGGTCTCCTTGTTGTACTGAATCTTGCGGTGCTGGATGTAACGCTTGAAGCGACCACCTTGGATGTCGTCGAAAATGGAGAAGTTCATGTTGGAGTTTGCAAGCCACACACATTGATACATGAGAGAACCTTCTTCGCCTTTGTGACAACGATTGTAATCAGCCAAAGAAGCATTGTATTCTTCATCACCCGCACCTCCTAGCGCGATTGCTTTCTTTCTGGCTTTCTCGTAGAACTGAGCGAATGCTTCCCAGTCGCGATAGAATTTGCTGCCGCTAAGAGTGAACTCATTCAAGCCTTCGCCTTTGACGTCTATCTTGCAGTCTTCACCTGGCACGAAGAAGAACTCCATAAAATATTCTCCTAATGTGCCGTCTTTCTTAACGGATCGCAGCATTCCGGAATAGGGTTGGTCAAATTCTTCCGAGAACTCGAATTTGCCATCCTTTACATATATGGAATCTATGGGTTTAGGCATCTCGGTCTGACCATAGCGGTTGACATATACAAGGAGATGATTTACATTCAGTTCGTTGGGAACTGTTCCCTTTAGCGTGAAGATATTGCTGCTGGCGTTGACTGTCTGTTCGATGAGGTTGCTTGCCGTCTTGAACTCTGGTGTGGCAAAGGCACTCAGCGCCAATGCAATCATGGGGAGGACGTAAAGCACACGGCTACGTCGGCTCCGCTTGGAATTTGTCTTTAGCATCATACTGATTCGCTTTTTAGTTAAACTGTGATTGAAATTATTAGCGAAGGTGTAGCTGTTGGCGCCTACAGCTTTCCTTATGACTAATTCGGAATAAGAATGGCAGGAAATGCCCTGACGAAGGACGTAGTCGTCTGCTTCGTACTCGTGAACATCGCGAAGGTATATCCCCAGCAGATAGACGAAGGGATTCCACCATTGTACGGCCTCGACGAGCGTGAGCAGAAGGATGTCCGCGGAGTGATGGTAGAGGATGTGAGCCTTCTCGTGGAGGATGATTTCGCGTCCGTTTTCTTTATGGTCGGCTTCGCTGATGACGATGTTCCGCAGCCAAGAGAAGGGAGCGACGTTCTCTGCGTGGCAATAGATGCGGATGCCGTCCTCTGTCTTCTGCCAAATGCTCCCTCGGCGGATGATGCGTCCCATAGAAAGCACTTCGCGGAGGCGGATGCATAGAATCGTCATCACGCCGATGGCATAGAGTATACTTACGATATAGAACCACGGAAAGGGCCTGTTGCCTTCCTCTCCTTGCGCGAAGGCAGGGGAGAGGTTTGTCACCTCCACAGGAATGCCAGCCTGTATCAAGCCTTGCTCGATCGTTTGTATGGCAGGCATGTTGTCCATCGAAAGACGGGAGAAGTTACAGAGCGGCAAGACGAGGCTCAGCACCAGTATGGCAAGCAGCGTCATCCTGTTGAAACGGAACATCTTCTCCTTGAACATCAGGAAGATGCCTGGCAAGAAAAGTAAAGTGAGCAGGATGGCCGACTTGATGGCGTAGATGAGGATGGCTGACATATTAAATAATAAGGTATGGTTATGATTTATCTGTGAGTTCCGACTCCATATCATGCAGGAAGCTGATGAGTTCTTCTTCGGACAGTTCCTCTTCTCGGATGAAGTAGCTGAGCATGGAGCGTAGGTTGCCTCCGAAGAAGGTCTTCTTCACGTCGTGCATCGCCTTGCGAACATATTCTCCCTTGCCAATCTTGGCGATGTAGTAATGCGTCTTGCCCTCACCATCTTTCTTGAAATGGTCGACAAAACCCTTCTCGTAGAGCGTTCGCATCTCTGTGGCAAGCGTTGTGTAGGCAGGCTTCGGGTTGAGCTGCTCGTAAATATCGCGAGCAGAGACAGAATGATTGATATCCCAAATGATAGACATGATGTCGTACTCCGTCTTACTGAGGATGTTCTCTCGTCTGTTGTTCGTTTTCATTTTTGTACATGTTTTCTGCTGCAAAAGTATAGGGAAATAGAAAACGAAGTACATAAGAAAGCCCCCAAAATGAAGGAATCAGCCAGAATTTAACTTCTATTAATAGAAATAAAAACACTCGTCTTTGATGAAGTACCAATCAGTAATTGGCAAACGACACGTGAGATTCTTTGCCAGACAACAATAAGACAGAATCATCTTCCCCATGAGCCTAAATGGAGAAGGTGAAAGTGTTTTTACAAAAAAACGGAATGGCAACTCAGAATCTTACCCAGATTTCAGTCCAAATCTCGTTGTGGTTCTTGTCGGATGGATTGCTGCGGTCGTTCACGTAGTTGTACTGCAACTGGAAAACAAGGTTTCTGTGCAGGTTGAAATTGTTGCAAAAGCTGTAAATGCTCGTTGCCGTGGAATTCGTGTAGTCACCTCGATAGACATCGTATTTCAGGAAGGTTTTGAACCATTGTGTCACAGGAATTCCTACCATCATGTACCATGCATCCGCTTTCGCTTTACCTGTCCATGTGTTGGTGGCCGCATCAAAATCGCTTAAGCGGTGCCCCTTATGGTGTGCATATTCGGCGCGCACAGTCCAATCCTTATGCACGTAATTGGCACCCACCGACCAGCGTTTGCGATCTACGGTGACGTTGTCCTTTGTGTAGTTGCCATCCCAACCGAAGAAACCTAGGTACAGATCCTTGATGGGCTGGATGTGTATGCTTCCGATGAAATCCTTCTTTCCGTTGTTGTCTTTCGTGTTCTGGCCGTTGCCATTGTGGATAGCTGCCTGATAGCGGAAGAGCCGATGGTGATCTGTTCCCACGGGAAGGATATCTCCTGAGACCTGGATGCCGATGTCACGTCCTGTTTGTGCGGTTTCGCCACTATAATCACTGGTTCCCGTGGCACAGAACTTGCGTGTTATCTGTGAGAACTCGCCAATCTCAGCTCCCCATGGACCTATGGGATTCTCGTAGCTGAATCCTCGTTTGAACTGCCCCAACTTGATATGGAATTCATCCCAATGTGTCCATTCCAAGGTGTAGTCGCGCATTGAGGGAGTTCCCTTCAGCTCTATCTGAACGCGATATTTGAAGTCGTTCAAGATGGTACCAGTAACGTGGGCACGTACTTGACGGGCATCGAATCCGTCTCCTCCATGACTGCCTTTGAGATCTGAATAGCTGTATTTCGCTATGATGTGACCACCAAACTTAGGTGCGCTCATAAAATTTGAGAGGTGGCGGCCATACTTGGGATTCTCGTCATTCGGACTATTGACGGAATCCTTTTGCATAGCTCTCTCTAGATAATGATTCAGATACGAAGTCAGGAATCCTTCCTCGTAATCATCCTCGGCATGTGTTGCCAAACAAGATGCCATGAGGACAGACATCAAGATGGCCTTCTTTCTCATTTTGCTTTTTCTCCCTTTATTTCTCCTTGATGTAGTTCACAATCCATGCACCGACTTCTTTGGTTCCATACTTTTCGCCTCCTTCCACTTGAATCTCTGGAGTGCGAACGTTTTGGTCCAGGCTGGCATTTACTGCCTCGCGAATCAATTGGCCTTCAGCTTTCAGGTTGAAATATTCGTAAAGCATAGCCACACTGAGAATCTGAGCTAGAGGGTTGGCAATGTTCAATCCCTTGCCTTGAGGCCATGAGCCGTGAATAGGTTCGAAAACTGGAGTGTGCTCACCGGTAGATGCGCTGGGAAGTAAACCCATGGAACCTGTGATGCATGACCCTTCGTCGGTCAGAATGTCTCCAAAGGTATTCTCCGTTACCATGACATCAAAGAACTTAGGATCTTGAATCATACGCATGGCAGCATTGTCGACATACATAAAATCTGTCTGCACATCAGGATACTCGCCCATCATTTCTTGGGCGACTTTACGCCACAGACGACTGCTGGCCAATACGTTGGCTTTATCTACTACAGTCAGGTGCTTCCTGCGCTGGCGCGCATATTGGTAACCTACACGTAGGATGCGCTCTACCTCGGGACGAGAGTAGTAATTGGTATCCAAAGCATCCTCCACACCCTTCTCTTCGTTAAAGGCAGGCTCTTGTTTCTTGCCGAAGTACATGCCGCCCGTCAACTCGCGGATGCAGATGAAGTCAGCTCCACGTACCAATTCATCTTTCAAAGGAGATTTGTGGACGAGGCAATCAAAGGTTTCTACGGGGCGGATGTTGGCATAGAGACCAAGCTTCTTGCGCATTGCTAGCAAACCCTGCTCGGGACGAACCTTAGCGGTGGGATTGTTGTCGAACTTAGGATCACCTACGCTTGCGAACAGAACAGCATCAGCATCCATGCAGGTCTGGAAGGTTTCTTCTGGGAAAGGATCGCCTACTTCATCAATAGCGTGTGCACCACACAAAGCTTCTTTGTAGGTTACCTCGTGTCCAAACTTCTCTGCAACAGCGCTCATCACGGCAACGCCTTGCTCCATTATCTCTGGTCCGATGCCATCACCGGCCAGTACAGCAATTCTCAGTTTCATATAGTTAAAAATCTTGTTCTATCAGGTTCAACATCTTGATGGTTGCCTTGATGGCAGCCTCAGTCTGGTCAGCATCGAGTCCACGCGTACGGATGACTCTGTTGTCCCAATTCCAGGTGATTACAGTCTGTACGAAAGCATCGGTACGTCCACCAGGAGGAATCGTGACTGTATAGTTGGTCAACCATGGGAAACGGCGTTCCAGCTTGTTCTTGTAGATATGGCGGATAGCACGGACAAAGGCATCGAACTGACCATCTCCGTAGGCACTTTCCTCATAAGTCTGTCCGTTGATTTCCAGCCGAAGACTCGCCAATGGCTTTAACCCGTAAGCCGTTGTGACCAAATAAGAAAGCAGTTTCACATGCTCTTCTGGCGTGTCGTGTTTCAAGACATCGCTCACGATGAAAGGAAGATCTTCTTGAGTCACCTGTTCTTTCTTGTCACCCAGTTCGATGATGCGTTCCGTCACGCGCTTGGTTTGTTCGGGTGTCAGTTCCAGTCCAAGTTCCTCTAAATTCCTCAAGATATTTGCCTTGCCAGAGTTCTTCCCCAGCGCATATTCGCGTTTACGTCCAAAGCGTTCTGGTATCAGGTCGTTTTGGTATAGTCCAGCCTTGCTGTCCCCGTCGGCATGTACGCCTGCCACTTGTGTGAAGACGTTTTCACCCACGATGGGTTGGTTGGGAGGAATAGCAATGCCACTATAACTTTCCACCAGACGAGAGACTTCGTTGAGGCGGCTCTCATCAATGTGGGTGTGAGCATGGAACTGGTCCTTCAGGATGGCTTGCACGCTGGCCAGAGGAGCATTGCCTGCTCGTTCGCCCATTCCATTCACGCTGGTGTGGATTCCTTGGCATCCTGCCATGACGGCAGCCAACACATTGCTGATAGCCAGGTCATAATCGTTGTGGGCATGGAAATCGAAGTGTAGAGTGGGGTAGCGTTTCACCATTTTGCGAACAAAACTGATGAGGTCCAAGGGATTGAGCACGCCTAAGGTGTCAGGTAGCATAAAGCGCTCGACATTGGAATCTTTCAACTCATCCATCAGTCCAAAAACATAGTCGGGAGAGTTTTTCATGCCGTTGCTCCAGTCCTCCAGATATATGTTGACAGCCACTCCTTTTCTATCGGCATACTCAAGTGTTTCCTTGATGTCGCGGACATGCTGCTCCAGAGTTTTTTTCAGTTGTCCTTCACAATGGCGGCGCGACCCTTTGCATAGCAGATTCATGTGGCGACATCCCGCCTCTAGTATCCAATCCACACTAGTCTCTCCATCTACAAATCCGAGCACTTCCACTCGATCTAAACGTTCTGTCTGGCTCGCCCATTTACAGATGTTTTTTACAGCTTCTTTTTCACCCTCGGAAACACGGGCCGAAGCCACTTCGATACGATCCACATTAAGATTCTGCAGAAGGGCACGAGCTATCATCAGTTTCTCATGAGGCATGAAGCTGACGCCGCTGGTTTGCTCACCATCGCGGAGAGTAGTGTCCATAATCTCTATCGTTTTCTTCTCCATGTCTTTTTATGAATCAAAAGTAATTTCGTGCAATTCCTATCGCTCGGTTCATATCGGGCTCAGTCTCCATGTTCTCATTCACGTGGCAGAGATCGTTCAGTGCATAGATGTCGGCACTCTCATCGGTCTGTTGATGGGGTAACTCTTGAAACATATGGTTTCTGGCATCCAAAATGCGCACAGCTCCCTTGATGTATTCGCCATCTTGTGTCCACAAAATGCGCGCCACGTACTGGCAAAGTGCTTCGGCAAACTCCTGCATTACAAATTGTTTTTTTCCCAGGCTTCTATCTTGTCGATGTTGGATAGCAGGAAATCGATGTCGTCATAAGCGTTCATCAGACAATATTTCTTGTATCCATTGATTTCAAATTTCTCGCAATGACCAGTTGCGAGGTTTGTGACAGTCTGTTTAGGAACGTCAACACGAACCTCCGTTTTAGGATTTGCTTCAATACAGGCAAACAGTTCTTGTTGGAATTCGCGGCTAACAATTACAGGTAGTACAAAGCAATTGAGCAGGTTGTTTCGATGAATGTCGGCAAAACTGCTGGAGATAACTACGCGTACCCCATACCCCGCGATGGCCCAGGCAGCATGTTCACGACTGGAACCAGATCCCCAGTTCTGGCCACCTACAATAATCTCATGAACGCCTTCATGCGGAGCTTCGCAGTATTCAGGCTTGTTCATGACAAAGTCTGGTGTGGGATTGCCTTCTGCATCGAATCTCAGGTCGTGCATGAACGCCTCGCCAAAGAACTTGGGGTCACGAGTCGTACTGGCCAGATAACGGGCAGGGATAATCAAATCCGTATTGCAATTGTCAATCTGCACTGGAATGCAGGTTGATTGAATGACATTGAATTTCTGTTTAGCCATGATGTCAAATCTTTCTAGGGTCTGTTACTTTTCCTGTTATCGCACTTGCTGCAACGGTGAGAGGGGAGGCAAGAATGGTGCGAGCACCAGGACCTTGTCGCCCCACAAAATTACGATTGCTTGTGCTGATACTCAATTTGCCTGCAGGCACTTTGTCTGGATTCATGGCCAAGCAGGCAGAACAGCTTGGAAGACGAAGCTCGAAACCTGCATCTTCCAGAATCTTGTCAATTCCTTCTTCGATGATTTGCTTGCGCACAAGCCAACTGCCAGGGACGAGCCATGCTACCACGCCAGGAGCCTTCTTTTTACCTTTCACCACACTGGCGAATGCTCGGAAATCCTCAATGCGACCATTGGTGCATGCTCCCAGGAACACGTAATCTATGGGATGCCCTTCCAGTTTCTCTCCTGGTTGGAACTGCATGTAATCCAACTGAGCCTTGAAACCTGCTCTGTCAGCCTCAGGAATATTTTCCAAAAGAGGAATGCGCTCGTCGACAGCAATTCCTGCACCTGGATTGGTTCCATAGGTAATGCGGGGAGCAATGTCTTTAGCTTGATATGTCACCTCCTTGTCAAAGATAGCATCGTCATCGCTGCACAGTTTCTTCCATTCCTCCACGGCTTTGTCCCAGTCCTTCCCTTTGGGAGCATATTCACGTCCTTTCAGGTATTCAAAAGTGGTTTCGTCAGGGGCAATGATGCCTGCGCGGCTTCCCATCTCGATGGAGAGGTTCGACAAAGTGAGTCTGCCTTCCATGCTGAGATTGCGGATGGTACTTCCTGCATATTCCACCACATATCCCGTGGCTCCACTGGTCGTCATCTGTGCCATAATGTAGAGGGCTATATCTTTTGCTGTCACACCTGGCTGGAGTATACCTTCAACATTGATACGCATACTCTTGGGCTTTGCCTGAAGAATACATTGTGAAGCCAGAACCTCTGCCACTTCGCTGGTGCCGATACCCATTGCCAAGGCGCCTACAGCACCATGAGTGCTGGTGTGGGAGTCACCGCAGACGATGGTCATGCCAGGCAGAGAAAGACCTTTCTCAGGTCCAACTACATGGATGATGCCATTGTCTTTGGTTCCCATGGCGAAGTGTGTGATACCATATTCCTTACAATTGGCAGCTAATGTCTCCACTTGTTTCCGACCGATGGGGTCATGGATTGCTTCTTGCTGGTCGCTGGGTGTATTGTGGTCGGGCATCGCATATATGCGGTCGGGTCGGAGGACTTTGATTCCCTTGTCACGCAACGTGTCGAAAGCCTGGGGGGTAGTTACTTCGTGGCAATAGAGGCGATCGATATAGAGTTGAGTAGGACCATCCTCTACGTTCTGAACAACGTGCTTTTCCCAGATTTTATCAAAGAGGGAAGATCCTCTGCCTTTTGTGGAGAGGTCATTCGCACGCAATTTGTTGTCTGTATTGTTCATTTTTCTCTATTTTCTAGTTGGAGCCCTATATGGGTGACAGGGATTATCTAAACTTGTTTATACAATCTATGTAGGCTTCTACAGAGGCTGTTACAATGTCTGTGTTGGCACCAAAACCATAATAGACATGACCATTATATTCTACCTGCATGTGCACCTTGCCCATGTCATCGCTACCCTTGCTGATGGCCTGAATAGTGAATTCTTTCAATGTCATCTCTCGTTTGATGATGGTCTTTAGTGCTTTGATAGCAGCATCCACGGGACCATTGCCAGATGCGGCGGATTCAAACTTCTCGTTTGCGATGATCAAACCGATGCTGGCCACACTTCTTACTCCCTTTCCAGTGGTGACCTGCAGATAATCCAGTTTAACATTATGATTCTCTGCACGGTCTGCTCCAGCCAGAACCAGGATGTCATCGTCGGTCACCTCTTTCTTCTTGTCAGCCAGATTCAAGAAGTCCTGATAAATTTTGTCCAGACGGTCGCCATCCACCTCGATGCCATTTACATGTAGGCGATGTTTCAGAGCAGCGCGTCCACTACGGGCGGTCAGCACGATTGCATTGTCATCGATACCCACCTCCTTTGGATCCATGATTTCGTAGGTGGAAGCATTCTTCAGTACACCATCCTGGTGGATGCCACTGGAGTGAGCGAATGCGTTGCGTCCCACGATAGCTTTGTTGGGTTGTACAGGCATGTTCATCAGACTGCTCACCATACGACTGGAAGGGAATATCTTCGTGGTGTTGATGTTCGTTTCAATATTTAGGTTGGGATGAGTCTTGAAGGTCATCACCACTTCCTCTAAAGAGGTGTTTCCTGCACGCTCTCCGATACCGTTGATAGTTACCTCCACTTGGCGAGCCCCATTCAGCACACCGGCAATGGTGTTTGCGGTAGCCATACCCAAATCGTTGTGGCAGTGGGTCGAGAGAATACTTTTGCCGGCAGCGAACGCATCCACATGTTCATAGAGGAACTTGATTTTTTCTCCATATTCATAGGGAGTGCGGAATCCTGTGGTGTCAGGGATGTTGCAAACAGTGGCACCTGCCTTGGTCACAGCGTCAATCACGCGGGCCAGATACTCGTTGTCGGTACGACCGGCATCCTCGGCATAGAACTCCACGTCCTCCACATATTTCTTTGCATATTTCACAGCAGCCACAGCACGCTCAATGATTTCCTCACGGTTTGAGTTGAACTTATAACGGATATGGCTGTCGCTGGTGCCAATACCAGTATGAATACGTTTGTGCTTTGCATATTTCAGTGCCTCGGCAGCCACATCGATATCTTTCTCCACAGCTCGAGTCAAGGCACAGATGATGGGCCATGTCACAGCCTTGCTTATCTCAATTACAGAATTGAAGTCGCCAGGACTGCTGATGGGGAAACCTGCCTCGATGACATCCACTCCCAAAGCTTCCAACTGGCGGGCAACCTGGATCTTCTCCACCGTATTCAACTGGCATCCTGGAACCTGTTCTCCATCACGCAGTGTGGTGTCGAAAATAAATAATCTGTCACTCATTTCTCTATTTGATTTTAAATCTTTTACCTTTTTTGGGGTACAAAGTTACAAATAAATACTTTCGTGCGCAAATAATTGATGTGACAAATTGGAATCTGGGCGGTGAAAGGAGAAAAAAAGACGAAATGAGACTGCTATTCTGTCATTTATTTGTAAATTCGCAAAGTCTATGTGCAATGAAAGAAAGGATGAGGCTCATCATTGAGGAAAAACCAAACGAATTAAGTCCTGCGTATGTACAATTGTTGGTGGATCAGCTACCGGCATGGAGGCGAGATCAAGCCTTGAGATACCGCTATCTTGGTGGTCAGTTTGATTGTGCCATGTCGTATCTGTTGCTTTGTAGGCTCTTGCGTGAGGAATATGGCATTCAGAGTCAGCCCACGTTTGTGTATGGTGAGAGCGGAAAACCTTCTCTGGCAGAGTATCCCAACTTGTATTTCAGCATCAGTCATTGCAAATTGGCGGTAGGGTGCCTGCTTTCTGATTGTCCCTGTGGACTGGATGTTGAGTCGGTCCGTTCATTCAGTTCCTCTGTCGTTTCCTATGCAATGAATGCAGATGAGGTCTTTCGCATCCAGTCAGCCTCTGATCCGGCAGTTGAATTCATCAGGCTTTGGACTCAGAAAGAAGCCATCCTGAAGTGTAAAGGAACGGGTATTGCCGGTAATCTGAAGAATGCTCTCGATACAGATTCCCTTCGAGGTTTCGAATTGGAAACGATAGAAAAGGAGGGCTATATCTATTCCACGGCCACTCTTTCGACCTGATGGATCAGAGTCTCCACGTCAGAGTTTTCTCTAAGCCCTGAATCGTAGGATTATAGACAAGTGAAGGGCAACGAGTCCTTGTTTGGTTATTTGCTTCCCGCTGGCTTCTTCGTGAAGATGGCGCGTATGCGAGCCATGTCGAACTTGCTGCTTCGATCGTAGAAGTATATGCCGTTCTGCTCCTGTTCCACATCGGTCAGCTGCGTGTAGCAATAGCCCCATACATTCTCGCTGATTTCCATCAAAGCATCCACTTGACCTTCCAAACGAGTGTAGAATTCTTCCAAAGAATGGGGAGGCTCACCATAACCCCATGATTTGTTGCTGTTGCCAGTTTCCTTGTCTTGTCCCTTCACCCATTTGATGCCACCAAACTCATCCAAGATGTAGGGCATCGAGGCTGTGTCATAAGTTGGGAAATCATATTTTTCGTTGTCTGTGGGACGGTTGAAGCCCACGTTGGTGCGATACAAGCCTTGGTATTCATTGGGTGTCTGGAACCAACGGGTGCCGTTGTAGATAAGTTCCTTCAGTTTGGCAGGATCCTGTTCGTAGCTGTGGGTTGTCCAGATGTCAGTCTTGATATGAACGCCACCACTCACATCGCAAACGGGACGGGTGGGGTCCAGCATCTTGCTAAGGTCATACACGTCACTCACGAAACGAGGATATTGCACGCGGTCAGGCCACCATTCCTCATTCATGGGAGTCCAGGTGACAATGCTGGGATGGTTGCGGTCTCGCGTGATTTCTTCGCTCCACTCAGTCATGAAGTTGCGGGCAACCTCCGGGTCATTGGTGTTCATTCCCCACGATGGAGCCTCGCCCCATGTGATGTAGCCCAGGTGGTCAGCCCAGTAATGGAATCTCTCCTCGAAAACTTTCTGGTGCAAACGGGCGCCATTGAATCCTGCCTGCATACTCAATTCGATATCGTGCTTCAGAGCTTCGTCGCTGGGAGCCGTCCAGATGCCATCAGGATAGAACCCTTGATCCAGCACCAGACGCTGATAGAAAGGCTCATTGTTGAGATATGTCTTATTGCCTTCGATATGGATCTTTCGCATGCCTACATAGCTGCTTATTTCATCGACAACCTCACCCTGAGCGTTCTTCACTTGATAGGTCAAGTCGTAGAGGAAGGGATTGGCTGGACTCCACAACTTAGGTGACTTCACGGGTATAACTATGGTACTGGTGTTCTGAGCTTTCACGTTTTGGGTGGCTACCACTTTCTTTCCGTCCTTTAAGGTGACAGTCAGGGTGCCTCCTGTCTGGCTGTAGAACTCTGGATGAATTACAATTTGCTTTTGGTCGATGTCGGTGATTACCTGAGCACGCTCCAGACCTTCTTTAGCAACGGGTTCCATCCAAACGGTCTGCCAGATTCCAGTTGTGCGGGTGTACATGCACTCAAACTGGTTCAAACGTACATTCTGCTTGCCAGCAGGTTGCTTGGTCGTACGCGTGTCGCTGTAGGCATGAACCACAAGCGAGTGGCTTTTGCCGTCGCTCACGAACTTTGTTATGTCGACAGAGAAACTTGTGCTTCCACCAAAGTGACGTCCTGCCAGCTTTCCATCAATGTAGATTTCTGAGTTATAGTATACGGCACCAAAATTCAACCGGATGTTCTTCCCCTGCCAGGCTTGAGGAACGCTGATGTTGCGCTGGTACCAGATGTGGTTGATGAAATCAGTATAGCCTACTCCTGAGAGTTTACTTTCAGGACAGAAAGGGACGGTGATCTTTCCTTCGAAGCCTTTGCTCTCAGGATAATTCTTTTCCAGACCGCTGCCCACGAAGTCGAAGGTGTAGGTCCATTGTCCGTTCAGGTTTTGCCAATCGGCACGCTCAAACTGGGGGCGGGGATACTCAGCGCGAGGCTGTGCCCATGCGATGGTACCCATAACCAGAACGCAGAGGCAGGATAAGATTCTTTTCATGTGAGATGTTTTTATGTGTGATTGATGTTTCATGGGGCAAAGTTAAGCAAATTCTGCTGTATTGGCAAGCGAACTTCTCTTTTTCTTCAGTCATTCTTCTTGTCTGTTTACCAAAGCCGACATGTGGGATTGGGAAATCGTAAATTCCTTCTCTGAGGAGGGGACATGTTGCGAAGACAGACACAACGTGTTGAAACCTTAAACTCGACACGTTGAAATCGCAAACTCAACACGTTGCATTCCAAGTCTCAACGTGTTGTGTCTGAAATGGCGGAATCAGAAGCTTGGCTCAGCGTCACCACGCTGGTAATGCGCCCAGCCGCCGTCATCGTTGTAGTAAATGCCGCGGAAGCATAGCGTTGTGGCATTGGCATAGTCAAAGGCTACGTTGCTGGAGTATGCCATGTAGTTCCATTCTGTGTTATTATCAAAACTTGCAAGGAGTTGCAAATAGTCTCGTTTCTCATTTCCATCAGGACTCCAATAGCGAAGACTCCATGTGCCAGTGAACGTTCCTTCGAGAGACTCGATGCTCTTCCAGTCGGTGTAGCGTTCCTTGCCGTCAATAGTGACGAGTTTACGTACCTGCCACTTGCGCATTCCAGTGAATGTGCTGTCGGCTTTGAACGTCATACGCTCGAAAAAGCGATGTGTGTCGTTCGTGTTCTCATAATACCATGTGCCGACCATCAAGGGGGCATACTTCTCATTCAGTTGGATGGTTCTCTCGTGTGCCTCAGGGTCGACATATTCCGGCTCGCTGCTGCAAGACCAGAAGGAGAATGTGGCAGCCAGCAGGAGCAGGGCTTGTCTGTAGTAGTTCAGAAGTTTCATCTTTCGTTGTAGACTTGTAACAAATGGAATGCAAAGTTAATTGTTTTTTCTCAATTTTTGTTCAGGAATGGTTGGAAAAGTGGAAAGGGGCTTCACTTTTCTTTGTTCTTGCCCGTGAAAAGATATGAGAAAGTGGTATTTGAAAATATTTTTCTGTATCTTTGCAAAGAGAAAGCAACAATCAAACATAATAACAACAAACATCATGAAACAGTTTTTTTTATTTTTGGCGGTAGCTGTCTGTCTTTCTGGCTCTGCTAAGACTGGAGTAAGAGACTCCAAAACGAATTATGCCCGCGAGGCATTGCAACCTTATGTGGAACGTGGCGAACTGCCTGGTGCCATCAGTGTTTTCTATAAGGACGGCGTGCAGGAAACCTGCTGCATAGGTTATGCGGATGTTGAGAAGAAGCGTCCCATAAAACTGGACAATGTTTTCATGCAGTGCTCTCAGACAAAGGGTTTCTGTGGTGTTACCATTGCGAAGCTGGTGGAAGAAGGCCGCATCTCGCTCGACGATCCTGTGGCTAAGTATCTGCCAGAGTTTAACGATTTATGGGTGCTGGATGGCGAGAAGGATGGCGTAAAGACTCTCCACAAGGCCAAGAATGTGTTAACCGTTCGCATGGTACTGAATCATACAGGCGGTTTCCCCTTTGAGTGCAGCGCCAAGCGTAGTGATGTGCGTGGTGGCGGATGGTCTGGAGGAGCTCCTCTTCGCCAGGTTGCTAGCATTGCAGCAGGTTCGCCTATCTTGTTTGAACCTGGAACGAAGACGACTTATTCCAATACGGGTATTGATATAGGTGCTGCTGTGGTGGAAGTAGTGACTGGTATGAAGTGGGAGGACTATCTGAAGAAGGAAGTGCTGGATCCTTTGGGCATGAAGAGCACTTGGTTCTGGCCTACAGACAAGCAGCTGAAGAAGCAGATAGAGATGTACGACGTGAAGGATGGTCAGCCTGCTGAATACAAATTGGAGAACGGTTGGGAGCAGCGCCCTTATAATGATGGACACGTGTTTGCTTCTGCAGGAGCTGGTCTTTGGACATCTGCCCAGGATCAACTGAAATTCTACAAGATGCTGATGAATCTGGGTGTTGGCGATAATGGAGTGCGTATCCTGAAAGAGGAGACTGTGAAGAGAATTCTGGCAGAATCTACTCGTCCAGCCGAATTGGGAGGTTACTCTTTGGGCCTGAACGCTCCTGTCAAGGATGGTGAGAACGAGTGGTTTGGGCACGGCGGTGCCTGGGGTACTAACTGCAACGTGAATTGGCATAAGAAACAACTGAGACTTTGGGTGGTTCAAGTTAATGGAGGTCAGCCTTGGAACAAGGATGTGGATAAGGCTGCCGAGAAGTTCTTCTCCCAGACATTCGATTCAGAAAAGATGAATGCATATACTGGGAGAACGAAGTAGAGTCAAAGAAAGAGACTCATTGTTTCTTTTGTCTTTTCGAGAGATGTAAGTAGAGGGGCTTCGCGCCCTTCTACTGCATTAATGAAGATTTCTATCTCGTTGAAATACCCTTGAGAGTATATTGGGTTGTTGATGAGTGTGGACGTGAAATTGTTGCGGCTATAGAGACATTCTACTGTTTTGTTGTAGGGTCGGACTTTCTCAAAGGGAACACCAAAGATGGAGGAAGGTTTGGGGGTAAAGGTAAGTTCGTCCATCTGCGAAAGGCGGTAAATGCCCTTTGACGTGCAGACTTTGAGAGATTCTTCAGCGGCTGTCCAAGTGTAAGCGGTAGAAAGTTCGAGAGTGCCAACGATGTGAGAATGCTTGAGCATAAGGATGTAGGAACTCTTATCGACTTGTTGGCAAGCAAGGATCTCAGGTATGCCGAAGAGATAAGTCGTGAGGTCAAGAGGATGGACGAATAAGTCGAGTAATGCGTTTCCCTCAGGGTAGGCTCCAGTAAGATAATGTAGATCGTAATTGATAAGTCGCTCCTTGTGCAGTCGCTTTTGAAGGATTTGCACAGCAGGAGCATATCGTTTCTGCAGTCCTACCATAGCAACAGGAGAATCGTGAAGTCGTTGGAGCTCAATGAGAGTATCAAGTTCCGCAAGTGTTTGGCAGGGAGGCTTCTCTATGAACAATGACTTTCCGCTTTTCAGGACGTTTGAAGCGATAGAGAAATGTGCGGAAGGAGAGGCAGAAACAAGTATGCCTTTGACAGTCTCGTCGCAGAGGATTGCATCAAGTGAGCTTGTTGCTATGACATGAGGGAATTTCTGTTCTATCATCCGTGCCTTCCTTTCTGAAGTGACACAGATGTATTTCAACGGCACACCAAGATAGTGGAGTACGGGATAAAGATTGGTGAGCGAGTGCTGTCCCATACCCACGAAGGCATAAGAATATTGGTACGTTTGGGCGAGGAAATGCTCTGTACGAATACGTTTGTAACGCTCTATCAATTGCTGTATCATAAAGTCTTGAAGTATTTGCGATAAGTTGTGTATGGATTATCTGTCCACTGGTATGGTCCATAGAACTTCTCTATGAATCGTTTGGGCAGAAGTCGCTCCATGTTGCGAAAGAGGATAATGTCATACTTGCGGTGGAAGTTAATCCAGCAGCCGTTGCAGTTCTTCGAGTAGTAGCACTGTGTCTGGCTAGATGTCGCGCCGTTGAAGATCTCGTCGAGAGATTGGTGGTGGGTGTTGCCGAGAATGACGTCAAGATTCTGGCAGAGTGGCACGTCACCATTACTATGGATGACAAGATTACTCATGATGCTCTGGCAGCGCAAACGCAAATGCCCGTTGCGCCACTGGTCGTAGAGAGCCAGAAAGTCAAAGTTCTCCTGTGTCTGATGGACGCTCTGAGGAATTTGCTTCACAAAGTCTGATGCAGCCAATAGTTCGCTTGTTGTGTCGAAAAAGGCCATTGTACCATAGATGCCAATGCGCACGTCCACTTGATAGTGTTTAGCCACATCAATGACAAAAGCCATATCATCGAATGAGTTCCACGGCGACAGACAAAACATCAGCGACAACGGCACATCTTTCTTAAGCGCTTCCACCACCTGAATCACGCGGTCATAACCGTTGCAGCCACGCATCCGTTGGTAAGTCTCACGTCCGCCGTCGAGAGAGACATATAAGTGTCGGGGTTGATAGCGGCGGACGGCATCAATAACCCGACGGTGCGCGAGACAGTTAGAAAGCAGCGTGTAGTTCGGGTGATGCTTGCGGAACCATGCCATGATTTCCGCAGCCTGCGGGTGCAGGATGAACTCGCCGCCCTCCAGTCCTACGGTTGTCCGTTTGCTGACACATCGGCTCTGCATGATTCGCTTGATGTCTTCAAGTGATAGATATTCTACCGGCTTCTGCCAGATATTACAATGCTTGCAGCGCGACTGGCAGGCGGTTGTCGTGTAAATCATCAGTTGCGACAGACGCTTGTGGCGCGGTCGCATGATGTTGTTCAGATAGAGTAGCCCGTTATAGGCATAATCGTAAATTGTGTACATAAAAATTCGTTGCAGTTTCTGCTTATAAAGTCTGAAACTGCAACGAATGACTGCACGGAGAGTGTGATTATTTCTTGGACAAGCCAAGCGGCGAGCCGATTATTTCAACTTCCCCTTGCTTTCCATATATTTCAGGAACGTCTCCCATTGCGAAGCGCGACGAAGGCGATTGGCCTTCACTTCGTCCGTGTCGATGAACTGCAGCGGATAGCAGTCGTAGAGATAGTAGCGGCCATCGTCGATGACCTCGCCGTCAATCTTTCCGCAGCAGAGCACGAGGTCGTCGAACATCTGGCTACAGATGAGACCGACGCAGGTAGCCCCGCCGGAAAAGAGGTGCTCGCCACCAAGATAGAAATCGACGCTTGCAAGCAACGGGATTTGTTCCTTTAGTGGTGCCATCGTGTCGCAGAAGCGCAGTTCACG
>JAEEGF012461763.1_pt1 | contig 38045 bp, 33 predicted proteins | sample 9134171 | NCBI WGS metagenome assembly JAEEGF01 (sample SAMN16246542, study PRJNA631951) | gut metagenome | biome: gut microbiome; feature: rumen; material: AP-attached | host: Bos | place: Iran: Karaj | collected 2018-10 | reverse complement strand
GGCCTCCAGCGTGCAGCCCCGCTACATGACCGTCAACGGCATCGTCACCGCCTTCGACAAGGAAGTCGAGGTCTGGGGTGCCGACCGCATCAACGTCCCCGAGGAGCACATCGGCAAGGCTGGCTCGCCCACGAGCGTCTTCAAGTCGTTCCCCAAGCAGCTCAAGCCCGCCGGCCAGACCTTCGAGGTCAGCCCCGAAGAGGCCGTCGAACTGATTGTCAACAAGCTCAAAGAGAAACATATCATTTAATAATGCGTAAATGCGTGAATGCGTAAATGCGTAAGTGGCTGACGCGGTTGGAATGCGTAGCACTAACACAATAACGCACTAACACAATAACACAATCAAGAATATGAACTTAGCAGATTATAAAGACGTATACGTGTTTGCCGAGCAGCGCAACGGCAAACTGCAGAATGTGGCTCTTGAGCTCCTCGGCAAGGCCCGCGAGCTCGCCGACGCCAACCAGGAGAAAGTCGTCGCCATGCTCCTCGGCAAGGATGTCAAAGCCCTCGCCCCCACCCTCATCGAGCACGGTGCCGACCGCGTCATGGTTGTCGACCACGACCTGCTGAAAGACTATATGACCGAGCCTTACACCGAGGCTATCACCGCCATCATCGAGAGCGAGAAGCCCAGCATCATGCTTATCGGCGCCACCACCATCGGCCGCGACCTCGGCCCCCGCGTCAGCGCACGCAACCGCACCGGCCTCACCGCCGATGCCACCAAGCTTGAAATCAGTGACGATGAGGCCCACGAGTTCCGCATGACCCGTCCCGCCTTCGGCGGCAACCTCATGGCCACCATCCTCTGCAAGAACAACCGCCCCCAGATGTCCACCGTCCGTCCCGGCGTCATGCAGAAGATGGCCGCCGACAAGAGCCGCAAAGGCGAGGTCGTCGACTTCAAGGTCAACTTCGACGAGAAAAAGATTGCCCGCGTGAAGCTCGTCAAGACCGTCAAGGAAGAGAAGGCCGTCACCGACATCAGCGAGGCCAAGGTCCTCGTCAGCGGTGGCCGCGGCGTCGGCACCAAGGACGGCTTCGGCAAGCTCGAAGCTCTCGCCAAAGAGCTCGGCGGCGAAGTCTCCAGCTCCCGCGCCATGGTCGACGCCGGCGTCATGCCTGCCGACCGTCAGGTGGGTCAGACCGGCAAGACCGTGCGTCCTGCCCTCTACATGGCTTGTGGCATCAGCGGTGCCATCCAGCACCTCGCCGGCATGGAGGAGAGCGAACTCATCATCGCCATCAACAAGGATAAGTTCGCACCCATCTTCCAGGTTGCCGACCTCGGCATCGTGGGCGACCTCCACAAGATCGTCCCCATGCTGACGGAGAAGCTCCGCACCATGCAGAAATAACATGGGACCGCGGACCTACCCGTCCGTCCCAAACAAAACAAATAATTGGCCAGAGTTCTCTCTGGCCAATTATTTTTTGCCATGTCAGAAAAAGTTTGTATTTTTGCATTTTGAAATGAGTACAAAAGAGATATCTCAAGCCCTCGCCGAATACTTCGCCACACAACCGGTGACGAAAGCTTGGCTTTTTGGCTCCTATGCACGTGGTGAACAACGTGAGGACAGCGACGTGGATATTCTTGTCGAGTTTGACCGTAAGAATACAAAAGTTGGATTGCTGAAATATGCAGCCATCATCGTCGACCTTGAAAAAATCCTTAACCGCAATGTTGACTTGGTGGAGAACGGTGCCCTGATGCCCTGGGCGGAGGAAACTGCCAACCACGATAAAAAACTAATCTATGAGAGAGCCAGCGCGTGACCCAAGTCGTATCCTCTCTGATTAATCCAACTGAAAGCAAAAACATTATTTATGAAACGCACAAGCAAAATCATCGGCGGCATCGCCCTCGTGGCCTTCGGCATCCTCTGGGCCCTCGAACTCCTCAACGTCATCCACATCAGCTTCGAAGGCTGGTGGGCGTTTTTCGTCATCATCCCCTGCCTCATCAACATCTTCAACGACCGTCAAAAAGCCGGCGCCATCATCGGCTTTGGCATCGGCATCCTGCTCCTCCTGGCCGCACGTCACATCATCCCCTGGAACGACATCTGGAAATACATGGTCTGCCTCGTCGCCGTAGTATGGGGCGTGTCACTCATCTTCTTCAACAACAGAAAGAACCACCACTGCCACACCTCCGGGCACCCCGACCCTATCATCCCCGATGGCGACAAGCAGCACAAGATCGACGTGAGCTTCAGCAAGCAGGACTACAGCTTCGACGGCCAGCCCTTCGAGGGTGCCGACGTGCACACCTCCTTCGGCTTCGTCAGCCTCGACCTGCGCCATGCCGACCTCCGCGACGGGGCCGTCATCAATGTCGACTGCAGCTTCGGCGGCATGGAGATCCGTGTCGATAAAGACATCTGTGTTGTGAACAACATCGACGCCACCTTCGCCGGCGTCGACTGCGACTGCAACACCCATCCCACCGACGGTGCCAAGACCCTCTACCTCAAAGGCAGCTGCAACTTCGGCGGCATAGAGATCAAGTAGCCACCACCTCGACACAAAAATAGGCGGCCCGCAGCGAAAGTTGCGGGCCGCCTCCTTTTTATTTGATTAAACGCATTCCAACACATAACAACTACCAATAACTAATATCAAAAATCATTACCATACTCCCGAATTTTATATAAAAATCAGGAATACACTTACCACAGTTCCACTATGAGGAACATCCTGATTGCCGACTTATCCTCGTGTCGCTCGACCCCATCACACGCCGCTCCGGCGACACCGAGCTCATCTACATTCTAGACTTCTTGAAGATGCTCTGGAATGGTGAAATATTCTAAAAAGCACATTCCCGCATCCCAACTAACGTATTCCCACATTTACGCATTCACGCATTCATAAACGCATTCCCACATCCCCACATTCACACATTAAAAAAGCATTCCCACACTCTGCCTGGCTCCATCGGAGACACAGCCTGCGTGGTATGCCTGCGACCCTTGAAAGGGTGATGAACACCTTGGAAATAAAACAGAATGCAGTGAATAGCACCTTTGAAAAAAAAATTATTGCAGCGAGTCACCTTGATGAGCAAACCATTAACCGTTACAGAGTGAAGCAAACGCATTCCCACATTCATTATTTATTTTGCCATATCGGAAATTATTCGTATTTTTGCACTCGATTTTGATTGAAAATCGAGTTTAGAAAACAATATTTTAAATGAAATTTACGCAATAATACAGCCATCATGTTACCACGTATCCTCAACCTATCCAACGAGATAGATAGCAGCATCTTCCTGTTCGGAGCCCGACAGACAGGCAAATCAACCATCCTGCGACAGCAGTTCCCCAATGCCATCTATATCGACCTGCTCGACAGCAGCATTAAAGAAAGGTATCGTCGCAACCCGACGCTCCTTTACGAAATGCAGAACGGGAAACCTGAAGGCACGCTGGTCATCATCGACGAAATACCAGAGGTGCCCGCCCTGCTCGACGAAGTACACCGACTGATTGTCGAGAGCGGTCTTGTTTTCATCCTTTGTGGCTCCAGCGCCCGAAAACTGAAACGCAAGGGGCACAACACCCTCGGAGGACGTGCCTTCCCAGTCTACCTCTATCCGTTCGTCAGCGCCGAGATACCGGAGTTTGATATCGACAGGGCCGTCACTTTCGGAATGCTTCCTCCTCACTATCTTGCCAAGAACCCTTCTCGACTCCTGGCCGGATATATAAACGTTTACCTGAAAGAAGAGATAAAAGAAGAAGCCTTGGTGCGCAACCTCGACGCCTTCCAACGCTTTTTGGAAGTGGCGGCATTGACCGACGGCGAGATTGTAAACAACGCCAATATAGCACAGGATTGCGGAGTGCGTGCCACCACAGTAAACGCCTACTTCGACATCCTCGAGGACACCCTGATGGGGTATCGCATCCCCGCATTCCGAAAGGTCATGAAGCGGAGGCTGATGCAGGCGCCGAAGTTCTACTATTTCGATATCGGTGTTGCTAACCACCTGCTGCACCGCAAAGAGCTGGTGCGAGGTAGTGCCGACTATGGCCATGCCTTTGAACACTTGGTGATACAGGAAATCTATGCATGGTTGCAATACACACATTCGGAGGAAGAACTATCCTACTGGCACACCTACACAGGCATCGAGGTGGATGCTGTCATTGGAGATGCCAGAGTAGCGATAGAGATCAAGTCAGCGGAAGAAATCCAACGACGTCACCTCAAAGGTCTCAAAGCCTTTGCCGACGAATACCCCGAAAGCCGACGGATACTGGTATCCCTCGACAAACTCAGCCGAACCATCGACGGCATAGAATGCCTCTATGTCCTTGACTTCTTCAAAACATTATGGAACAAAGGATTATAAAATCCACAAATTCCCACATCCCCACATTCACACATTAAAAAAGCATTCCCACACTCTGCCTGGCTCCATCGGAGACACGGCCTGCGACGCTAGCACGACAATGTGCAAAGGGCTGGAGCAAACGCATTCACACATTCCCACATTCACGCATTCAAATATATTTTGCCAATTAAAAGAATCTTTGTATCTTTGCAGTTTGATATTGATAATAAAGTTCAAAAATAAAAACAGAGAAAGAAACCAAGAAAAACTGTTTATTTAATGTGCTTTGCACCAATATTTCTATATGGCGAAAGAATAAAAGAACAATGATGTTTATGAATTCCTTGAGGAGGATTCTATAACTTGGAGGAATGCTGCACGATAAATGGCAAAACGGAGATATAAAATAGGGCTTGTGGATGCCGATCTTCTTTGTAACGGAACACGGCACCCTAATCTTGCGCTGTTAAAAATCGCCGGTTATTTTCGTGATAATGGGTTTGTTCGAGGAGATGCCGAGAATGTCAGTACCTACAAACTCATTACAAACGAAAGCAACTTTCAGGAATTGCAAAAGTATGACTACTTCTACGTCTCGTGCGTTTTTACGTTTACGATTGCCGACCCACCAATTGTTCTCACTACGCTTCTTAAAGATAAAAAACTTGCAAAGAAAGTTCGAATGGGCGGCACAGGAAACTATGCCAATCTTTCTGTGGCGGAAGGTTTCGCCGAGAAGCGAGAGGAAGATATGCACCGATTAGAGAATGATGCCTTCCTGAATACGCTAAAGAACAAATTCGGTGGATATGGCATAAACATGCGAACACAGATGCCGGACTATCATCTATACGATGAGTTTATCAACGTGATGGAAGGGATTAAAAGGGCCTCTGCATACTATAAAGATTACAAAGACTATTCTATAGGGTTCTTAACAAGAGGATGCTTTCGTCGTTGCCCGTTTTGTGTAAACAAGCTGGAGAACAAAGCAATGCCATACTCCAACCTCAATGATTTTCTTGACAATGAGATTGATGAGACGACAGGGAGGTTGAAACGCCCGTATATTTACTTGTGGGATGATAACTTCTTGGCTTCACCCCATTGGGAGAAACTGTTGGACGAACTAATTGCAACAAAACGTCCATTCCAATTCAGGCAAGGACTCGATGAAAGACTTTTGGCACAGAGTAAGCGTGGAGAGGATATGGCAAAAAAACTGGCAAAAGCAAACTATCATGGGGACTTTATCTTCGCTTTCGACAACTGGTCTGATCGAAAGCTCATTGTAAAAGCCCTCAAGATATGGAAACACTACTGTCCTAAAAAAGAGACGAAGTTTTATCTTTTCTGTGGCTTCCAGCAGTCGGAGAACGATTATAAGAAGTTTCAGCAGGATATAGCTGAAATCTTCATGCGTATTTGCGTGTTGATGAGATATGGCTGCCTTCCTTATATCATGCGTCATGAGGATTACAAGAAAGCGCCCATTCCCAATATATATGTTCAAATAGCCAGATGGTGCAACCAGCCAGGTTTTTTTCGCAACCTTTCATTCTGGCAATTCTGCTATAAAAACCAAACATTTTGGGAAGAGCATACATTGGGCCGAAAACCAACGAGATTAAAAAGCTACGAGGAGTTTATTGAAGATTACAACAGTGGATATTATGACGAAATAGGCATCTCTACACCATTGCGAACAGTGCTTGAGTTTTTGGATCGATTCAAAGAACATAAAAACCTCTTTTTATCTTTTTTCAACATGTCGTTCAAACAAATGATAAATCCTATTCTTTGGTATCGTGATACCGAAATCATCATTGATGGTGTAAAACACACAATGAACAATGATTTTTGGAACAACATCATTGGAAACGCCATTAATGAACGCGTCTTGTTGAAAGCATTTTATACTCATGCCGACGAAACTCTTCTCGAGATGGAAGAAAGATCCGCTGTACTTCTTAAGACACTGCAAAAATATGGGTGTGATGACATTTTGAAGATAATATCAGATGGGTTTGTCCCAAACAAAATAGACAAAAAAGACATTTCTCAGTTTAGTGACTTTAAAGATGTTTACTACACAGTTCCGTTTATCTTAAAAAACTGTGGAATAACTGATGTCGATTACTCTAAAATGGGATACATGATGCGAAATGAGAAGAGAAACAATGTGGCGGACAAAAAATATGGAGAAAACCATATGAAAACGTCCGCACAATTAGGATTATGTCGTTTTTATAGATGTCGCGCAAACGCGAACGCATTAGGTAACTTATTTGTCAAATTATGCGATACCGAGAGAAAAAACATCCTCCCCAAACTATGTCTTTACATACCCTATATCCAAAACTACTTCATGGCAGGAGCCACAGATGATGTACGAGACAAAATACTAAGTATTCTATCTCCAACCACTCAAAACAGAAGAAGACCCAATGTAAATATGATAATTCAAACCATAAAGGAGTCTCTGGAAAATGAGTTTTAAGGATTTAAACATAAAACCATGCTATGAATCTGGCATAGATGACATCATAGAGGACTTCTATGTTCCTGTCCTTAGCGAATCTGTACAATATGATAGAATTGCCGGATTCTTCTCGTCCTCTGCATTGGCTATCGCATCTAGAGGACTCCACGACTTCATTATACATCAAGGAAAAATGAGAATAATCACGAGCCCTATACTCAATTCCGATGATGCCGCAATTATTGAAAGGATTACAAATGCACCAGATTCTATAGAGCTAGAGGATTTGGGAGTGTATGTAGATAATATCGAAGATGAGTTTGAAAGCAATCATGTTAAGGCTTTGGGCTGGATGCTCTACAACGGCCTTTTGGAAATGAAGTTGGCCATTGTGAAAAACGAGAATGGGGAAATATCCCCAGCCTCAGAATTAATGGGTAATGGTCTTTTTCATCAAAAAGTTGGTGTGTTGACAGATGGTGATGGAAATAAACTATCGTTTAGTGGCTCGATTAATGAGAGTGCATCTGCATGGGTGTACAATGATGAAGAATTTAAGGTATTCAAAGACTGGACTGATTCAAGTGATTATTATTTGCGTGACAAAAAAAGATTTGAAGAAATTTGGTATGGACAACGGAATAATATCAAGGTATTTAATCTACCTGACGCGATCAAAAACAAACTAATCCAATATTCAAGAAATTTTGATATTGAATCGATTTCAATTAATCATTATCACAAGAAGAAACAATCATTAGCGAAAAACAAAGATATTTCTCTATTCTATTATCAGGAGGATGCCTTGGCGAAATGGAAAAACAATTCCTATCGGTTACTATTCGAAATGGCAACAGGAACTGGTAAAACAAGAACTGCTATTGCCGGAATAGCAAGGGTAAAGAAGTCCGTAAACAAAACTTTAACAATCATCTCCACTCCTCAAAACACGTTGTCTGCACAATGGAAATATGAGTTGGACAAGTTTAATCTTGGCTTTGATGAGAGCGCAATAATTGATGGCACTATTCCTCAATGGCAAACGGTTTTAAGCAAGATTTTGTTGAATAATGCTATTGGTTTAGCCGACCACGTTGTTATTTTTACCACACATACAACCGCATCCTCAAATAAATTTATTTCAACAATACAGAGTGATCTTTCTCAAGACACATTAGCCATTTTTGTTGGAGATGAAGTTCATTGGCTTGGTGCTAGAAATAATAGAAAGGCATTATTACAATTATACAAGTACAGAATTGGGTTAAGTGCAACCCCAACAAGATGGTTTGATGATGAGGGCACTCAGGTCCTACTGGACTATTTTGGCAACTCTAATTATGAATTCACTATACACGATGCACTAACAAAAACTAACCCATTAACAGGTAAACATTTTTTGGTAAACTACTTCTATCATATTTCCTCTGTCCCCCTAAATCAAGATGAAACTTTGGAGTACAAAAAGGTTTCTTCACAATTATTGAGGCTGCAATCCAGAATAAAAACAGAAGCCGATGCTCAAGAAAAATATGATAGATTACTAGAGAGACGTGCCAACATTCTAAAAAACGCAGATGCAAAATACGAGGAGTTGGAAAGAATTTTGGATGTAATAGAGAAGAAAAATGGACTAAGTAACCTGATTATTTTTGTTTCTCCTGAACAACTGGAAAGAGTGATGAAAATATTATTTAATAGAAATATTATCTTCCATAAGTTGACAGAGTCAGAAGGAACTAAGAAAGAAAGGAAGTACGGAGGTATTTCAGAAAGAGAATATATTATTAAAGCTTTCAAATCAAATCAGTACAAGGCCCTGGTCGCTATTAAGTGTTTGGACGAAGGTATTGATATACCTAGTGCTAGTACTGGCATATTAATGGCAAGTAGCACCAACCCTAGGGAATATGTACAAAGGATTGGCCGAATCATACGGCAGGATGAGGGCAAAACTTTTGCTAACCTATACGATATTTGCATTGACAAAATACACGGATTGGAAGGAGAAGAAATTGAACTTGAAAGAAGGGTAAAGAAAAAAGAAGCGATACGTTTGACTGAAATTGCAGAAAACGCTATCAATTCCGCAGATGCATTAAAAGTAATCATGAATCTAAAATATTGAAAAATGGCACTGAATGAAAATGTAGAAAAGAAATTAGCAGAGAAGACTGCCGACAAAAAGGTTGTTTATGAAGCAATGATTCACTTGCTTCAAGGGGTTGACGAGGGGAAACAACTGAAACGGTTATTGGAACCTATTCTTAAAACAATTTAGCCATGAGGATAGAATCACTTCATATCAGGAATATGCGGCAAATGAAAGATTTGTCGCTGCGATTCAGTAAAGGCAATAGTGAGAATGATCTCCATATTATACTTGCAGAAAATGGTGTAGGTAAAACAAATATTGTTAATGCCATTACCTGGTGTCTTTACAATAAAGAAATGCATCTACGAGATGAGGAAACCGCATTGCCAATATTGAACAATCAAGTAATCGATGAACTGAGACAAATTGGAGGAGGAACATCAAAAGTATCAGTAGAGTTGTCCATTCTTACAGATGAGCATCAAGGCAAGATTACATTTACTCGAGAGGGTAACTTTAATGTAACAGATGATGCATGCATACCATTGTCTGATAAACTTACAGTTTCTATGATGGGAGACGGTGGTTTTCAGATTATTGAAGATAATGAGGAAACTACACAACTAATACATAAATATCTACCAGAAGAGATTAATAGTTATATCTTTTTTGATGGAGAACAGTTAGAAAAATTCTTTTCACAAAACCAATTGGAAAATGTTCGTAAAGGCATCAATGAACTAACACAAGCATCGTACCTGAAGAAAGTGTATGACTTTTTGGATGGATATATTAAAGGTACGCTTGATCCTAAGATTGCCAGCATGGGTTCTAAAGAAATTGCCGAGCAACAAAACAAAGTGAATGGAATATCTGAACAAATTGAACTTGCGGAGAAAACCATAGATACTTTAAAGGGACAAATTAATACTTGTGAAGATGAAATATCTAAATTGACCAACACGATAAAAGGCTGTGAGTCCCTTCGGGAAAAAACAGAAGAATTCGAACATCTTGAGAAAGAAATTGAAGATTATCGTTCAAAAGAGGAAATAAAATCCCAGGAGTTAATGAAATTTACAAGGGAATATTATACTATTTTTGCTCTATATCCGTCCTTAAAAGTTTTTTATGATTATATTAGGACTCAGGATCAGATGGGCAATCTGCCTCCTCGAATTGACAAAAAAATATTGGCCGAAATATTAGCTAGTCGGCATTGCTCTATTTGCGACTCGGGGAATCTCGATGATCATAGCATAGAATGTGTGAAAAAATTAGAGAAATCTTTGGCAGTAGCATCTGCAACTTCATCTGAACTTAACCGTTCGTTGGGATCGATTAATTCATTTTTTGAAAAGTTTCGGTCTTTCAACACCCAAAAAGAAAAAATAATACAAGATTTGGTTGAAATTCGAGATGAGATAAAAAAGAAGGAAGATCGTTATGAAAAACTGCATAAATATCTTCAATCTGTGCCAAACAACGATGAAATAACTCGTGCATTAAATCAACGGGATGAATTCAATAAACAAAGAGACTTTCTAATAGGGAAAAGGGCAACAGAAGAAATTGGCAAAAAGGAATCAGAGAAAGTATATCAAGAAGAGAATAGAAAATTACAAGTATTAATTGCAAAGCAGAAAGATTTGGAAGCTATTGAGCGTCAAAAAGAGTTCTGTCAGAACTGTAGCAAAGTTTTAAAGAACTGCAAAGATGAAATTCTAGAAGAGTGTAGGCTCCAAATACAAGCAGAAACGTTTGAAATATTTAATCGTCTGATTTGGAAAAAAGAGGCCTTTTCTAAAGTAGAAATCCTCGAAAACTATGCTTTTAGATTACTTGATTCATACGGAACACAGAGTTTGGGGTCGTGCAGTGCAGCAGAAACAGCATTATTAGCATTATCATTCACATTAGCTCTTCAGGATGTTTCAAAGCACGATTCACTTCTATTTATTGATACGCCTATTGGAAGAGTCGGTGTTGAAAACAGAAGCAATTTTATGAATACGCTTCTGACAATCTCAAAGAATAAACAAGTTATCTTGACTTTTACTCCGACAGAGTATGATGATAATGTGAAAAGAATTTTAGCCGATAATTTTAACACGTTCCATACGCTGGAAATGAGGAATAATGTCACTAACACAAAATAATAGGCGAGTTATGAAGGCAGCAATAAGTATAACAAAAGAGAATATCGAAGGGATTGTAAAAGAATTAGACAATAGTAAATATTTCCTTCTTGACAATTCAAATGCTTCACGTGCGGAACTATTTAATTTTGCACTGGCTCTTGGTCTCAATAATGGGACCCCAACTCCATTATCAACTTCGGTCAGTTTTATCAGGACATCCTACATTGAAAACATCTTATATCAGTATAAAAGCATATTCTTTGACAAGGAATTATCCACACACATCTCTGATATCGATGAAATAACAGATACAGATAAAGCATTGTATTTGGTTGAGCAATATGCCAATACGGGCTTCAGTATCTTAGCAAAGATGAAAACAGAGTATCCAGATGAAAAGCACTTCATGATGAAATTGCTTAATGAATTAGAGCGTACATATAATAAAATCATTGAGGATGATCAATCCAATAACAATCAGTCTTCTCAAATCACAGAAGATCATGACTTTATCCATTATACAAATAATGAGGACGCATCTTTGCCTAAGGCTGCAGAAAAAGGATCCACATATGGACATTTCTAATTTTTGCGACTGATTGATTAGGAAAAACTTTGGAAAAACTGAACGGAAAAGACTTCAGCAAATTGCTTCTGCTCAATCATCAGGAAGAACGCGGAGCGTATTGGATAAAGAAATATGAAGAGGCAATTAAAGCATTTGAGAATTAAAAATATTTTTTTTACAGAAAGGGCAGAACAATGAGCAAGATAAACATTGAAGGAATCGTCAGGGATATCAATGGGAAAACGACCTATATTACCCCCATTATTGAGGCTATATGTAATTCTATTGATGCTATTGCGGGGAAACCCGGAGGCCATATTGAGATTGTGGTTAAAAGAGATGGACAACGGAGTTTTGATGATAATGATAAGACCCGTGGTTATGGTAACATTGTGGCCATTGATGTTATTGATAATGGTAAGGGGTTTGACAAAGAGAACAGAGAGTCTTTTGATACCTATAAGAGTGGGTATAAATACAAGATTGGCGGAAAGGGATTTGGAAGGTTTATGTATCTAAAATACTTTAGTCATGTTTCTGTAGAAAGTGTTTATAAAGAGGGTGAAATATATAGGACACGCTCCTTTACATTTGGTCATAAATCAGAAATAATCGAGAACGAAAAAGACAGCATTTGTACTCGTAGTAACCCCACAACAGGAACCGTCCTTCACTTAAAATCCATCAAAAAAAATGCAAATATTGACAAGGGATTAGATGTTATTGCTAGAAAGTTGGTTGAAAAAATATTGGTTTTTTTTGATGACAAAACGTTGCCGCTGATCACATTAAAAGAAGATGATGAATCAAATGATATTATTCTTAATGACTACGTAAAGAGTGGAAACGACATTGAACAAATAATTGACAACAAAGAACTTGTTATTTCAAGTAAAAGATCGAATAAGAAATACACCTTCAACGTAAATGTCTATAAGATTTATTACTCCAATCTTGTAAGCAAGCTATGCCTTACGGCTCACCATAGAGAAGTCTCCGATGTGGCCATACACAATTATATTCCTGAGTTTAAAGAACAATTGTTTGAAGTTACTGGAGGACAAACTAAGAACTTCTCGGTTTTGGTGTGTGTGATAGGACAGTATCTTGATGAAAATGTCTCTACGGAAAGAGATTCTTTCGAATTTTCTAAAGAAAATGATGCGCTTCATGACTTATCTCAAAACGAAATAGAGAGAGAGGCTGCAATCGTTGCAAAAACTTGCTTTATTGAATCAATGGACAATAGATTTAAGGAGAAAAAGCAAAAGGTTATTGATTATGTAAATGAAATAGCTCCGTGGCACAAGACTTTAATTGATGATATTGATCTTGAAAATATGCCAATGGGGATATCCGAAGAAGAATTGGAAATGCGTTTCCAAAAAACAAAATTTGAAAAAGAACAAAAAACACGAATCGCACTTAAGGAAATAATCAGTAAACAAGATGGGAATGAAGATAATCCCGAAACAATAGAAGAACAGGTGAGAGAAATATTACAAGCCGTATCAGAGACTGGGAAAAACGACCTGGCGCATTATGTTTGTACAAGAAAGAAGGTCCTCGACCTGTTTGATAATTTGAGAAAGAGAACAGAGGCAGGAAAGGCACACTTGGAATGCGAAGTGCATAATCTGATATTCCCGATGGTCAGTAATGATAGACAAACTGAATATAACAATCACAATCTGTGGCTTCTCGATGAACGATTGGTATTTACACAGTATATAGCATCAGATAAAGTAATATCAAAAGTTGAACATGAGGAACCTGATTTGGCAATTTTCTTCAAGGAAAGAATGTTCTATCGAAATGGAGACAACGTAATAACGTCACCAGTTACAATATTTGAGTTCAAGCGTCCCAAAAGGACTAACTATCCTGACGAAGAAAACCCAATAACACAAGCCTGCAGATACGCCAAGAAAATTCTTGAGGGAAAGTATGAAATGCCCGAAGGTTTGGAGCCAATAAAAATTGACCAACATTGTACGCCGGTATATATTTATATCGTTTGCGATATCGTCTCCAAAATTAAAGAATTTGCTGATAATGCAAGTCTTACTCTAAGCCCGGATGGAGAAGGTTATTTTGGATACATTAAAGCGTATAATGCATATGTCGAGATAATGAGTTACAGAAAACTTGTTGATGATGCGAAAATGAGGAATAAGATCTTCTTTAAGAAGCTTGGGTTAGAATGAATGTGATTCTGCAATTATTGTCAAAGATGCAAAAACAAAGAAGATGTTAGGATAAAAAAGATGAATAGACTTGTACTCATAGGCAACGGCTTCGACTTGGCGCACGGTTTGAAAACAAGCTATGCGGATTTCATCAATTGGTATTGGACTCAATGGGGGAATAAATTGTTGAAATTCGAATCTGTGAAAGAAGAAGATGAATTATGCTCATTTGAATTATTGGGTGATTACCATTATTTATGTTGGAAGTTGGTGGCCGATAAATATATTGAGAAATTATTAAACCCCAATCAATTTGATGGGTATAATTTTATAAAATGGGTAAGGAAACTCCGGTACGGCGTCATCGAATATAAAAGTGAACTATTAAAGAGAATAAGCCAAAGCGTCGAGTCTAAGAAATGGGTGGATATTGAAAATATCTACTACGAGATTCTAGTCCGGGAAAAAAATTTTGGCGACAGATACAAGATTCTGAATAACCAGCTGGACTTTTTGAGAGGAAAGTTAATAGAGTACTTGCTTGAAATAGAAAAAAGTGATTTTTCTTTGATTGAGAGTATTAAAGAAAAAATATTTCGTCCCATCAAAAGATGCGAGGTGTCGGTTAGATATCGTTATAAGGCTGAAGATTTCTTTACACTCTCGAATATCATGTTGCTAAACTTCAACTATACTAGTACCCCTGAAATATACTTGGATGGCGAGGCAACAATCAACTATATACATGGAAAATTAGACAATCCCCAAAGTGTGATTTTTGGCTATGGGGATGAGTTGGACGAGAATTATAAGAGACTCAAGGAACAAAACGACATAGAATGTATGCGTCATGTGAAGTCCATCCGCTATCAGGAGCACAACAACTACCGTCGTATGCTTGAGTTCATCGAGTCGGACTTTTTCCAAGTCGTCATTATGGGCCACTCTTGTGGCAATAGCGATAGAACTTTGCTTAACACCATCTTTGAACACCGCAACTGCGTATCGATAAAGCCATATTTTTACCAGAAAGACGATAAGACAGACAACTATTCCGAATTGACAATAAACATCAACCGAAACTTCAACGATCCCAAACTGATGCGCGACCGCGTGGTCTGCAAAGAATACTGCGAACCACTTACTGGAGTAAAACCAGGAGTTATAGTAATGGGATAATAGATGGAATATGTACCAAATATAGTATGTAATAATGAATGTGTAAATCTTGAACAATTGATTGCTTAAACTGAGGTCGGCGACAACGTGGAGCCAACGTGTAACAAAAATAAAACTCGTATCTTTGCAGCAGAAATAGAGAATATAAAATGCGTGAATGTGTAAGTGCAAATGTGGGAATGTGTAAATGCGTAAATGTGTTAGTGAATGTGAAAATGTGTAAATGCGTGAGTAACGTATAAATTTTAATGTCAGAATTCGCGAATAAATATAACGGCAAATGAGCAACAAAATATCTATACGATTCTATAAAGACCATAAGGTACGTGCAATTTGGGATGAGAAACAAAACCACTGGTGGTTTTCGGTTCTCGATGTTGTCGGGGCCATCAACGAACAGGAAGACCATGAGAAGAACCGCAACTACTGGAAATACCTCAAGGCAAAATTAAAAAAAGAGCAGAACGAGGTGGTGAGTGACACTACCCAACTGAAACTCACCGCGGCCGATGGGAAAAAGTATAACACAGACGTAATCAGTCAGTCTGGAGTTGAAAAACTGGCAAAAGCCATACCTAACACCCAGGCTATGGTTTTCCTCGATTGGTTTAAATACAGCGAAAACACCATTGACGGACAAAGCCGTAAGAAGGCCTATACCCTGTGGGAAAGCAACCTTGTGGCAAGCAGGGATGTGGGAAAAGTGAAATCACTACAACAGATTCATGCTTACCTTTTTGGTGGCCTCTACGACTTTGCTGGCAAGATACGCACCAAGACAATTGCCAAAGGCAATACCCTGTTCTGTTTGGCGGAGCATTTGCATAGCTATCTTAAAACCGTGGAGCAGATGCCTGAAACAACTTTCGATCAGATTGTCGATAAGTATGTAGAGATGAATGCTGCTCATCCATTCATGGAAGGCAATGGCCGTTCGACACGTATCTGGCTTGATATGATATTCAAGAAACGCTTAAAGATGTGTGTCGATTGGAGCAAAATAGACAAACAAGAATACCTCGACGCCATGATAGCAAGCCATACCAACAGTAGTCGTATTCGCGAGCTGCTGCGACAAGCCCTTACCGACCGCATCGACGACCGCGAAATATTCATGAAAGGCATCGACTACTCCTATTATTATGAACAATCCGAGTAAGAATAAATGCGGGAATTCTTAAACTGAGGTCGGCGACCATGTGGAGCCAACGTGTAACTAAAACATGTGGAGCCAACGTGTAACTAAAACATGTGGAGCCAACGTGGGAATAGAACCGATTATCAATTTTTCACAATGGCTTATTATTGCAAAAAGTTACATAATTACCCTTTCTGCATTTGCAAAAAGTTGTAATTTTTTTTATTTAAACATGCAAAAAGTTGTATTTTTTCTCATATAAATCTGCGAAAAGTTGTATTTTTGTATCATAAAATAATCATACAATATGCTGCAAAGAAAAGTAATACAGCGACTTGCAAAGTGAAAAAAATCAGACAATACAGCTGTATGAAGAGATGATGTTTTGAGGCAATAGTTGTAATTTTTTTGCGTAGTTTATTTATTTCTTATTTTTTACAGCAAATTTTGTTCAAATTTTTTGCATGTTCAAAAATTTTGAACAACAATGGAAGAGGCGTCCTATGGATGTAATTTAGCGTCGAAAAACATGACTTTTTTGGAATCAATTCCCAAAAAGTTATAACTTTTTTGGAGTTAATTCCAAAAAAGTTGTATATTTGCATCGTAAATATACGGTATTATGATCAGTCGCTTCCTTTCAAAAACAATTGAGGACAAGCTATTTAAAGGCAAAGTTATTGTGCTTTTAGGTGCTCGGCAAGTGGGAAAAACAACCTTGCTGAAACAAATCCTGGCAAAGAACGAAGAGGTTCTATGGTTGAACGGTGACGAAATGCAGGTGCAAAACCTTTTCAACAATGCGTCGGCAGACAGACTTCTCTCTGAGTTTGGGAACAGCAAGATAGTGATACTTGACGAGGCACAACGCATTAAGGACATAGGGCTACGACTGAAACTGCTTGCTGACTCGGACAGCGACATACAAGTGATTGCCACAGGCAGTTCGTCGTTCGATTTGGCAAACAAGGTGAACGAGCCTCTGACGGGCAGGAAATGGGAATATCGGATGTTCCCCCTGTCGTTTGGAGAGATGGTGGCACATCACGGGAAAATGAAAGAGATGCGGATGCTGCCCCGCCGTATCGTCTACGGCTACTACCCCGAGGTGGTGATGAACGACGGTAACGAAGTGGAGATACTCAAGCTGTTGACGGATGCCTATCTGTATAAAGACATTCTTTCGTGGGAGAACATCAAGCACCCCGACAAACTACAAACCCTCCTGCGTGCCCTTGCCTATCAGGTGGGGTCTCAGGTGTCGTTCAACGAATTAAGCCAGATGTGCTCACTCGACAACAAGACTGTGGAGCGATATGTCACCCTCTTGGAGCAATGCTATATCATCTTCCGATTACCCTCCTTCTCACGCAATCTGCGACACGAACTAAAGTCGAGCCGCAAAATATATTTCTATGACAATGGCATACGCAATGCTTTGATTGCCGACTTCAATGCCCCCGAGATCAGACAAGACATAGGAGCCTTGTGGGAGAATTTTGTCATTGCCGAGCGTATGAAGAGCAACGAATACCATCGTCGGTGGGTGAATTCGTACTTCTGGCGTACAAAGCAACAGCAGGAAGTGGACTATCTGGAAGAGGGAGGAGGAAAACTGAGCGCATACGAGATAAAATGGAACCCGCGCACCAAAGCATCTCTTACCAAAACCTTCACCGAAGCCTATCCAAATACCGAACTACAGGTTATCACTCCCGAAAACATTACTGACTTTTTGAATTAGGTTTGCCCGTATGGCACAGATTTTTGAACTATGAAATTTCACTTTGCTACTTTCAATTCTCAATTTAATGGAATACATCACATATAAGAACCGGATAGCCGCCGTCGTGGACGGCGAGGAGGTGGGGGAAGTAACCTTCGCTCCACAAGGTCGCGGGCCACAGCATCCCGAGCGCGACGGCGTATACGTCATCAACCACACCTATGTCGACGACCGTCTGCGTGGACAGGGCATCGCGTCGGAGCTGGTGCGTAGAGCGGTGGAGACCATCGAACAACGGGGCGGCCGCGTAGAGGCCACATGCAGCTATGCACAGTTGTGGCTTGCCCGCAACCGTGGCTGCGAAATCACCAGTCCGCTGAGCTGCCCAATACGATAACCAACAATAAAACATATACTCATGAAGAAACTATCATCCATCATCTTGGCCGCCATCCTGCTGGCGGCATGTACAAACAACGAGGAGCAACTGAAGAAACGGGCAGCGGAACTATGCAAGTATATCCCCGACCACGAGTTGCGTGAAGAGTCGCGCGAATACATGACGGCGGACTTCTACAACGTGCTGGACACGATGTTCAACCACCTGCCTGAGTTCGAGGCCATGGATCACGAATGGCTCTACTACTTCGTCACCGGAAACGGTGGTACGATGGCCGACTTCACCGTCGTCTCCGTAGAGCAGACCGACGAGAGCCACGCCACAGCCACCATCAGCGTGCGTCAGCAATGGGAGGACGGAAGCTTCGACTCCACCTCCGACATCGAGGAGCACCAGCTGTATATGGAGACGGTGAATGGTGTGTGGCTGATGTCAGACTTTGACGGGCACAAGGCTGACTGCATCCGTCACATCGCCATCAACCGCGAAGAACAGGCCGTGCGCGAAGCCATCAGCGACTATCTGGTGCGCGAAATCGGCGAACAGTACCAGAAAGGCGAGCTCTGCATCCCGGTGCTGATGATGATACATGAGGAAGACGAGCTCTTCATGGGTGACTTCTGGGTGCTGTGGTACAATGTGGCGGGCGACACGCTGAAGTGTGTCTCGGGCGGCAACCACGCAGGAAGCATGACGCTGAGCCAGAAGGATGGCAAATACACGGTGACTGCCTTCGAGCAGACCGTCGACGGTGCCGGCAACGTAGCCAGCGCCAAGCGCATCTTCGGCAGCTATTACGACATCTATGAGAACGTACACTCCAACGAGCGGGTACGCGAGGCCGTCCGCCAAGAGCAGTTGCGCTACTATCTTAAGCAGCACAATCTGAATATCCACTACTACCAGGACTACGGCTGGCCCGCGATCAAACTCGATTAGGCACCGCTAGACCTCCTGGCAGGTACCATGTATTATTTTGTGACGACAATCTTCTTCGCGGGACGACTGCCCACTTTAACCATATAGACCCCTGTAGCCAGTGCATGGTTTCCCATGCGACGACCCATGATGTCGAACACTTGCACCGTCTCGCCTTCAGCGCCTTTTACAATGATGTGTCCGTCGGCATAGTATACAATGACGTCGGAAGAGGGCTGCTCGGCTATGCCACTCTGGTTGAGGAAGTGGACGTGGAAGGTGAGTTCGGTTCCGTTTTCACAGATATCGGTGATTTCGAAGCTCTGCTCCGGGGTGCCGTCAGTGAGGTAGGGATGTGGGTCGGTGGAGGGGCCGAAAGAGGTGCGGCCAGAGGCCTGGCTGAAGTGTGCCTGTAAGAGGTCACCATCGATGGTGTCGCAGGTGCTGCCTGGACGGAAAATCCAATACTGGTGTGCTTGATTAAAGAAGTCGAAGAAACCATTGGCGAACATGCCACTATAGTCAATGGGCACAGTGTCGTTCCATCGGGCAACGATGAGTCCGCTGCCGGGAATGCCTGCCTCAAAGAGGTCGCTCTGACGACGGTATTCGAGGACATACCACTGTGTGCTGTCAATGGCGGAGCGAATGTAATAACAGTTCTGCTCCGAGCTGGAGCCTACGCTGTGGAGAGTGTAGTCGCCGTCACAGGTGATCTCTATCGGGTCGTCCGAAACATGGAGAACCTTGTTTTTATAGATGGCGGCAATATGATTGCCGCCCTGGGTCGCGTGGAACATCTGGTCCCAGTCGCCGGTAGGTCTGACATCAGAATAGTTAAAGTAGTGATAGAGGTCGGGCAAATTGAGCGAGTGGCCCATCTCGTGACGGAACGTATTCACATCAAAGTAGTGGACAGGAGCCCCTTCAAACTCGAAGTTGAAGGTATTGGGACGGACGCCGTTGACTACGACAGGATGGTCGATGGAATCATGGGGGAAGTATTCCATGTGTGGCCACAGCAAGGAAGCCCATTCGCCCGTGCCTCCCTTGATGATGAAACTCACGTTGTCAATAAAGCCGTCGCCGTTACCATCGAGCACCACGCTGTCGTCCACCAGATGAAGGGAGTCTACATAGTGGAAAGCCCGGGCCTGTAGCTGGGCCTCGCGCATCGAGATGCCAATCATAGGATTCGGTGTCGTGTAGCCGATGGGGTTATTGTCGCTGTAAGGCTGGTAGTAGCCGCGAGGCATTATGTCTACATACGACACGATGACACCGTTCTGGATATTATTAGTATAGACGGTGTTGTAGTGGATGCGTCCATAGGTGAGGGCATCAAAATAGTTGTAGACACTTAGGTAGCCGGGCTCTTGCGAGTTGAACATCCGGTCGATAGTGTCGAACGGATAGGTGATCTCTTCGTCATCGGAAAAGCGGATGAAGATAACCAGATTGGTCAGCTCTGTGCTTCCTGTGGCTTGGGCTTTCACGCTCTGCGGGAAACATGGCACCAGCATCAGTGCTGCAATAAAAGAGAGGATTGTTTTATTCATTTTATCTGTTTTAGGGTATTTCACATCGCACTATCGAGTGCAAAAATAGCTATATTTTTTGGACAAATAATTTAGACGAAAAACAAGCATACGCCGATGACGCTGATGACGGCACCGACAACTTCACGTGCCGTCACCTTCTGGTGGAAGAGCCATGCTGCCGGGGCGATGATGAGCACAGGGGTTAGCGCGAAGAGTGTCTGCGCGATGCCCGTGGAGGTGTACTGCGTGGCCAGCAGCGAGGCGCTGACGCCGATAAAAGGGCCGAACACCGTGGCCCCCAGCAGACACCACATGGCCTTGCGGTCGTGGGCTGCATGACTCAACTTCTGTTTCCAATCCTTGTTGAACACCAGCAGCAGCACAAAGAATCCTACCAGCCCGATCGTGGCACGTATCATCGTTGCCGAGAAGGGGATGCTGAGGAAGAGCGGCACCTGCAACACAGCTCCGTCGGGGGCCACCGAGGGATCTATGCCTGCCACCGCCAAGGCGTTGTCGTAGTGCTCCAATCCCATCTTGCTCAGTACCAGACCGAAGCCCTGACAGATGCCTGCCATGGCAGCAAAGAAGATCCCCTTTCGGGAAATTGAAAATTGGAGATTGAAAATCGAAACGCCAGGGGAGGCTGGCTTGGCCAAAATCGACAGGGCTATGCCCGACAGCGTCACCACCATGCCAAGGATAGCCTTCCAGCTCATCTCCTCGCCCAGGAGGAGCCAGCCGGTGATGGCCGCCGTGGGTGCCGAGAGGGTCATGAACAGCTGCCCGATTCGCGAGCCGATATAGATATAACCCTGCATCAGGCAGTAGTCACCGATGACATATCCCACCACGCCGGAGAGTGCCAGCCATAGCCATGTGTCGCCGTCGGCGAAACGGGGCCAGGGCTGCCCCAACAGCAACCACAATGTTGCAGCCAGGAGGGTGAGCGACATCGTCATGCGCAATGTGTTCAGCGGCAAAGAGCCCATGCGCTTCGACGCCACTTCGGCAAAGAGTGCCGTAGCTGTCCACGAGACGGCCACTCCCAGTGCTATTGTCTCTCCTATCAACATAACAGGCCAATAACGAAATACTGGTGTGTTTATTGCATTCACTCTCACTTTATGTTTTTTCCCTACAATGAAAAAAAGTTCGTATCTTTGCACCTTGAAACAACATACATCATGAGACATTACAACTTCGACGAACCGATAGACCGGCACGGTACCGACTGCTTCAAATGGGACGCGCCGAGGAAAGAATATGGACACGAAGACCTGCTACCCATGTGGGTGGCCGATATGGACTGGCCGTCGCCGGACTTTGTGATAGATGCCATCCGCCAGCGCTGCGACCATCCCGTGCTGGGCTACACGATGCCCTCCGAGGGTTACTGGAGGGCTGTGACCTCATGGCTGGAACGCCATTACGACATCCATACTTCGAAGGAGGACCTGCATTTCATCCCGGGCATTGTGGCGGGCATCAGCTATGCCCTACTCTGCCTCACTCAGCCCGGCGACAAAGTGTTGGTCACCACACCGGTATACCCGCCGTTCCTCAATGTGCCGAAGGCTTGCGGCAGGGAGGTGGTGTGCAGTCCTTTGAAGATTAAGAATGGACGTTTCTCTATCGAGTTCGACGACTTCGAGCGCAAGGCCGAGGGTTGCAAGATGTTCATCATGAGCAATCCGCACAATCCCGCCGGGACAGTCTGGGGCAAGGAGACGCTGCAACGCATTGCCGACATCTGCGAGCGGCACAACGTCCTCGTGATCAGTGACGAGATTCACGCCGACCTCACCCTTCCCGGCCACCGCCACGTGAGTTACAGCACGGTGAGCGAGGCCGCCGCACGGCACAGCCTGACGTTCATGGCTCCCAGCAAGACTTTCAATATCGCCGGTTTAGGCAGTTCGGTGTGCTATGTGGCCGATGCGGATCTGAGGAGGCGCTTTTTCGGCTGGCTCGACGGGCTGGGGGTGGCCGGCGGCAACATCTTCGCGTTCACAGCTGCCGAGGCGGCTTTCGCCCAGGGCGAGGAGTGGCAGCGTCAGATGTTGGAGTATCTGAATGCTAACGTCCAGACGCTGGAGGAATACCTGCAGAAACATCTTCCCAAGGTCAAGGCTGTTCTCCCCGAGGCTTCCTACCTTGCATGGCTCGATTTCAGTGCCTACGGCATTCCGCACAAGGAACTGGCCGACCGCTTCATCAATGAGGCAAGGGTCGTTATGAATGACGGCACCAGCTTCGCTCCACAAGGTCGCGGGCCCCAGGACGGAGGTTCTATGTACGAAGGATGCTTCCGACTCAACCTCGGCTGCCCCCAGGCGCAACTCCTTGAGGCTCTGGAGAGGATCAGGGGGACACTATGTGCAGAAAAATGATCAGAACCATCCCGTGAGTCCCAGCAGGCTGGCGGAGACCACATAGCGAAGGGTTTTGCCGATGAACATGACCAGCAGCGTCCACCAGGGGCTGATACGCATGAGTCCCAGGGCTATGGAGATGAGGTCTCCCACCAGAGGCGCCCAAGAGAATAGTGCCGCCCACACGCCGTATTTGGCAACGCGGTCGTGTACTTTCATCAGCTTTTCGCGCTTCACCTTGAAATATTTCTCCAACCATTCCCACTTGCAAAGCCAGCCCATGCCGAAACTGATCATTCCGCCGGCGGTGTTGCCCAGCGAGGCTACAAGGATGATGAGCCATAGGGGATAGTGCATGGCCATAGCCCCAGCCACAAGGGCTTCGGATGAGAATGGCAGGATGGTGGCTGCCATCATGCAACCCAGAAAAAGCCCAAAAAGTCCTAAGCTATGAAGCATACTTCCCTAATGCTTGAATGTGTGAGTAGAATTGTTCCATATAATAACTTGACAGCGCCACTTTTATTGTGTGACACAATAAAAAGAGGCTTTTCTCGTTTTGTATCTATGAATATCAGAAAAACAGCCCCATCAGACATCGAACTGATTCTCAGCATGTACGACCACTCCCGAAGTGTAATGCGCGCCGATGGCAACCTCACCCAGTGGGTGGGCTATCCCACACACGAGGATGTGGAGGAAGATGTCCGTCGCGGGGTATCGTATATTATCGAAGGCATGGGCACTTTCGCCCTCGTTCCCGGAATAGAGCCCACCTACGACTACATCGACCACGGACGTTGGATAGACACACTCACCCCCTACTCCACCTTGCACCGCCTGGCGGCGACAGAGGGCACCCGCGGCATCGCCGACATGGCTTTCCGTTACGCCAAAAGCCACGCCGCCCACCTGCGTGTGGACACTCATGCCAGCAACCGTCCCATGCGCCACATCCTCGAGAAGGAAGGGTTTGTCTACTGCGGCATCATCTACATGCCTGACGGCTCGCCTCGCGACGCCTATGAGTGGTGGCGCTACGACTGCGTTCCTGCCGACCTCAAAGAATATGTAGAGAACAGGATTCTTCCCCAGCATGAACACTACGATGCCGCCCATCAGCCTAACCATATCCGCAGGGTGATAGCCCGGAGCATGATCCTCATGCCGTCTGCCACGACCTATGCCGCTGCCGCCATGCATGACATCGGAATCTGTGAGGGTCGAGAGGTGCACCACCTGGCTTCGGGCCGCATCATCCGTGCTGACAGAGACCTACAGCGGTGGTTCAGTGAAGACGAGATTGAACTTATCGCCCAAGCTGCCGAGGACCACAGAGCCTCTGCCTCCTCCAAGCCACGCTCCTCCCTGGGTTGTATCATCGCTGAAGCCGACCGTGACATCGAGCCCGAGACCATCGTCCGCCGCACGGTGGAATATGGCCTCAGCCACTATCCCGACCTCGACCACGAAGGCCACTGGCAGCGCACCCTGCAGCACTTGCACGAGAAATATGCTGAAGGTGGATACCTGAAACTCTGGATGGACGACAGTCCCAATGCGGCCCCTCTCGCCGAACTCCGTGCTCTCATTCGCGACGAAGCACGTCTGCGCCAGTTGGTCGACGGCCTGCTGGACAATAGCACCCCGGCAGGACTCAAGCACTGACAGATTCTCGCCTCAAGAAGCCGTCTCTTCCTGCTCTCGTTCTGGAATCAAGCGCCTGACAGCCTTGTATTTGTAAAAGAAACGGCTGGCCACCACACGCACCACTGTGTAGGCCGGAATGGCGACAAGCATTCCCGTGACACCGCCCACATAGCCAGCCACCAGCAGAACTATGAAAATCTCCAGCGGTCCCGCCTTGATGCTTGTGGAGTATATCAGCGGTTGGTATACCATATTGTCTACTATCTGTGTAGTCAACATGATTCCCAACACGATGAAAGCGAATATCCAAGGATTCACTGCAAGGCCCATCCCAATACCGCATTTAATGATGACGCAGAGCAGAACACCCAGCATCTCACCTACCAGAGGTCCTATGTAGGGAATGACGTTAAGGAGTCCCGCAATAAAAGCTATTCCAAGCGCATAATTGAAATCTATGCGTGCTATAAGCCACAGTCCAAGGCAATCCAACACCACCACCCCGATGACTTCCACTATCAGTCCCAGGAAATAGCGCGAAAGCAGTCGCTCGATATCCAGGACGGTCTTGTCCACCTGATGCTCTATCCTGTCGGGGACCATTGCCCCCACAATACGTCTGAAGAGATTCTCATCCTTGATGAAGAAGAACGCTATGAATACCACGGAGAAAAGACCTATGGTCAGTCCAGCCACCGTAGAAGCCACCGAGCCCAGGATGCCTGACACCGTAGACAAGCTCATCACATCCGAAATCTGGTGCAGCACTGCTTTCACCACGTCAAAGTCGGCATGCACCCAAGGGAAGACGCTAACCACCCACTCGTTGATGCTCCTTTTCAGGTTGTCGCTGTCCAGAAAACCGGAAGCATTCATTGTCGCAGCATCCCTCACTATACTGGAAACCACAGGGATTATCTGTGTCACCACCATGAAGAGCAGTGAAAAAATGATTACCAACGTACAGACGGAAAGCACCGAGTTGGGTAGTGCCTTCTTCTTGATCTTCACCCTCTTCAAGAACCTCATCACTGGTTGTCCTATCAGCGAAACCACAAATGCCAGGATGATATAGGTCAACACTCCGCGCAACAACCAGCACAGGAACAATCCCACCAACACGGCACCGGCAATGATAACCATCCGTGCCAGACGCTCCCTATTGTTTTCCTTCTCCATCTACGATCAAAGGTATAAAGATTGTTTTACTCCACTCCTTCCAGGCGCATCAGCGCGTGTACCGGTGCCACCTGCTCCAGTATTTTTCTTCCCTGCAGGGCGGGTAGCTCGACAAGGAAGATGAATTCCTTGATGCGTATTTTGCGGCCGCCGATGGTCTGCCGCTGCAACGAATCGATGATGCCTTTCACCGTCCCTCCCGTGGCCAGCAGGTCGTCGAAGAGCGTCACATCAATAAAGTCACCGTTAGGTACACAAGCCGCAAAATCGCTTCTGCGATAGAACAGCTCGTCGCTACCGTATTCTTTCTCTATTTCTACCCTCACCAGATCGCCCTCGGCATGGGGCAGTTTGCCTTTTTTGCGGAAAGGGACGATTGTCTGCACATGCTCGCTCACCGACAGCAGGGGCGCAGCGAAAAGGAATCCGCGCGCCTCGACGGTGGCCACGTTGGGCGCCGTCGTCAGGCGGTCTATTTCAGCGACAGCCGAACGGAAAGCCTCCCTGTCCTGCAGAAAAGGCAGCACATCGATGAAATCGATTCCCTCTTTGGGGAAGTCCAGATAGTGTTTGATAACGTTTTCGAACATAACTATTGAATGCGTTAATGTGTTAATGCGTTAATGTGTTAATGTGTTAGTCTTTTACAGTGCCCAGACCACCAGTCCTCCGCAGATGATGACACCTGTGATCAGCAAGTCTATCAGGCAGTACCCCATGATGTCGCGCGCCGAGAGCTTCGCTATGGCCAATGCCGGCAGAGCCCAGAAAGGCTGTATCAGGTTCGTCCACGCATCGCCCCAGGCGATGGCAGTACCCGTCAGACCTGCATCCACGCCCAGGTTGGCTCCGGCGGTGAACATGATGGGGGCCTGGATGGCCCAATGGCCGCCACCGGACGGCACGAACATGTTCAGCAGGGCAGCACACAGGAAAGTCAGCAGCGGATAGGTCACGGGAGTACTGATGTCTATGCAGCCTTTGGCTATCACGTCGCCCATCACTATACCACTCTCACCTGCACCAGTGATGATGCCCATGATACCTGCATACAAGGGGAACTGCAGGATGATGCCGGCGGCACCTGTGGTAGCCTTGCCGAAAGCACGCACATAGGCCACAGGCGTTCCGTGCAGCATCAGACCTAACGCGAGGAAAATCATGATCACCGTACCCAAGTCCAGCATACCCCCTCTCACTACCAACTTCACCACCACATACACTGACATCAGCAACGCTATCAACCACGACAGCAGCGGGCTGTGCTCCAGCCGCTGTGCGGGAGTGGGGTCTTTAAGACCCTTGAAATCCTTGGTGTCTTTAGGATCTTCCTCTTCGAGGAGTGCGGGGTCCACAGTCACGGCACCCTTCTTCGGGTGCATCAGCGTATTGGCTATCGTGATAGCCATTATCACCAGCAGGACCATCACCAGATTGTGAGGATCCAGTATCGTGTGGCTTACCGGCACCGGTGCGGTCAAAGCCCCATTGGTTGCCTTTACCAGCGCCTCGCCCGGCGTAGCCATCGTCAGCGGGATAGAGCCCGACAGACCGGCATGCCACACCACGAAGCCACTGTAGGCCGAGGCTATCAGCAAACGATAATCCACTCCCGACAACTGCCGTGCTATGGCTTTGGCGAAAACCACACCTATTATCAAGCCGAAGCCCCAGTTCAACCAGCAAGCCAATGCCGACACCACCGTCACCAGCGCTATCGCCGCCATAGGCGTCTTCGGCACACGTGCCAGCGCCCCGATGCCCCGCTTCACCGACGGTGCAGCTGCCAACGTCGAGCCACACACCAGCACCAACGCCATCTGCATGGCGAAAGCCAGCAGGTTCCACACTCCGCCGCCCCAGTTCTCGACAACCTCGAGGGGTGTCTGATGGCATACGGGCATCGCTACCGCCGCCGCCACAAAAGTCAGCAGGATGGCGAAGATGAAAGGCTCAGGCAGCCACCGTTGCACTAAACGGACACAGAATTTTATCATAATCCCATCAGTTTTCTAATCTTGTTCGGGATATCGGTGTTCTCCTGGATACCGGAGAAAAGGTGCGCTCCGGGACCGTAAGCGAACACCGGCACCATGCAGCCCGTGTGGCTTCCCCAAAGGAATTTCACATCATTCACGCCTTTCTCGATGTCGCCGCTGGGCAGCGTCACACCTCCAGTCTCATGGTCGGCGGTGACCACCACCAACGTATGTCCATCCTTCGCAGCCCAGTCGAGCACTGCATGGAGCATCAACTCAAAATCAGCCAGTTCGGCGCGCAGGTAGGCAGTGTCGTTATTGTGGCACGCCCAGTCTATCTGCGACCCCTCGATCATCAGAGCGAACCCCTCGGGGTCGCGACCCAGCATTTCCAAGGCCTTGCGGCTGCCCAACTCCAAGACATTGCCACGAGCAGGAGCCGTCAGCGGGTCCCCATCATAGAGCAACGCCACCAAACGGTCGCCAGCGAAGGTCAACATCCCTCCCCAACTGTCCACTACCGTATATCCACGACGGGCCAAGGTATCGAGTGGTGACAAGCCGTCCTTGCGGTTCTCAGGCTGAAAATATTTCCTGCCGCCGCCAATCATCACCGAATGGGTGCACTGCGACAATTGCAGGCTCAGCGTGTCGAACATCTTTCTATAGGGCACATGGCCGTAGGTGGCTGCCGGCGTGGCGTCGAGCACACTGCTGGTCACCACAAAACCCGTGCTCATGCCTCGTGCCACTGCATCGTCGAAAATGGTGTTGTAACGTGCCGAGTCGGGACCCCAGTTCACATGGTAGTTGTCCACCTTGCGGCCCGTAGTCAGCGCCGTGCCGCCGGCGGCGGAGTCTGTGCGGTATTTGTTGCGTGAATAGGTGCGCGAAAATCCGCTGAAGGGGAAACGCAAAAAAGCCGAATTGTTACCCATTGCAGCAACCACAGAGGCATAGACCTGAGGCACCCCCATGCCGTCGCCGATGATGAGGATGACGTTCCGGGGTTTCTCCTCCGTCAGCGTCGAGGTGCTGCCGCAAGCCGAGAACAATAGCGGGCACACAAGCGCCATCGACACAAGTATCTTCTTGATATTCATAACGTATTTATGATTTTCATAATTAATCCAATCTGCAAATATACGAAAAAAAAACGTATTTTCAGCGTACCATCATCCTATCATCACCGACGATGGTAGGAGATGGTACGGTGTTGGTACGGTGATGGGACGGTGTTGGTACGGTGTTGGTACTGATTTTCAGAGAATTATATGTTAACTAAAATAGTAAAACGCATATAACCAGAGGATTATATGCGTTTTTAGGTTTGTAACTTATTGATTTCCAATCCGGGCTCGGAGAGGTCTAATGGACGGGACCGACGAGGAGACTGATTTGGATGGCGCTGCGGAGCTCGCGCTCGAAGATATCGCGTCTAATGATACGATAATGAGGGTCGTAGGCGGCCTTGAAGGCTTTGCTGTGGCTCATCACAAAGCGGTGGTCGGGGGTAACCATGCCCTCGGTGCTGCGGAGGACGGCGGATACCAACTTTTCCAGCGGGATGACGCCGCGTTTGACAAGGACGAGGTTGACGCGGACGAAATTGCTGTCGCACAGCGTGTATTCGTAGAGCGGGAATGGACCTTCGTCGATTTTGCGCATGTATTCAGGGTAGGCCTTGTCATTCATCTCGGCCATCTCGGAGGAGATGTAGCGCACGGCTGCCAGGGAGTCGGTGATCAGGTGTCCGGGGCCGTAGAGGTCTTGGAAGACAAGCTTGTAGAGATCCTGCGACTCGGCGGCAGGGTAACGTTCGGCGTACTTCATCAGGGCCTCGGGGCACTGGGCGTGGGAAATTGAAAAATGAAAATTGAAAATTAAGATTAATGCTGTTAAAAGTAGTTTTTTCATGGGTTTTCTATCAAACGGCTATTGAAATGATGTTAAAGTAAAATTGTTTACCACACCACCTAAAGAAATACTCATAATCAGAAGTCCAGTCTTCATCTTTCCCATACGACTTGTTTTTGAAGATTGAGCGATGGTATGATTTACCAGCATTAACTGTATACAAAAATTCCCTGTTTCCAATTATTTTTATATGCAATTCCGCACGCATCTCTGTCACTTCTTCATTAGCCAAATAAAAGACACTGATTGGAAGGCTTGAAAAAATGATATATGATTTATGTAATTCTTTGTCAAGCAACTTATTTTTCTTAATTATTCTTTTATTTGATTCTACCATAATTTTTATCAAAAAACAGAGAATCACAATAATAAATAATGGCAACAATATTTTATAGAAACCGTTGACTACTTGATAAATATCGTTAAAGGATTGCCAATTCATAGTTTAATTGTTTTAAATTATTACCAGATGCAAAAATACGACTTTTTTTTTGAACCATAAAAAATTTTGTAGTATCAGTTTTTTAACGTTTCTTTTCAGATTTTTTGACGATAAGGATGCTGAGTTCCCAGAGGAGGTAGATGGGGACGGAGACGAGGGAGAGGGTGAAGGGGTCGCCGGTGGGGGTGATGATGGCGCCGATGATGAGGATGACAACGATGGCGTGGCGACGGTAGTGGCGCATGAAGGCGCTCTTGAGGATGCCGAACTTGGCCAGGAGCCAGCAGAGGACGGGGAGCTCGAAGACGACACCCATGAGGAGTGTCATGACGGTTAGCAAGGAGATGTAGGAGGAGAGGGATATGTGATTGGGGACGTCGGGGGAGACCTGGTAGGTGCCGAGGAACTGGACGGTGAAGGGGAAGATTACGAAATAGTTGAGCAGTACGCCGGCGAGGAAGAGGAGGTAGCCGCCGCCGGCAGCGCGTAAGGCCAGACGACGTTCGAGGGCATAGAGTCCTGGTGCTACGAAAGCGAAGAGCTGGTAGATGAGGTAGGGAGAGACGAGGATGATGCCCATCCAGAGCGATACACGCATGTGAGTGAAGAACTGCTGCGTGATTTCGATGTTGACAAGGTTGATGTTGTCGCCTTTGGGAGCGAAGATGAGGGAGAAGAGGACATCCTTGAAGCAGAAGCAGACGACAGCAGCCACCAATGCAGCCACCAACATGCGCCACAGGCGTGAGCGCAATTCATCGAGGTGCTCCCAGAAAGTCAAGGAAATTGGAAATTGAAAATAGAAATTTATTTTTCGTCTTCAATCTTCTCTTCTTTAGTGTCTTCGACACGGTCAGAGTCTTCGACACCGTTCATGCCATCCTTGAAGCTTTTGACACCTTTGCCGAGGCCACGCATGAGCTCAGGAATTTTCTTGCCGCCAAAGAGCAGGAGGACGACGAGGACGATGACGATTATTTCCCAGGTTCCTAACATTAAAAGGTTCATACCATTGAGTCTTTAAGTTTTTCTGTATATTCTTCAATCATGTGCAGCTTTTCGGGGATGTCGATGTGCTGCGGACAATGTGTCATGCAGGCTTTGCAGTCGATACAGCGGTCAGCCTGATGCATGCGGTTGATGTTGTCGTAGGAGGTAAGATAGGCGCGGCGTGCGCGACGGAACTCGCGCTGGTCCGCGGTGCCTTCGTCGACGATGTTATTTTCGTCGAGGCATTTGTTGTAGTGGGCAAAGATGCCGGGGATATCGATGCCCATGGGACAGATCTTTTCGTCGGGTCCGCAGTCTTCGAGGCAGTAGTTACAGTGTGTGCAGGGGATGTAGGGCAGGTGGGCGAACTTCTCAGCAAGGACTTCGAGGACGCGAAGGTCGTCGTCAGAGAGAGGCTCTATGGGGGCATGGGTACGGACGTTGTCTTCGAGCTGTTCCATGGTGTTCATGCCGCTGAGGGAGGTCATGATGCGGGGATACATGCCGAGGTAGCGGAAAGACCATGAGGCAAGGCTGCGGCGAGGGTCACGATCCTTCAGGTGACGTGCAAGGGCGTCGTTGAGGTTAGCCAGACGACCACCAAGGAGGGGTTCCATGATGACGATGGGGATGCCGTGGCTGTCGAGGGAGGTGTAGAGGTGTTCGGCGTTGACGTTCTCTTCCTCGATTTCGTGGGCATAGTGCCAGTCGACATAGTTCATCTGTATCTGTGCGAAGTCCCAATGGTAGCGGTCGTGCATGGCAACGACTTTGTCGAATTCCGACTGGAGGCCGTGGAAGGACCATCCGAGGTTGCGGATGCGGCCGGCCTCGCGTTCGCGGAGGAGGAAGTCGAGGACGCCGTTGTCGAGGAAGCGCTTCTCGAAATCGCTCTTGCCAGTCTCTTTGTCGACACCGCCGAAGGAGTGGAGGAGATAGTAGTCGATATGGTCGACCTGGAGTTTCTGGAATGAGTCGTGGTACATCTTGATGCTGGCGTCGTAGGACCAGTCGCGGAAGTTGGACATCTTGGTGGCGACGAGCCAACGGTCGCGCGGATGACGGCTGAGGGCGATGCCGGTGGCTGCCTCGGACATGCTGCGTAGATAGACCGGGGCGGTGTCGAAATAGTTGACACCGTGTTCGATGGCGTAGTCCACCATGCGGTTGATTGTTTCCTGATCGAGTTTGGCATCAGGGTTGGCACGGAGGTCGCCCCCTCCCTCTACGGGGAGACGCATCATACCGAAGCCAAGGAGGGAGACCTTCTGACCGTGGGTGTCAGTGCGGTAGGTCATCTTATCGGTGGGCACAGGGCCAGCGGCGTAGCCTTCGGCTTTGACGGTCTGGGGGTTGTCGCAGCCTACCGCCATAGCGGCGCCGGCGACGACGGCACCGGAGAGACCTTTGAGAAAATCGCGTCTATTCATAATGGGTTTAATAAATCACGCATTATTATCGTTTGTCTACTATCTCTTTGCGGGCCTTGTGCTTGCGGCCGGAGGACCAGTAGCCGTAGACCTCGCTGACGTTGCCTGCCGTGGAGAAGGCTTCTATTTTCTCGTTCTTCATCCAAGCCAGGATCTTGCTGAACTCATCTTTGTTGAGGAGCACCTCGAGTTCGATGGACTTCTCGCCGGTATAGCCGCCGGTGACCTCGTAGAGGGTGCAGCCGCGGTGGAGTTCCTCGATGATGTATTTGCGGATGCGCTCATAGTCTTTGGAGACGATGCAGAGGCGCTTGTGGTTGTTGAGGGTGGCGGTGAAGTAGTCGACCACGAGGCCGTTGATCCAGGTGCCGATGAGGCCGATGATGACCATGCGGAAGGGGTTGATAGCGAAGGCGGTGCAGCAGATGACGGCGCCGGCCACAGAGACGGAGGCACCGATGTCGAAGTGCAGGTATTTGTTGACAATCTTGGCCAGGATGTCGAGTCCACCAGTGGAAGCGTTGATGCTGAACATCAAGGCCTGGGAGGCACTGAGCAACAGCACGAAGCAGCAGAGGTCAAGCCAGGGGTCGCCCATAACGGAGTAGTCATTGATGACACCATTGTACGACGCCAGGATATATTCACCAGCGGCATTCTTGGCATCCCACGGGAACACCCAGGCCCAGAAGTCGGTGAGGGGACCGAGGATAAGGGCGGTGAAGACCGTCTTGAAACCAAACTCGCGGTCGATGAGGATGAAGGCGAGGATGAGCAGGATGATGTTGATGATCATGATGAGTGTGCCGAGACTGAGGACGTTGCCCATCAGCTGGTTGAGGACGATGGAGAGGCCTGAGATGGTGCCGATGATAAGCTTGGAGGGCACCAGGAAATAGTAGACGGCGGCGGCGCAAACCATCATGCCTAGAATCATGATGACCAGTTCTTTCCAGAACTTGAAAGTTTTTACGTAGTCAATGGCTTCTTGAAGTTTGTTGTTCATGATTGTTAGGGTTTGGGTTAAAGGTTTTAAAGTTTTAAGGTTTGATATTTGAGGGTTTCTATATTATTCTCTCATGGCGATCGCGGGCTTTGACGAAGATGGCTTTCTGCGGAGTCGCGGGGCAATAGTATTCACACTTGCCACAGCCTATGCATTTGTTCTCGTAGATAGAAGGTATTCCGTCGACCATCTTGATGGCCTCGGCGGGGCAGTGACGTGCGCAGAGGCCGCAGCCGATGCAGTTGTCCTCGAGCACCACGGCGAAGCCGATGCTGATGGCAGTCTTATCTCCTTTCGAGATGGGCTGAATAGCGCCGGAGGGGCACAACTCGCTACAACGTGTGCAGGCGACACGACAGAAGCCCTGGTCAAATGCCAAGGAGGGCTGCATGAATCCGTCGAGGGAGGTAGAGGGACGCAAGACATGCTCAGGGCATTTGCTGACACAGAGTTGACAGGCCGTGCAGCGGCTCTCGAAATTTCGGAGGCTTATGGAGCCTGCGGGCTTGAGAGGGGTGGAATGGTCGGGGACGGCCTTGTTTTCAGCGATAGCCATGCCTCCGGCCACCTTCTCCTGCTGGGCATGAAGCACGGCGGCAGTACCTACGGCGGCACCCACGGAGAGGAACTTGCGACGGGAATCGTCGACAGGAGTATGCTGGGTATTCCTGTTATTCCGACGAGCCAGGCTAACGGCCCCCTGCTTACACTGGCTCAGGCAGTTGAAGCAGTTGACACAACGGGAGTTGTCGACGCACTTGTTGTCTATATCAATGCACATCGACTTGCATCCGCGCTCGCATTTGCGGCAGCCGACGCACTTCTCGCTGTCGATTCGGATGCCGAAAAGAGAATGCTTGCTGAAGAAGCCCAGCAGTGTGCCCATGGGGCAGATGGTGTTGCACCAGAGACGGCCCCAGAAGAAGCTGCACACGAAGATAACCACCAAGGTAACGATGGCGACGATGAGAGGAAGTCCGGTTGCGAAGAATCCGGTGGTCATGCGGGCGAAAGCACTGTAGGGGTCGATGGTGACAGCGACACCGTTAGCGATGCCGAAAGAGCCCAGCACCATCAGCACAACAAAGAGGGCCAGCACACTGTAACGCAACCAGTTCATCGGACGCTGATAGTGGAACTTGCGGCGGAAGATGATCTTGTTGAGCCAGATGAAGAAGTCCTGCAAGATGCCGAAAGGGCATATCACGGCGCAGTAAAAACGACCGATGAGGGCTGTAACGGCCAAGATAGCCACTACGACGATGACATTTAACGAGAGGATGGCCGGCAGAATTTGTATCTTAGGCATCCATCCGAGCCAATGACGGAGGAGGTTGGGGTCGTCGAGCATCCAGGCAAGGCCGTCGAGCAGTAGGGCGGCAAAGCTAATGAACATGACAGCTGCCAAGAGAATCCGGATGTATTTCAGCGATTTCATGGGTTGAAGGGGTTAGGTTGATACGTTGATCTAAATGGGTTTAGTGGACTTTCGTATTGTCAGTTTTTCTTCAGCATGGCATAGACCGCGAGGCCGGCGACGGACTTGATGCCAGTCTTACGGGTGATGCTCTTACGATGGGTATTGACGGTGTTAACAGCGATGTTGAGGCGTGCAGATATCTCTTTGCTGCTGAGGCCCTGGGCCACGAGGACGAGGACATCCTGCTCGCGGTCGGAAAGGTTGTAGTCTTCCTGAGGCTGGAGAAGCAGTTCTTCAATCATGGCATGTTTCTCAAGGTCACGGCTGAGCTGCAAGATATCGAAGACGAGCTCCATCATCTCCTCGGTGAGACGCTCGCCAGGCAGGTATTTGTAGATGATCTGTGTGAGGTCGTTGAGTTTGTCGCGGATGTTATCGTGACTTTGCATGTAGTGGCTGTGTGTCTGGACAGCATTGTGGTTGAGTAACTGGTCGAGATTTTTCTCTTCGCGACGCACATGCTCACGCACTTCGCGGCAGTAGTCTGCGTAATATTTACGCAGTATTTCGCCGCTGTGGCCCGCGTGCTCGGTGATGTGGTCGAGGTGGTTCTGGAGGTGCGGCAGTCGTTCTTCGAGATAGTATCGGTGTGATGCCCGAAGGTGTTCGGCGACGAGACGGTTGTCGATGCGTGCAGATTCTTCGTCGTCGGGCCTATAGTCGTCAAAAGTATAGATATTACACACCATGAGGAAGAAGTGGTCGTCGATACCATAGTCGCGGCAGACCTCCTTCACAGTTTTTTCGCCAAATCCTAGATGAATACCAAAACGAGGCAACATAAGGATCAGGTCGTAGTTGGAAGCTATCATGTCAGCCATCTTCATGCGGCTGGTAAAGAGAGTTCTTTTGTTCACTGTCCTAATATATTAAGAGGGTATTTCTCCCTTTTGGTTCGCGGTGCAAAAGTACGAAAAAAAAATGACTTTAAGTGTTACCTTTTATATAATTGATAAAAAATCGTATTTTTGCAACATGAAAAGGATGCATAAGAAACTGGTCTTTGGACTTCTAATATTTTATAGCACAATAGCCTATGCGCAGACATACCCGTGGCAGGACACCACCAAGAGTCTAGATTGGCGTGTAGAGTGGCTCGTCAAAAACCTGACCCTCGATGAGAAGCTCTCGCTCATGGTGCACCAGAACCCCGCCATCGAGCGTGTGGGATTGCCGGCCTACAGCTGGTGGAACGAGGCGCTGCACGGCGTGGCACGCGCCGGCGAGGCCACGGTCTACCCCATGCCCATAGCCCTCGCCGCCACTTTCGACCCCGCCAGCGTGGAGTTCATGTTCACCCTCGTCGCCAACGAAGCGCGCAGCAAATACCGCATGGCACAGGACACCGGCGGCACCGGCGACTACACCGGCCTCACCTTCTTCACCCCGAATATCAACATCTTCCGCGACCCGCGCTGGGGCCGTGGCATGGAGACCTACGGCGAGGACCCCTGCCTCACCGCCCTGATGGGGCGCGCCTGCGTGAAAGGGCTGCAGCATGCATGGGCAGAGAACTATGTGGGCAACCCGCTCATCACCGCTGCCTGCCTCAAGCACTTCGCCGTCCACAGCGGTCCCGAGGGGGTGCGCCACGAGTTCGACAGCCGCGTCTCTGAGCGCGACCTGCGCAGCACCTACCTGCCAGCCTTCGAATACATCATCAAGAACAGCGATGTCCAGCAGGTGATGTGCGGATATAACCGCCTCAACGGAGAACCCTGCTGCACCAACCGCCGCCTCTTCGACATTCTGAGGAACGAATGGCAGTACGACGGCATCCTCGTCACCGACTGCTGGGCTTTGAATGATGCCTACGAGACCGACACCGTCATCCCTCGCCACCGCACCCACGCCACCGCCGCCGCGGCCTACGGCGACGCCTTCGGCCGCGAGGTGGACCTCGAGTGCGGCAGCGGGCTCCCTGCCCTGCGCGAGGCCGTGCAGCAAGGGCTGGTGCCCGAGAGCAAGGTCGACGAGCATGTGCGCCGCATCCTGCGCACCCGCCTGGCGGTGACCGACGAGCCCAAAGAATCGGAAGAGCAGACCGAGTACGATATCGACTTCCTAGGCTACTACACCCGAAGCATGGTTCTGCTGAAGAACGAAGGCATCCTGCCCCTCAGGATAGATGACAGCCTGCGCCTCGAAGGGCCCAACATGTGGGACAGCCTGATGCCTCTGGGCAATTACAACGGCACACCTCGGCACACCGTCACCATCGGCGAAGGCCTGCAAAGAAAACCCTATTGCCACCGCAAGCTCGAGACGCTGGAGCACGAAGCGGGAAGAGGCCGCATACTGATTTACGCCGGCGGCCTCAATCCCCAGCTGGAGGGCGAGGAGCTGCCCGTGGAGAAAGAAGGTTTCTTCCGCGGCGACCGCACCCTCATTGAGCTTCCGAAAGAGCAGGTGGAGGAGATCAAAGCCTTCAAAGCCCAAGGCTACCGCGTGGTGTTGGTGCTATGTACCGGCTCGGCGATAGCCCTCGAGAATGTCATCGACGACTGTGAAGCTGTGCTGGTGGGTTGGTACGGCGGTGAACAGATGGGCAATGCTGTACGCGAACTGCTCTACGGCTGCCGCGACGACTTCGGCCGCCTGCCCGTCACCTTCTACCGCTCCACCGACGACCTGCCGCCCTTTGACGACTACGACATGCAGGGACGCACCTACCGCTATGCCGACCGCTCGCGCGTAGAATTCCCCTTCGGCTACGGCCTCAGCTACAGCTACCACCAGCTCTGGGGCGCCCCCACCGTCGACGAAGCCAACTTCACCGTCAGCGGCCTCGTCAGCCAATGCGCCACCGACTGCAAAGCCTTCATACATCGCACCGTCGGCCAGGTCTACCTCAAAAATGAGAACC
>JAEEGF011791115.1_pt1 | contig 38052 bp, 31 predicted proteins | sample 9134171 | NCBI WGS metagenome assembly JAEEGF01 (sample SAMN16246542, study PRJNA631951) | gut metagenome | biome: gut microbiome; feature: rumen; material: AP-attached | host: Bos | place: Iran: Karaj | collected 2018-10 | reverse complement strand
CCAGGCATTCTTTGACTTCGAAGGGCATCCGCTGGAATCTATAAATGTATTTAATTATATGAGATATGGCGAAAAATAGAATATAGAAATATGGGTACAAAAATAGAAATACAGGGTTCATTTTTGAACTCCGTATTTCTATTTTTATTACTTTTGTGTTGGAGTATTCTTAACTGAATCCAAGGCTTTCTGAATATCAGCTATTGCAACACCGGTGATATCCGATACTTGATCTAGTGAGTATCCGTTGTTTTGCATATTGGTGGCTATGGAAGCGATTTTTTTTAACTCACCTCGTTCTTCGCCAATAGCTATACCCTGGGCTTGACCTTCTTCAAAACCATCATCATGTTCACTTTTTAAATGACTCTTGTAATCATATTCATACAAACTAAACATAGTAATCGCCTTTCGTTGCTTCACGAAGAAATCTTTTAATATGTTGTTTTCGATACAATAATCTATTGCGGCCGGTACAGCATCCTCAATAGGTAATTCTGTGTTATACTCTCTGATTTTGGCTACGAATATTGAGTAACCGCTTATTTTAGCACAGCTGCTCATCAGCTCTGGATTCATCCCGCGGTTTATGTTCAGAACCTTGACTGTTAGCTCTAAGTCAGGAGCGGTATTATCTGAATCATACATATCAGATAATTTGTAGGTCATTACCTCGGGCAGCTGCTCAACACCGTTATAAAATACTACAAAGTGAGGCTCTGGAATATGCTTTACCTTACTACTGTAGATTTTGTTTTCATCAACTATTTGGGCATAGAGCTTACTTACGTAGAACAGGCATCTTAGGGGCATGTTAGGGCAATTTGTTGATTGGTGCTCATAAATATTAAGGTGGGTATCGATGATAAATGATAAGTCGTTATGCATGCCCATAAATATAGCATTATCTAAAGTGTTGACCACAAGCGCCTCAGGATCAGTATAGCTTGAGTGATTGATGGCATTATATAACTCAAGCAGAGCCTTCTTATCGTTATTAAACAGAAGCCTGAATACGGTGTCTTTGTACTTGCGGTTTATCCAGGGGTATGTAACCCTCCGGAATAGATATTTTAGTTTTTGCTTTCTTGTCTTTTTCAAAAAACTTCCTTTCTGTATAAATGCAGAAAGAACAAAAAAGACGTCTACTACATTTATACTAACATATTTTTGTAGTTTATTGTGGGAATATGTTGCTTTGAAAAAGCAGCATTCTCTTCTGGTCGAAAGACCGATGAACTTAGAATACTATACCTTGGCTATTGATGCAATAAATGTTTTATCGATAATGAAAGAAGCCTTCCGGGATACTATTAAGCCCTATTTCACTGGGTGTCTTGCCTGTAATCTATAAGTGAGGTAGGCGATGCGAAGCCTTTCTTTTGTCATAAAAAAATAGGTCTTTCTGAATATCAGATATTGCAGCACTGGTACATTAGCTGTTACAATCTTAATCTGAATACCGATAGATTATTCCAAAGGAGAGTTGATTATGGGATTATTTGATTTATTTAAAAAGAAACGTAACGTGAGCTTTGCGGAAATAGATTCAATTAAAAAGGCAAAAGAAGAATGCAGAAAAGGCAATCTGGAGAGGATGCACATCATATCTCCGATCTTTGGTGGATCAGATGATGATTCAAATATTCTGTATGTACCTGTAGGGATTAACAGAATCAAAGAAGGCTATGACGATATTCTTGCGGACCTCGTAAAACAAGGAAAAGCGCAATCATTTGATTGTTCACCTGAGTATAAGGGAAATAGCGCAATACCAAGTAAGATTACTATCACTTCAGGTAAAGATGGAGTGGAAGTGTTCAAGCAAACCATCAATGTATGGTGATTCCGATAAATCTGAATCCAAGGCTTTCTGAATATCAGCTTTTGCCTGATATTTAAGAAGATTTTTTTCTCAAATGATTTATCCTAATAGTCCTTGGTATTGTAATGAGAAAGCGAGTATATATGGATAAAGATACTTTTTCGTTTGTAGTATATATAATTCATGCTTGTGCCAACAAGTGGGGTAAGTTTCCTTCAGCTGTTTATGATGTTTTAGATCGGTCAGGTTGCATTAGTAAATATCTGGTTCCACACTATGATATTTTGCGTACACAAAGCACAGCTTATATCGTTGAAGATGTAGCTGTATATTTAAAGGTGCGAGGGTATAACTTATGAAGGTGTTTCATGAAGATGAGACTGCTTCAGGATAAAATAAACGAAATATTGATTATTAATTGACAATAACTTACACTAAATAATGGAACTATTTTTCTCATTTTTTCAAAACGAAGTTAAGTGTGAGGAAACTATATGGGTAATAATAGTATTCGTAAGTTATTGTCAGTAACCATGTCCATGGTCATGGTATGTTCTCTTGGTACAGGCTGTGGCAAGTTGTTAACAAGAGGTGGCGGCGTGGATCCTGATAGCACAAGTGTATCTGATGCCACGTCAAAAGATTCTGAAGCTAATCTATCTGAAAACAAATCTATAGGATCTGAGGAAGTTCCAAAAGCTGATGGAACATCAGATTCTTCTGATAATATCCCGATTCTTTTACTTCATACAGATTCCGACTACGCTGTGAACAGCAAGAATAATCCGGCGATTCATGTTAATTATAATTACCTTGCTCTGGACAAAGAATATGCCCAAAGCCATGAAGCTCTTGATAAAGCACTTAAAAGTGCAAATGAAGAGATATTAGCGCTTGAAAGCGAATGTTTTGATCAAGCTAAGGAAGATTTATCAGGAAGCGATGATTATACATTTGATGCTAATTACTATACATTCTTTAGAAGAGCTGATGGCAAATATCTTAGCTTTATAAATGAATGTTGTACTTTTGGTACATTTGACTTTGACTATTATTCATTCATAGCCCATTCTTACTACGTAGAAAGTGGTAAGGAGATAGAACTTTCTGACATTGTGGCAGATGAAGATGCTTTTTATGCCATTCTATCTGAGAAGGTCAAAGCCGTCGTAGATGATGATCTTTATATTTATATGGGCGAATATTCAAACAAGGACGCAGAGGATTTTGTAGAAGAGATCAAAGATAGTCTTGAAGATGGCAAATGTTCTTTTACCCTGGACCCTCAGGGAGTAACTTTCTGGTTTGATTCTAATGTATTTTCACCTATGTGCGCCAGCGCTACAGTTTTATTCTGTGAAGATGCAGACAATACTATTTTTAACGAAGAGTTTTCAAAAGATATACCTGATGAATGGGTCATGCAGATGCCTACAGGAGATCGGACCTATTTTGATGCAAATGGTGATGGAGAAGAAAATATCGTAATAGCGTCAGTTACATATGGTTTTAACACCGGCGGTGAGTACGAGTATTTGTACGTTTCAGGATTTCATTTGGCATACGAAGAAGACAGCAAGTCATATAGCCCTGAATATGAAGGCAGCGCTGGCGATTACAATTTTTTCCTATATCATAAGGGTGATAAAAATCTGATCATCGAAGACCATGACGAATTCGGTTATGGGGAGATGAGCTGTTATATTCTTGAAGATGGAAGGATAAAAGATGGTGATGGCATAAACGCAGGACTTGCCTATTCATGGGATAATGCAGAGGATTCTGAGGATATTGCACCGGTATTTCTTCCTGTAAATATGAATAAAGTTTTGGTGATCGAGGAAGTCGGCGGCGAAGAAGGAGAGTCGATCACTTGTTATCTAAGTGTTTCTGAAGATGGTAAGCTTACCCTTACTGAAATAGATGAAGATGGTGACGAAGATAGCGAAGAAGCAGATAATAAAGGCGGCAAGTCTGATGATAAAGAAGTAGATGTAGCCTGGGCCGGTGAAGCAGTATACTATAATGATCAGATTCTTTTCAGACAGTATTCATCAGATGCATATAGATACAATGCCCTTTGGGGTAAGTTTTCAAATAGTGATATGCAGTATATAAAAGGAAATCTTTGCACTTTTGATCCTAATGCTCCCGAGAATGGGATTAAGACTATATGCGAAGATGACGGTTTTGGCGATATGTATCTGATCGATGGGCAGTACATATATTCTCAGAAAGAGACCGGGTATAGTAATAATAGCAGTGATATGCGAAGGGTATACAAGACGTCCTTGCCGGATGGTGAGCAGGAAGAGATATGCGCAGGAGCTATAGAAGGATTTTCACCAGATGGAAAGCATTTTACTAATTATAATTATACTCTCAATCCATATACCCATAATTTTTACATCTTTAAGGCAGGCGATGTTGACGTAGATCATGCATCTTACCAAACTGAAAAGACCACTATTTATCTGACCATGGATAATGATAATGCATATCTTATGGAAAAAGAGGATGATGATAAATATATCATTTTGCAGATAAATAATGAAGGTGATATATACCGCCTTGCCGAGTGCGATTTTAGTGATATGGCGGAATATGGCACGGTGTATCCTGAATATACGAAAAAAGGGTACGTAGATAATGGAAAGTTACATCTGCAGTTTGATTTTTATGAAGGCACAGGACATTTCTATTATGCAAGTGCAAAGGTCACAGTGCCGGTTTGTGAAGATGAGGCATCTTTTGACGATGTTTTGTATGAAGCTGAAATAGAAGACTTTAGCGCTGATGAAGATCCTCAAACGCTACTTCCTGATAAACTTGAAGATATAGCTTATGACTATCCTGAGCAGGAATCGGGAAGTGCTATCGCAAATGTCCTTCAGTATTATAAAGTATTTGATGAAGGAATATTCTATACCATGGCCCAGTGTCACAGAGAGCCGCTTGAAGATGTGGGATGGAGAGAGTCTTACATGCTTCTTAATTGTACCTATTATTTTCTCCCATCAGTGGCCAAAGAAGCATCGTCCTTATTTACCTTATTTGAAGCTCCCGGGTCAAGGGGAGATCTATACCAATACGAATATTATGAGAGGCAGCCTACAGTGTATGCTTATGCGAGATTCTATGCTGATGAAGATGGTCATCTTGTAGGAGCCTTCTACGAGACTGTATATACAGGAGGACCTGAAACGCCTACCGAAACTTCTGATGTTTATTATATGGGTGAGTTTTCGGATGATTTTAAATTTGAACATCCAAAGGATGATTATACTATCGAAGATTTCGTGGTTGAAGATGCAAAGGCATTGGAAGACCTGATAAGAAGTGAGTATAGTAAGGAAGATATCATAATTGATGACGGCGTATTTGATGAAAACGGACATCTTGTATATGAATCAGATAGGACATTTACAAACGACGAGTACGTATATATGTGCCACATATGCTTCGACGCAGAAGGAAAAATAAACTATATCCGACCCGTCATTATGGAATGACGTTATCGAGGGGATTCCTGCGGGCTGGCAGTTTATAAATGATTGTCGTGTCGTAAAAGAATTTTAGGTTTCAAGGCATGATATCTGGATAATTATATTCAAGGGTCCGAAACTCGCTTCGCTCGAACATGCGGACCCTAAGATGAATATAATTATCCATCTATCAAGCTCTTGAAACTACAAATTCTTTTAAGGCACGAAAATCATTTATAAACTGCCAGCCCGCAGGAATCCGCAAGCGATAGTTAGTGCTATTACTTGCTTGAAGATTTATAAGTTTTTGAATTATAGATTTAAAAGTGCGGGAATAGAGCAAATTTACTTCGACTTTGTCGAAGGCGTTATTGTTAAACGATTCATTGGATTATGAGTTACGCAGTAAATGCGGATTTTGTGAAAAATTGAATCGGTGGGTAAATGATGAAATATCAAAGAGGAGGTTAAGTTTATTATGAAAAGAAAAATAGTTGCAGTTTTCATGTCTTGTGCCATGGGAATGACGCTTCTTACGGGATGCGGTGATATAGCTTCGGCATTTTCTTCAGAGGATAAAGAAGATGTTGATGAGAATGCAGATGATGAGTCAGATAAAAAAGATTCGGATAAGGATGCAAAAGATGGTAAAACTGATGATTCATCATCAAAAACTTCTAATGAGAGTGAAGATGAATCAAAGGATAATGACAGCGCTGACGCTGAAGGCTTAAAGGTGCCTGAATCTGAAGAGGAGCTCTTTAACTTCATGGAGGGCGAGTGGGATTTTGTTAATCCGGTTACGTTGGAAGATTATGCTCATATGGAGATTGATGATAAGGGCTCTTTTGTCTATGGGTATACGGGTAGTAAAGAAAGCTGTACTGGGGAGTTTGTGGCTAATCATTTATATGTAGAAGAGGATGTGCCGCTGACGTTTACGGTGAATGTGTCAGGGCTTGATGGGATGACGTTTGAATATAATGGGTATGTTATAGAAGACGAGGATTCGTCTGATGGCAAGATCTATTATGGAAGCTGTGATGGAGAAGACTATATTTATATGGAGGAAACGGGGAACGGCGATACATTTGCGGGGAGTGTGCTGTTCCAGGATCCAGGTACAGTAGATGGATCTTTTCATATGGGGTCCAATTCTTATATCATGCATAGAAAAAGCGATGCGAATACAGAGGCAGAGCTTAAAGATGGCGAGTTCTATGCATGGGTATGGAAGGCTGATGATAAGGGACTTTGGGCTCAGGAGATGAAGCCGCTTACGTGGGATGATGAGAATGAGTATACATGTAATCGCTATACAGCGGCTGCATTTATGCCAGGGGAAATGGGATCGGCTTATTATGAGTATTCAAATGATATAGACAAAAAGCTTCTCTTAAACGGCCAGAGACTTGATATGGAAAACCCAAGGTACATGTGCCTTCTTAAGGTATCATCTGATGGTGTTATCGAGGATATTCAGGAAGTTGATGATGCTTTTTACGGAATGTATGATCTTGGCGATCTTGATGCTGAGATATCCTATGATGGAATGATATTTACCTACAACGGAATAGATTATGATATTGCGGAATATGGCGGCGGTCTTAAGATTTCAAATGTATACCATGCTTATGGCAAAGAGATCATAGAATGCTATGTAACTCATCATGAAAACGAATATCTTGTTTTTGACAAATTTTATGGAGAGATAGTTGGCGAACCTATTGTAGGAACGAATCTCATATGGCAGGGCGATGACTTTACAACTGCTATATATGTAAACGGAACTGAAGTAAGAGATATGTGCGGCGATCTTATGTTCTATATTGATTGCTGGGAGATCGAGAGCATTGAGTTTGCAGATGATGGCGAGAATGTAAAGTGCACATACATTATTTATGATGAAGATAAAGAGGACGAAGAAACCAAAGAAGAGACTTTTGAACTTCCCGAAAGGCGCGATGGTGCTATGAATGCATACTGCGATTATGCAAATTCAGGAAGGGCAAGTGACTACAGAAGATTCAGGGAATATGTACCGGATGATGCAACTTTCTTTGTAATAATAGATCCGCAGCTGTGGACAGAGAGGGTATTTTACTCAATGGGTGCACTTGAAGAGAACGCTGTCAATCATGTAATGGTAGTGGCTCTTTCGGATAATACATATTTTGAGATAAAAGATAAGGACGGTGAACTTCTGGCAAGTGATTATCTCGACAAGGGAAGATACGAGATGTATATTATGACGATCGCAGAAGGTGAGCCGCTCTACACTATCTACGTAACGACTTACGAGGATGGCAAAGAAGTAAATAGTGAGTGGGGCGTAACCATGATCAGCGGCGAAACATATCAGCACTGCTTGTTTGTAGAGTGAGCTGGCATAAAGCGAGGAAAAGGAAGCGTTTATTTAGGTAATAGTTTTTATTAATGAAGGGGTAATGAGATGAAGAGAAAAAGTGAATTGATAAAATTAGTAGCAATAGGTTCTTTTGCGTCACTTGTAACTAATGCAGTTGCGTGTGGGAGTTCACTTAGTTTAAGTGATACGTTTAATGAGGAATCGTCCGGAACGGAAGGTGAGGATAGCAGTCAGGATGGTAATAGCGGAGCTCCCGGACAGCAGAAGAATAATAGTAAAAATAAGACTTCTGATTCAGATAGTAAAGATGAAGTATCAATAGAAGAGATCACAGAAAAGTTTATAGAAGAGGTGGCTTCAAGCGCGGAGAGTGATGAGGAGGAAGTCAGGTACTATCTTGTAGATGATTTTGATGATGACGGCGCGTATGAAGGTTTTATGTTTGTAGGCGGCGAAGAAGATCCTGACTGGGGATCTTGTGATGGTACGGTGTGGTTTGTTAATGAATCTGGATGTGAGAAGATTCATGATGAGTTTAGCTTTTTAGTTGGTGAGAACGAGAATATTTTTTCCATACTTCAGGAAGAGGATAGAAATTTTGTTGTCTTCAGAGATCTGTATGCAACAGCAGATGTATCAAATATCTATTATGTGGATGGTGAGAAGTGCATAGAATCAAGAGTATCGTATCTTGGATCATCTTATGTTGGCAAGGAAAAGGGTGATCTTAATATAACGGTTAGTGCATATGACATGTACTGCGATTTTGAGGGCGACGCAGAAGAAGGTACATGGACCGGACATACCTGGAAGCCGTATTACTTTTATTACAGTAGTGAGACAGGTGACTTTGAAGAGTACGGAGCGGTTGAGATCAGTGAAGATGAGCTTTCAAAACTGATTGAGAATGACCCTATTATAGAAATCAAGGAAGAAGGATATGCCATTGACCAGATCATCAAGAGAGATAATGGGATAATCAATATCAATTATCACATGGAAACTGAAGGATCAGGAAGAAATTATGAATATAAAAATGCAACGTATGATCTAAATACAGGACTGTACGTTAACGTCTGGGGTGATGGCGAAGCGGGAGTGTTTGATTCTGACTACGGCGGTATCTATTATCTGCAGCTTCTTGATAGTGATGATAAGGATTCAGAATCTGCATCAAGTGGTGATGCCCATACTTATGAAGAGAAGATATATGAGCTTAGATCTTCTGAACCTGTGATTCCTGATAACGAAGATATTCTTAAGGAAATGGCAGAGTGCGTTACGTTTTCCTGTATTCTTGATTACGAAGGCATAACCTTTGCTGATATGGACAATAGTGATAAGGTATCTCTTCGCTACCACATTGTGGATTATGTAACCTGGGATCAGAAGGGTATCTATGAAGATGTCTGCGAGACTGTTAATGACAAAACGGCAATTCCTTTGGATATTGCATTGGATATATTCAAAGATTTCTATGGTGAAGAGAACTTTACTCCAGGCGAACATGAGGATGTAGACGATGAGTATTATTATCCTCTTTATGCTGATGGAGAAGCCTGGGAACTTGTTGAGCATATGCAGTTTTTTGAAGATGATGACTATATCCTTTACACAGGCCCCGGATTTTATGAAAGTAATGGAGGCGATGAAGCTTTTGTAGGCTATGCGGATATTCTTTTTGCCAAGAATAAGGACAGCAGATTTGGCGTGACGGTTGTATTTGGATGGTATCGCGAAGATACTATAGATGTTTCTTCTGTAGAGGCGTCTTCGACACTTTCTTCGCAAGGCGGCAATAATTATTCCGCTGATAACCTTATCGACGGCGACTATACAACAATCTGGGCTGAAGGCGCAAAGGGTACAGGCGTAGGCGAGACTATTACAATCCATTTGGACAAAGAGCAGCTCGTATACGGCGTACTTATCTGCAACGGATATACTGCAAGCTACGAGCAGTACAATAATAACGGACGTCTGACTCAGGTAAGCGTTGATTTTGGCGGTGGAAACGTGGTTAAAGGTGACGTAGATGGCTATGGCTATGAGGGATTTAGTTCAGATAATCTTGCTGATAGTAACAGGACCAAGATCGAGCTTGATGAGCCTGTTATGACAGATACGATAGTTATTACGATCACAGGCGCAGAGAAAGGTGCCAAGTACGATGATACCTGTGTTAGCGAACTGCTGGTTTATTGAGTTTAGTTTAAGAAAAGTTAGATACACTGTAACATCAGAAGAATACTTCCTACTTGATCGGACCGGCATCTTCAAAGTGAGAAGTATTATGATCAGATAATGATAAATACAAAAAGCTCTCACCAGAAGTTACATCTGATGAGAGCTTATATATATTAAAAAAGGGAGGTTATGAAAAAAATTTCAGCTATATACAAAGCTGTAGTAGTGGTTATTTTGGGGGATTAGATGTGGTTAGCTACTTCGAATGCATCCCAGATACCATACATGATGTTGGATACCTGCTTAGCATCGCCAAGGAGGTAGATCTCGTCTACATCATTCTTGTACTGGTTGTAGAGTGTATTCTCGCTTGCATAACCTACGCAAAGTACTACGCTGTCAGCTTCAAGCTCTTTAGTTCCTTCGCCTACAGATGCCTTTAATACGCCGTCCTTGTATTCTGTAACTTTAGCACCTGTAACAACGTCGATACCATTGAATGGAATGAGCTTTTCAAGCATTTCCTTATTAGCTGAGCAGAGCGGTCCGTTAACTGCCATGAGCTTATCAAGAGCTTCTACGATAGTTACCTTTTTGCCCTTCTGAGCAAGGTCAAGTGCAAGTTCGCATCCTACAAGACCGCCGCCGACTACAACTACCTTGTCTCCGGCATCTTTCTTGCCAAGAAGTACCTGCTCTGCAGAGTAAACCTTGTCATCATCGCCAAGTGAGAACATCTTAGGACGAGAACCTGTAGCAAGGATAACAGCATCATACTGACTATCAAGGATCTCCTTCTCAGTAGCCTTTGTATTCATGTGAACTTCTACATTAAGGCGTACCATTTCATCTTCGTACCACTTAGCAAGTGCGATATCGTCTTCCTTGAATGCTGGAGCACCGCCAGGGATGAGGTTACCGCCAAGTCTGTCTGATGCTTCATAAAGGACAGGCTCATGACCTCTTTCTGCAAGTACGCGTGCAGCTTCACAACCTGCAACACCGCCGCCTACTACGAGGACTTTTTTCTTCTTAACAACAGGGTTGTACTTGTTAAGTCTCTCTTTGCCTGCCTGAGGGTTAACTGCGCAGTTGATGAGAGAGTAAGTCTGGATACGACCCATGCAGCCTTCCTGACAGCTGATACATGGACGGATCTGTGAGAGGTTACCTCTGCGGATCTTGTTAACGATATCAGGATCAGCAAGTGTAGGACGACCAAGGGAGATCATGTCGCAGATATTCTTGTCAAGACAGTCAATAGCTGTATCAGGGTTATCTACACGACCTGCCATGATAACAGGGATGTTTACATTCTCCTTAGTGATACGTGCAAATTCCTTGTAAGGAGCCTTCTCCATGTACATCGGAGGGTGATTCCACCACCATGCATCGTATGTTCCTGCGTCTACGTCAAGAGCGTCATAGCCGAACTTCTCTAGAAGCTTTGCTGCCTCGATACCTTCTTCGATATCACGGCCTTTTTCTTCGAATTCTTCGCCCGGAAGAGCACCTTCACGGAAGTCCTTGACCATGCTCTTAAGTGAGAATCTCATTGCAACAGGGAAGTCCCAGCCACAAGTCTTAGCGATCTCTTCACGGATCTCTTTAGCGAATCTGAGTCTGTTCTCAAGTGATCCGCCGTATTCATCTTCTCTGTGATTGAAGAAGGAGATAGCAAACTGGTCGATAAGGTATCCTTCGTGTACAGCGTGGATCTCAACGCCGTCGAAGCCTGCACGCTTAGCATTGTAAGCGCCTTTACCAAAGCTCTCTACGATTCCGTGGATCTCTTCTACAGTAAGTGGACGGCAAGTCTTGTCAAGCCATCTGTGCGGGATAGCAGAAGCAGATACAGGAGGGAACTCTCCAAGGTTTGTAGGGATAGTAACACGTCCGAATCCGCCGCTCATCTGCAGGAATATCTTAGAACCGTAAGCGTGTACACGCTCTGTCATCTCACGGCTTGTTCTTACGAACTGAACCGGATTGTAAGTTGAGTTAGGTGTATTAGGGAAAGAAGGCTTCTCAACCTCAGTGTCTGAGAATGTTACACCTGTGATGATAAGACCGATGCCGCCCTTGGCACGTCTTGTGTAGTAATCAATACCTCTGTCATTCCAGCCGCCTTCGCAGTCGCCAAGACCAAGTGGTCCCATGGGTGCCATAGCGTAGCGGTTCTTGATTTCGAGCTTACCGATCTTGATAGGCTCAAAAAGTCCCTGGTACTTCATTAAATTGTCCTCCTACCTGTTTATTATTTGTATATAGTAGTGAAAAATATCGAAACATGCGTATGTAGCATGCTTCATACGCCGGGTGAAAAAGCTTAACTTGCCTTTGTTAAACTTTTATCATATGCATTAATTTTATAATATACACGCGCTATGAGCCATCAACAAAAGGTGGATAGGGTTAAACAAAACATTTCTGTTATTGACTCATATAGCTAAAAAGTGCTAGGATTAAGTGAAATTAATATTGTAGTAGGGCTGGCATTGCTGGCCACGGTTAGGAAATCCATAATCCATCTCGGGTCATGGATTATTTTTTTGCTCAAAAAGATAATATGTTGGAAAGGATATAAAACAATGCAAAACGAATTATTTGAAAAAACACCGATTCCCAAAGCTTATATGAAGATGGCGCTGCCTGTAGTTATGGGTATGGTAGTTACTCTTATTTACAATCTTGTTGATACTTATTTTATCGCGCTGACCGGTAATACGGATCTTATTGCAGGAGTATCTTTGTGTGCACCTTTATTTACGCTGCTTCTGGCAATAGGAGATATATTCGGAATAGGCGGAAGCTCTGTGATCTCAAGAGTTCTTGGATCACATGACAGAGATGGAGCAAGGAGTAAGAGTACATTTTGTATATATACTTCTATTATCACAGGTATTATTTTTACTATACTTATGCTGGTATTCAAAAAGCAGGTAGTTATGCTGCTTGGAGCTACTGATAATACTTATGATTATGCGCAGCAGTACTATACATGGCTTATTCTTGCTTCAACTTTTGTCATCTTTTCACTGGTTCCGTCTAATCTTTTAAGAGCAGAAGGTAAGGCTATGGAATCAATGGTAGGATCTGTTGTTGGAACTGTTGTTAATATAATCCTTGATCCTATATTTATCTTTAAACTGGGGCTTGGCGCAGCAGGAGCTGCCATGGCAACTGCCATAGGTTATGTTGTTACTTCTGTCTTTTTTGTCATAATAATTGTTAAAAAGAGTGATGTGCTGTCTATAGATCCTGCAAATCTAAGTTTTGATGTGAAGACTTTCTCCGGAGTTTTGGCTATAGGGCTTCCTTCAAGTATTACGAATCTGATGCAGACAGTGGGTATCACGCTTACCAATAGATACCTGCAGCCTTACGGTGATGACAATATCGCCATTATGGGTATTGTTCTTAAGATTGTTAATATAGCGGTGCTTGTTATAGTGGGATTGTCTTTTGGCGGTCAGCCTCTTATTGGCTATTGTTATGGAGCAAAGCTTAGGGACAGGCTTAAGAAGATCATGGGATTTGGAATGGCTCTTACAGGCGGAACAGGACTTGCAGCACTTTTTCTTCTGTCTCTTTTTTCAAAAGTCATACTTGGAAGATTTCTGACTGAACCTGATATGATAGATATGGGTGCGAGGATGCTTATATTCCAGCTTCTAGGAATGCCACTCATGGGGATATGTCTTATTGTTATCTGTACATTTCAGGCAACAGGTAAGGCGGCAGGTGCGTTTATCTTATCATCCTGCAGACAGGGAATCGCATTTTGGCCTGCACTTTTAATTCTATCTATGATTGCAGGACTTAACGGCGTTATTGCAGCGCAGGTTACTGCTGATATAATCACTACAGTTGTTGCCTTTTTGCTGTTTAGAGTCTTTCTTTGGAGAGAAATAGTTTAGATTCGTAAACAAAGTTTAAAAATCCGATTCCCAAGTAGGTTTCGGATTTTTTTTATTAATTAAGTAATTCTAAAAATATATTTTTTTCTAAAAGCATTAGTTATAATGATATTTGAGGCTAATGGAATTCAAGTAAAAAAATTATAACTATCAATAGAAAGGAAATAACACTTATGGTAAAGCATGTGATCTTGTGGACATTAAAGGATGAGCTTTCTGATTCTGAGAAGGCTGATATCAAAAAGAATATCAAGGAAGGTCTTGAGGGACTAAAGGGTAAAGTTCCGGGGATTGTGGAGATCAAGGTTAATATAGAAGGACTTTCTTCTTCTAATGCTGATCTGATGCTTGATTCAACTTTTGAAAGCGAAGATGCGCTTAAAAATTATGCGACTCATCCTGAACATGTGGCTGTAGCTGATACTAAGGTGAGGCCTTATACCAAGCTTAGAAGCTGTCTGGATTATATAGTATAATAAGAGGTTTTTAGATGCCAATATTATTAGCTGTTATCCTAAATGCCATTATCTTTAGGTAATGGGGAGTTTAGAATGATGAGTCATAGTGTAAGATAAGAACATAATAAGATCTCTATGAGACAGGAGGACTAGAAGATGGAATTTAAAGATGTAATTCAAAATCGTTATTCATGCAAAAAGTACAGTGACAGAAAGGTCAACAAGGCTAGCCTTCAGCATATCCTTGAAGCCGGAAGACTAGCTCCTACTGCCAAGAATCTTCAGGAGCAGCATATCTATGTGCTTGAATCAGAAGATGCACTTTCCAAGGTTGATAAGGCTACACCTTGTAGATACGGTGCGCCTACAGTTATAGCTGTAGCTTTTGACAAGAACAATGTATTTACTTATCCGGGTGGAAAGAGAGATTCTGGCGTCGAAGATGCAACTATAGTTGCAACTCACATGATCCTGGCTGCGGCTGATGAAAGTGTTGACAGCTGCTGGATCAACTTCTTTGATCCTGATGAACTTGCCAAGGAACTTGGACTTCCTGACAATGAAGAGATCCTCATGCTCCTTGACCTTGGATTTGCAGCAGAGGGAGCTGGTCCACTTGAGAATCATGGTAAGAGAAAAGATCTGTCTGAAACTGTAAGCTATCTTTAATCAGGCGGGTTATGGGGTTCTATAACTTAATATTGGAGGTGTGTATGGCTGGTAACAACGATTCCAACAAGATAACAAGAGACTATCTGGATAGTCTTCTTATTGAGCAGAGGCTCATTGATTCGACGCTGCCAAGCGCAAAGACTGTGATCCTTGGCAAGGAGTATACTACGCCTATCATGAATGCAGCCTTTTCCCATCTGGAAAAAGCGCATCCCGGATACCCGCAGGCTATGGCTGAGGGCTTCAAAGGCGCCGGTGCTCTTAACATGTGGGGGATGAGCACCGATGAAGAGATGGAGAAGATCTATGCAACAGGCGCTGATACAATCGAGATCATCAAACCTTATGCTGAGGAAAAAGAGATATTCCACAGGATAGAGTTCGCGCTGTCACATGGTGCTGTAGCAGTTGGTATGGATATAGATCATGCTTATGGCAGAAACGGCGCCTATGATGAAGTTGGCGGTATCAAGATGGAACCAAAAAGCCTGGAGCAGATAAAGAAATATGTGGAAGCTGCAGGAGATAAGCCTTTTGTTGTCAAAGGAGTTCTTAGTGCATCCGATGCACTTAAGTGCGTGAAGGCCGGAGTTAAAGCTATAATCATATCTCACCACCATGGTATATTTGATGGTGCTGTGCCTCCTCTTCAGATACTCCCTGAGATTAAGGAAGTTGTAGGAGATAATATTGAGATATATGCAGACTGCGGTTTTGACACAGCACTTGATGTATTCAAGGCTCTGGCTATTGGTGCTAAGGCTGTAAGTGTCAGCAGAGCTATCCTTGATAAAACATATGACACGGGAGCAGAAGGTGTGACCAAGGAGATTAATTCCATGACAGCTGAGCTTGTGTCTATCATGGGACGCTGCGGCTTTGCAACAACTGATTCAATCAATGATTCTGTATTATGGAGCCGCTAAATATTTATTTAAGAAGGAACTTATATGGACAAGGAACTTGACAAGTTAACAGTAACAATGAATCTTATTCATGATATTTTTAATATAGATTATTCGACTTTTGATAGATATGAAGATATCGAAAGATTCTGCAGTGACAATAGAGTAATAGATGCACAGTCATGGCTTACAGAAGATGCTCTTAAACTGATACTTGATAAGAGTCATCATGATAATGTTAACTATTTCGAAGACATTCTCCATGTAAGGATCATCCTTTTTTACTATGAAGATAAACCTGTAATACTAGGGCCTTATCTTGCAGAAGAGATGACGATCGGGCGGAGCATCCAGATCTGCAATAAGATAGACAAAAAGAATATGGATGCTCAGAATCTCCTTATCTATTATGGCAGATATCCTGTGATACACGAGAGCATTATGGAGAAGATACTCCGTGGTATATTGCGAAGCCTTGATCTTGAGAATCTGACTGAGCATTATACTACATATAAAGATGAAAAAAACGAGGATATTCATGATAATGAGCTTGTGAAGATGAGTAATGCCAATCTTGAGACTCACTATATGACTGAAAGACAGTATATGGATGCGATAAAGCGTGGCAATACTCAGGAGGTGCTGCATTATAGAAAACTTTTGTCTGAGAATGCTTCCGGAATGTGGACCAAGAAGTTCAATATGGAAGATCAAAGACTGGGACTTGCTGTTAACAGAGCTATGAGTAGGATAGCAGCTTATGAAGCGGGAGTTCCTGCACCTATCATACATAAGATCACAACCAAGGAATCTAAAGCAATAGCTGCTGCGCAGAGTGAGAAGCAGATGATAGATGCCTGTGAGACTATGTTAAAAGAGTTCTGTGAGATGGTGAGATCTATTAAGAACGAGAAATACTCTGCGATGACTCAGAGTATCATGTATTCTATCAATCAAAATTATATGAATGAGCTTACTATCAAGGATATTGCCAAAGAGCTAAGTATCACAGAAAGTTACATGATCGCACAGTTTAAAGAAGAAACAGGTATTACTCCGGCTGTGTATCTTAGAAAAGTAAGACTAAAAAAAGCCGCCGGTCTTCTTATCTCTACAAGCGATGAGATTCAGAAGATCAGCGGCAGTGTTGGAATTCCTGATGCCAACTATTTTGTCAAATTATTTAAGGATGAATTTCAAATGACGCCATCGGCGTATCGAAGGAGCTATAAGATATAGCACCTGTATTTGCAAACTCGCATATCATATCAATCAGTTTGTCCGACAGATCGAAGTCTTCCTGGGTCATCGGACGCCAGCACTTACGTATGGATCCTATCGTATACCAAAGCTCTGCTGAGTGGAAAGCTCCCTTGTCATCTCCGGGGAGTTTTCTTGAGAAGTAGAAGTAGTAGGCTCTGCCTCCGTTCCTATTTACAGTATTGCAGAAGTCTTTGCTCATCTGATGCAGGAACTGTGGCGCCATATCTTCAGAGTTTGTGCTAAGAAGATATGGAACATCTGCGTAGTCCTTGTCTTCTAATGACTGTGCAGGATCTTTAGGTATGATAAGTCCGTCTATATGCGGGCAGCAATGTGACATAAGATCTCTGTCTATCACGCTCTGGAACTTTTCTATAAGCTCTTTGACAGGAACCTGTCTCCAATCTTCAGGATCATCTCCAAGAAGGCTTGTAAGTCTTTCGAAATAATCATAACTGTCTTCTACAGGACTTACACCTGCAAATTCTTTGCCGATTCCTGCGCCACTTGCCATATATACCTTTTGAATATAAGGCTTAGTAAGAGGGGAGAAGCAGTGCTGCTGTATGCTCATAGCTCCTGCTGACTGGCCAAAGAGTGTTATATTGTACTTATCACCGCCATAATTCTCTATATGATCATAAACCCATTTGATAGCTTCAAGCTGGTCATATAAGCCGTAGTTGCCGCTATGACCTGATTCCTTGGTAAGCTTTCGGTCACACAGAAACCCAAGTACGCCAAGTCTATAGTTTATAGATACGAATATGATGCCTTTACGGGCATAGGCTGTACCGTCCATATGATTCTCATTGCCGCATCCGCCAAGGAAGGCACCGCCGTGGATGTAGATGATAACAGGGGCTTTCTTGGCATCCTTTGGTGCATATATATTAAGAAAAAGACAATCCTCATCATAAGTAAACTCTGCACCTTCTCTAAACTCCTTGTAATAGAAAGGAGCAGGATCCTTCTGATCTTCCGGATCGTAGGTTCTAAACTGTGGGCAGGCATTGCCGAATCTGGTAGCATCATAGATGCCATCAAAACTCGTCACAGGCTCTGGATAAGCAAATCTTCTGGCAGTAGCATATCTGATGCCTCTAAACTGAATTGTATTATCATCAAGTTCAAGTCCCTTGATCTGTCCAAGGTCTGTATCGCGGATGATAGTATTCATACTGTTTCTCCTTATATTGTTATGTATATTTTTAGTTCTTGGATTCATGCATTTCATGAAGTTTTGCATACATCTCATCGGACTTATTCTTAGTAAGAGGGTAGATGAGAAGGATACTTACAAGGATCACAACTGCGCCCAATAAAGGCATAAGGATTACAAGTTTTCTTATGTTCTCGCCAAATTCCGGGATCTGCTCTTTGGCACCAGCTACAAATCCGGCTGTTCCTATAAGAGCTGTTGAGATAGAAGCTGCGGCTGCGGAACCTATTTTCCTGGAGAATGTATAAATAGAATACATAGTTCCATCTGAGCGCTCGCCGGTCTTATATTCCTGGTAATCGATTGATTCTGTTACAAGTGCCCATACGAGCATTGTGAAGGTTGTAAGTCCGAGGTTTGCAACAGTATTTACAAACATGAATACATAGCAGTTAGGGATCCTAATGAAGAATAAGATACCGAATGCGATGATACTGTAAAATGCTGAGTAGATAATGAGCTTCCTGTTACCTACGATCTTAGCAAGACGTGGTACTGCAAAGAATGCTACGAACATCATAGGAAGGCTGATCATTGAAGATGCTGCCATTGCTTTGGGCATATGATAGTACTCTTTGTAAAGGAAGTTGTTCATGCTCTGTGCACTTGCGAACATGCTGCCGATAGACGCGATCATAACTGCAATAAGGGCTCTGTTAGTGAAGGCTTCCTTAACAACATGTGTAAGGCTGTACTTGCGGGCAGATGCACCTGCGAATCTGTGTTCCTGATGGATTCTTTCCTTGGTAAGACCAAGAAGGATAAGATAGAAGATCACTGACAATACGCCTGCTACGATCGCCATAAGGAAATATCCCTTTGCATTTGGATTACCTGCTTCGTCCCAGATAGCAAGAGATACAAGAGGGATAAAAAGGATACCAACGCCCATTCCGCCGAAAGCTCTTGCTCTTGAAAGCTTGGTCCTTTCTACAGGTGAGTCTGTGATAACAGAAGCCATAGCGCCGTAAGGCATTGATACGCCTGTATATGCCATTCCATAGAGGATGTAGGATACAGCGACCCATGCATGCTTGATAATACCAGGCATAGATGCTGTATTAGTAAAGCACATAAGGCCTGTAAGAGCCAGAGGCACCATGAACAATTTGATCCAGGGTTTGAACTTGTCAGTGCCCTTGCCAATCTTGAATCTGTCAGGTAGTGAACCGATCATAGGATCGTTGATGGCATCCCATATCTTGGCGACGAAGATAAGTGTTGCCATCCATGCAGGACTGATGCCAAGAACGTATGTACAGAATGTAACATAGAAGGCACTTATGTAGAGGTTTACAAGACTACCTCCAAAGTCGCCACTAAAATATCCAAACTGTTCCAGAAAGGAAAGCTTTGTTTCTTTTCGTGAAGCTGATGATGCTCCGGTTGGTATTTCTTTTGTTTGCTGCGTTTTCATTACAATTGCTCCTTTTGTCAAAAGTATATTTAGTACGCTAATTATATTTTTAACAAGCAATTACAAATAGAAAATAATACAACAGAATATAAAAATTTATTACAACTATTCATAACATATTCTTGGTTGCAAAAACTGCAAAAAAGTATATTCGTATATGACAATTGTCATTCTATTTTATGACGATGTTCACTGGTTTATAAGTACTGCTATATGTATTATAGTCTCATAACAAGTCATCCACGAGACAATGGATAAAAAAGGTATATAACTAACTAATCATAAAGGGAGAAGAATATGAGTACTAGCGTAGTAGCAATCGATAATCTGGTAAAAAGATACGGAGACAAAGTTGCAGTTGACCACTTTTCACTTAATGTACAGGAAGGAGAGATATTAGGACTTCTTGGACCAAACGGGTCAGGCAAGACCACAACGATCAACTGCCTGTTATCACTGCTTCAGTATGATAAGGGGACAGTTACTATTTTTGACAAAGAGATGAAACCTGAGGCTTATGATATCAAGTCACAGATAGGCGTTGTAATGCAGAATGTAGCAGTAGTTGATACCTTAAACGTATATGAGAATGTAGACTTTTTCTGCGGATTATATATTAAAAATAAAGCTCTAAGGAAAAAATATGTAGAGGAAGCTCTTGAGTTTACAGGTCTATCAGAATACAAAAAGTATAAACCTCAAAAGCTCTCAGGAGGACTTCTCAGAAGACTTAACATAGCCTGCGGTATCGCTCATAAGCCAAAGCTTATCATCTTCGATGAGCCGACAGTTGCTGTTGATCCCCAGTCAAGAAATGCGATCCTTGAAGGCATCAGGAAGATGAATAAGGCAGGAGCTACGATCATCTATACATCCCACTATATGGAAGAAGTTGAAGAGCTCTGTACCAGAGTAGTCATCATGGATCATGGCAGAAACGTAGCAAGCGGTACTTCACAAGAGCTCAAGTCATCTCTTATAAGCCGTGAGACGATAAGGGTCGGCCTTCCTGACAGATCAGACAAGATCATAGGTGATATCAAAGAGATAAATCATGTATATAAGGTCAAAGAGGATGGTGATGATCTTGTGATCAAGTGCGACGGCGGAGAACACAACCTTGTACACATCCTTGGATATCTTACTGATAATCATATCCCATTTGGACATGTATCAACACAGCTTCCATCACTAAATGACGTATTCCTTGAGATAACAGGAAAGGAGCTTAGAGACTGATGTTTGGACGCATTTATATATACAAACTAAAAGAGCTTGCAAGAAACAGATATCTTGTTGGATGGAACTTCCTGTTCCCGATCGTTCTGGCAACAGCTTTTTATATGGGATTTGGAAATATGATCGCAGAAGATCCTGATACATTTAAAGCAATAGATGTTGGATATGTTAATACAGGAGACGTTGATACAAGCTTTACTTTGATGCTGGATGAGCTTTCTAAAGAAAATGACGATCATGAGAAGATACTTAATGTACATGAATATCCATCCAAAGAGGAAGCACTAAAGGACCTAAAAGGAGAAGATGGTCTGTATGGAATATATGTTGATGATAACGGCGATGTAGAGACGATCGTTCCTTTTAACGGATATAAGACGACAACTCTTAATCAGATAGTAAGAGAGTATGAGAACAAAGTAACACTTATAGAAAATATAGCCAAAGACCATCCTGATAAACTTGAAAGTTCTATGGAGATGATATCCGGTGATCTTAAAGTCCTTAAAGAACACGAATTTGGCAATAATACTTCCCAGTACCTTCAATACTTCTTTGCTCTTATAGCTATGGCTTCACTTTTTAGTTCCTGGATAAGTACGGCGATGTTGGAAGGAATGTGTGCCAATCTGACTGAGCGAGGCAAGCGTTTTGAATGTTCACCGGCAAGTAAGCTTTTGTCAATTGCGGCAGGAATCTTAGCAGGCCTTACACTGCAAGCTGTCTCTAATGCAATAGTTGTTGTATATGTTGAGTATATCTTGAAGATAAATCTTGGGGCTCCGCTTCTTAACATAATCTTCCTGACTACTCTTGGAAGCGGGCTTGGAATATCAGCAGGTGTACTTATGGGCTCTTTGATCAGAAATGAAAGATTGCTTGTAGTAGTGCCGCTTGCTTTTACTATGACATGTTCTTTTTGCAGCGGCCTTATGTGGCACCAGATAAGGCAGCTTATTGAAGCGAACTTCCCTATACTAAATAAGATCAATCCCGCAGCGCTTCTTGTAGACTGTCTGTATACAAGAGCTGCTTATGGCAAAACAGATATATACTATCAGGATATTTATATTATGAGTGGTATGATCGCCGGATGTCTCATCATCAGTGCATTCCTTTTAAGGAGGAGAAAATATGTCAGTCTTTAATGCGATACTTAAATCTCTTAAATCCAATATAATGACCATAATTGTCTATTTTTCCATATTTGCAGTATTTGGAAATATGCAGGCAAGAGCTACGGTTACTACAAAAGAAGATGTCTTTGAAGAAGTAACTGTCAAAGTGGCTGTAACAGACAAGGATAACTCTAAACTAAGCAGAGCTCTTGTAAGCTATCTTGAAAGCACTCAGGAAGTTGTAGATCCAAAGACCGATGATCCTCAGACTATGAATGATAATGTAAGATTCCTTATCTATGAATATGCTCTTATAATTCCTGAAGGGTTCGAAGAAAATATTATATCCGGTAATACGGAAGGTGCTCTTACTTATATAGCACCGGGTACCACCGCATCACAGTTCCTATTAACCCAAAAGCTTGATGACTATCTGCAGGACGTTGTGATATATTTAAATAGTGGTTATAGCGAGGATGAGGCTATAAGACTTACATATGATCAGATGTTAGAGCTCAGTGGCACTAAGGCATCTGTACTTGATACATCTGATGATAACCATCGTTCTTTTTATACATCCATGTTCACATTTAACGGATACACACTTATGATGCTCCTGTGCATCTGCTGTGCAAGTACTCTGACTTTTATGAAGAACAAAGATGTCAAAAAGCGTATCTCAGTTAGTGGAATGCACTTTATGACCAGAAATGCAGCAACTATCGGAGGCGTAACCTTCGTGGGCTTTGCGATCACTTCTTTTGTAATTCTGGTCATCCAGCTTATGGGCCTTGAATATGCTAATGCAAAGCTTCTATACTATGCACTTGATACCTACGCTCTGATGCTGGTGGGACTTGGAATGGCATATTTTATCTGCTCGATATCATCCAGCGAGAATCTTATCAACATGATATCCAATATGCTGGTATTGTCCATGAGTTTTCTATGCGGAGTGTTTATTAACAAAGAGCTTCTGTCTGACGGTATTGTCAAGGCAGCTCACTTCATGCCTCTTTACTGGTATACAAGAGCTTTGGATTTTATCAATGACACGCCGGTTGACAGCATTATGGGACGACGTTTTGGAACATATCTTCTTATAGAGGTTCTCTTTGGCTTGGCTTTCTTAGCAGCAGGCATGATCATTACAAGGAAAAAGGAACAATATGCTCTATGATGTGATTATCCGCCTTCTGGCGGCGGCAGGACTTATTACTATAGCAAATGCAAATGGCATTACAACCTCTTCGGTTGTAGTGTCTGTTTGCATTTTTTTGATACTTGAAGTAAGTCTTCTTTTTAATGATAAAAGAGTTTACAGTTTTGTTACCTTGATCCCTTTTGTGATAGCAGGTGCGTATGTTTGGGGAGATCCTTATGACACGTTAAAGCTATGGGCAATCGTGATACTTGGAGCCTTTACAGCTGTCTCTATCATCTTGTATGAGATCATGATGAAATACAAGACACTTCTTTTTAGAACAAGAGATGACAGCAAGGAACTGGAAGATATGCTTGAAGACAAGAATAGACGCCTTATGTCAGAGCAGGATCAACAGGTCCATCTTGCAACACTTGCTGAGCGCAACAGGATAGCAAGAGAGATCCATGACAATGTAGGCCACCTTCTGTCAAGAGCAATCCTTCTACTTGGAGCTATCAAGACTGTCAACAAGGATGATTCTATAAGTTCGCAGCTTGAGATGCTGGCAGGAACCCTGGATGAGTCTATGGAGAAGATGAGAGCCTCAGTTCATGATCTTCACGACGATTCTATAGACCTTAAGAAGAACTTTGATGATATAATAGGAGAACTTAAAGACTATAAAGTCCTTGCAGATCTTGATCTTGACGAGTCTGTTCCTACAAAGATAAAGCTGTCTCTGATCGGTATACTAAAAGAAGCAGTTACTAACATATTAAAGCATTCAAGTGCAGACACCGTCTCCATCATACTTCAGAGGAACTATAGCTTTTGTAGCCTTTCTGTCACTGATAATGGACATCTGTCTGATGCTCAGAAAGAAAAGATCTCATCCGGCACTCTTGACGGTATAGGACTTGAGAATATCAGAAACAGGGCAAGAAGTCTTGGCGGCGATGCCTACTTCTATACAAACGATGGCTTCACAGTTTTTGCACGCCTACCCATAAATGACCACTAGGGACGGAGTTAAGGGACCAAAATGCCCCCTGGTGGACGGAGGCAAGTGACCATTTTCAAGAACATAGAGATACAAATAGAGTTACAGATTAAGATATAAATAAAGATACAGATTAAGATATAAAAAAATACAAATTAAAATATAAAAAAGATACAAATTAAGATATAAATAAAAATATAAAATTAATATAGAAATTAAGATAAGATTAAAGATATAAAATAAATATAGAATTAAACATAGAAATAAGGATTACGTACTATGCCGGTAGAAGATAAAAAGATACTATTAGTAGATGATGATGAACTAATAACAATGTCTCTTGAGATGATCATAAATGCAGAAGAAGGCTTTAACGTCGTCGGCAAGGGTGGCAGCGGACGAGAAGGTATAGAGCTATATGACAAGCTAAGCCCAGACCTTCTTCTTATGGATATCAGAATGGCTGATATGAACGGACTTGAAGCCGCAGAAGAGATATTAAAAAGGCATAAGGATGCAGTGATACTCTTTTTGACAACATTCTCAGATGATGAATATATTGTAAAAGCTTTAAAGCTTGGCGTTAGGGGATATCTTCTAAAGCAGGACTATAAGTCGCTTCCGGCTGCGCTTAAAGCTGCAATGAATGGTCAGAGCGTATTCGGAGGAGCTGTTGTAGACAAGCTTCCTGCGCTTATGAACGAGACTCAATCCAGAGAATCAGGATTTGATTATGAGTCCAAAGATATTACAGAAAAAGAGTTTGAGGTTATCCAGCTGGTAGCAGAGGGATATTCTAATAAAGAGATAGCTGGAAAGCTCTTTTTGTCAGAAGGTACAGTCAGGAACTATCTGTCTACAATTCTTGAGAAGCTGGAACTGCGTGACAGGACGCAGCTTGCGATTTTTTATCTCAAAAATCATTAGTGACCATATTGATATGTATATAGATTTGGGGGCTTATACAGCCCCCATTTTTTGAAAATTTTTTATACAGAGGCTTCAAATGATGAACTGTTAATCTGTTCTTTTTGCGCTTCCTTGTTGTAGATATAACGATCCAGTGCTTCTTTTTCTTTGATTCGTTTTATTACATAAGCGTTATTTGAAGAGACTACTGACGCAAGATTGCTCTGTACTGAAGTATATTGCTGTTTCAGTGATGATGCCAGTGAAATTGAAGAGCTATCATCTTTTTTACGTAACTCGTTTATCTTACTGCTGTATGATTGAAGCTGCATCTGGTAGCTGCTTGTGCCTTGAATATTTAGGGCTGACATTGTATTTCCTTTCTTGTGTGATCAAATATTACGAGGATACGATATAATACGAAACTAAAAATATCCTTAATCTTATACTTTTTTTCTCCACTTTCTATTGTTTAGACTTGACCCTTACGTCATGTTATCATCAAAAAACATCTTTTAATTACCTTTTTTGATGATTTTTAAATAATGTATTGAAATAAAAGTTAGCATATGCTAATATTATATGGTTAGCGAATGCTAACTCTTAACAATTCATAAACACTTACGCCGAAGAAGCGTTAAGGACAAATTACTCAGTATAGTCCGGTATAATCCGGCATTCAGAAAGGTGGAAGTATGAATTATCTTGAAATCGAAAAAGTCATTGGAAGAGAGATCCTTGATTCTCGTGGAAATCCTACAGTTGAGGCAGAGATCACACTTGTAGACGGAACTGTAGCAAGAGGCACAGCACCTTCAGGAGCATCAACAGGTGAATTCGAAGCACTTGAACTTAGAGACGGCGACAAGGGAAGGTATCTTGGAAAGGGCGTATCTAAGGCAGTTGATAATATTAATGGACCAATCGCAGATGCTATCGTAGGTATGGATGCATCTGATATCTATGCAATTGACGCAGCTATGATCAAGGCTGACGGAACCAAGGATAAGTCAAAGCTTGGCGCTAATGCGATCCTTGCAGTATCAATCGCAGCTGCAAGAGCAGCATCTGTATCACTTGATATCCCGCTTTACAGATTCCTTGGCGGTATTCAGGCTACAGATCTTCCTGTTCCTATGATGAATATCTTAAACGGCGGCGCACATGCAACTAACACAGTAGATACACAGGAATTCATGATCATGCCTGTAGGTGCTCCTTCATTTAAGGAAGCTCTTAGATGGTGTGCAGAGGTATTCCATGCACTTGCTAAGATCCTTAAGTCTAGAGGCCTTGCTACATCTGTAGGTGATGAGGGCGGATTTGCTCCTAACCTTACAAGTGATGAAGAGACAATCGAGACTATCCTTGAAGCTGTTAAGGATGCAGGATATGAGCCTGGTAAGGACTTCATGATCGCTATGGATGCTGCTTCTTCTGAGTGGAAGAGTGAGAAAGGCAAAGGTTTCTACAAGCAGCCTAAGTCCGGTAAAGAGTTTACTTCAGATGAGCTTATCGCACACTGGGAGTCACTTGTAGACAAGTATCCTATCATCTCCATCGAAGATGGTCTTGATGAAGAAGACTGGGAAGGCTGGAAGAGAATGACTGAGAAGATCGGTCACAAGGTTCAGCTCGTAGGTGATGACCTCTTTGTTACTAACACTGAGCGTCTTGCTAAGGGCATTGAAAACGGCGCTGCTAACTCAATCCTTATCAAGCTCAATCAGATCGGATCTGTATCTGAGACGCTTGAAGCTATCAAGCTTGCAAACAAGAACGGCTACACAGCAATTTCTTCTCACAGATCAGGTGAGACAGCAGACACAACTATCGCAGACCTTGCAGTAGCACTTAACACAAGACAGATCAAGACAGGTGCTCCTTCACGTTCTGAGCGTGTTGCCAAGTACAATCAGCTTCTTAGAATAGAAGAGGAACTTGGTGATGCAGCAAGATATCCAGGAATGAAGGCTTTCAACGTTAAGAAGTGATATAGCTATTTTGTAAAAAAGCAGTAAATATTTTTTGTGTCAATAACAGACACTTAACAAGACATTACCACGTATAATTTTTGATAAAAATATCCCGTAAAAAATCCCGTAGCTTTTCTGGTATTAGCTACGGGATTTTAATAGTTTAAACTTTTGATATCAATATCTACTTCAAGATAAGAATTTAAGCACTTACCAAACATATTATCGATAAATATATATTGACCTTGCCCTTAGGGCATCCTTTATATTAAAAAAGCATGAACTTATCATGCAAAATCTATACAAATGGCAACTAGACATATTATACTTTAAAGGATTGTAAAAAAGGGAGGAACCATATGGCATCTTGGATGGTACACTTGCGTATCGCAGACGAACTTCTAACAAGAATCAAGGGACTTAATGAAGAGACATTTATACTTGGCAATATAGCCCCTGATAGCGGCGTTCCAAATAAGGACTGGTCAAGTTTTACACCACCAGGCAATGTAACTCATTATAGAGATAATGATAAGGACAAGACACATATCAATATAGATAAGTATGTCAGCGAATATCTTACCAAAGAGAAGATCGAATCTTATACAGTAAGAGAATTCTCGTTCTATCTTGGATATTATACACATCTTCTTACAGACATAGAATGGGCCAAAATGGTTCACTCTGAAGGTGTTGATGAAGAGCATGCAAGGCGTGTTAATATGACTTTGAATGAATTTATCTGGAAGAATAAGGAAGACTGGTACGATCTTGATTTTCTTTATCTTGAAGAGCATCCTGATTTTAAAGCTTTCCACATATACGAAGATGCCAAAGACTATAACAACACATTCATGGATATTTTCCCGGATGATGCGTTTATAGACAGAAGAAGCTATATCTGCGGTTTCTATCACAGCGAAGAACACGGAGATCTTCACAGAGACTATCAGTATCTGACCAAAGAAAGAGTTAACAGGTTCGTAGCAGATACAACTTTACATATCATGGATATATTATTCCAAGAAAATATGAATCAGTTAGCGTAAGAGGATATTAAATGTATATAGTGATCAGATTCCATGTGATGATGCTATTGGTAACCATCGCATGGATTTTATTCAGATTTATTATAGGAATAAAGAACCAAAAAGTAAGTATAAAAAGAGAAATCCAGCTACTGGCTGTATATATCTGTATTATATTTATATGCAGATTTGTTTACTTTCCCTTGGAGCATGATATATATGGGATTGCTCCACTTGTATTTGTAAAGAACCTGATGTTTCCTCCTAGAATCAATCTGATTCCTTTTAATTTTCTGACAGATGTATATCCGGGATGGCAGATCAATATCATAGGCAATATACTCATGTTCGTTCCGGTGGGAATTGTCTGGCCGATATGCTTTAAAGAACTTGATAACATAAAAAAGACCGTTCTTGCAGGTTTTGGCTTTACGCTTCTGATAGAACTTAGCCAGCTTCCATTTTTTGACAGATGCAGCGATGTTGATGATCTTATCCTTAATACAACGGGGGCTGCGATAGGAGCAGTTATATATTTTGGAATACGAAGAATAAAGCGTGCTTATACGGTAAAGAGATATCTTGCAACATGAACTTTGAGAGTGGAGTTTGATTCTGATTCTACCAGATTATATAAGTTGACAATAGAGTACCTGATTTTAGAGAATTTATGTTTTGTACTAAAGGGCTTTGCTATAAGGCGTCAGTTGTCGTATACTTATTAGTCAGAAGATTTGTTTTGGAGGAGAATTTTATGTCAAAAAAAACACTTGGATGGGCTCTTGTTATTATCGGCTTATTTATGTTATTTAAAATGGTAAGGGTATCATCCTTTGGATTCTATAGATTTGGAAGGATGAGTACTTCAGCTATTGTTCTGGTTCTTCTTTTGCTATCTGCAATTGCAGTGGTAGTTAATAAGAATAAGTTTACAGTTGGATGCTTTATCTTTTCGCTTGCACTTCTTGTGATATCACTTATCATGGGCACTGAACTATACTTTGCATATGTGTCGCTTACAGATATTCTATTGGTACTTGTACCTGTTGTTTTGGGAACAGGCCTTATACTTCAAAGTGTATTTCACAAAAGAAAAGAAGCATATTGATAGTTTTGAAGATTACATAATAATAAAAGCCCTGCGATTTAAAGCTGCAGGGCTTTTACTATTATCTACTAATAGTTATGCACCTGCCATATCACTATGAAGCATAGGTGCAAGCAGTTCTGTAAGGCCATCTACCTGGGTAGGGAATGCCCAGATCGTACCCATCATCATCTCCATTGTCATGTGACCGTTTATGATCATGGTGACAACGTTGATCATCTCAGCAGCAAGATCTCCATATAGTTCAGCACCAACAAGGTACTTGTCTTTATCGAAGATAACTGTAGCCTCGGCATCAGTTTCATTCCTGTACTCAAATGCCAGCATCTGACCATATTTTATCTTAGATACTGTATACTTGTCAGGATTCTTAAGAGCTTCATTGACTGATACTCCGCAGGCTGCTATACGTGGGAGAGTAAATACCACATTAGGGACAGCCGGATACTTAATAGGAGCCGGGCTTCCAAGGATTGAAAGAGCTATATAGTTGGATTCAAATGTTGCTGTAGGTGTAAGACGAGGAATCATCTTGTCTACAACATCGCCGCTTGCGTAGATATTGTCTTTACTGGTACGCATATGATCATCAACCTTGATTCCGCGTGGAGAGTATTCTACGCCTGCTTTTTCAAGGTCAAGTCCTTCTACATTGGCACGACGTCCTGTAGCTGCAAGGATATAGTCTGTTTCAACACAGAAGCCTTGCTCAGTCTTGGCAAGGTACTTGTCACCATTTTTCTCAATAGAAGACAGTGACTGCCCGAAATGGAAGTCTACTCCAGCCTCTTCGAGCTTTGCTACGACTCTTTCAGCGTACTCTTCGCTGTACTGCAACAGTGCTCTGTCTGCAAACTCTATTACAGTTGCCTTAACTCCAAACTGAGTCAGAAGAGAAGCGAATTCCATTGAGATTATTCCGGCGCCTATAAATGTAATATGTGAAGGAAGTTCCGGAAGATCCAGAATCTCGCGGCTTGTATGCATATATTCATTGCCCGGAATAGGAAGTTTAAAATCATACTGACCTGTGCAGATCACAATATTCTGTGCTGTAACGCACTGATCGCCTACCTTAACCGTATGATCATCAACAAAACTTGCATCGCCCCTAATGATAGTAAAGCCGGCGCCAGTCAGCATTCCTGTCATAGCTCCTGCAAGAGGGTCTATAGACTGATGCTTATAAGCCATGAATTTGGGCCAGTCCATCTTGATATCAGCGCTTACTCCCAGATCTTTATATCTTTCAAGAGCTGATACAAGTTCTGCCGGTCCGTCCAGAAGTGCTTTGGCATCGCACCCGTAATTAGTACAGGTTCCACCTGTAAGATCACGCTCTGCAAAGGCTATCTTCTTGCCTGCCTGAGCCAGGATCAAAGCTCCATGCCATGCAGCGTGACCTGTTCCGATGTACAGGACATCGTAGTCATAATTTGCCATATAATACCCATCCTTTCTGATATGTGGTGTATAGTGAACCGTTCTCTGAACGATTTACACAAATTGATTGCGTGCAATCAATATAAAACTTCATCAATTTTCTTGTCAACACTTTTTATAAATTATTAATAACTAACCTATAGCAAACGATTTTGAAAATGCTTTATATCAGCTGCCTGATGCTGTAATATATTGTATTTGACAGCTGACAAAGTGCAGCTTTTAATGTTGTTTACTATAAAAATTTTAACTATAACATCTGCATACTACCTATTTATTTCGGAAAGTTTTACGAGTAATATAAGATAGATGTTTTGTTCAAATATCCAGCTTGTGAGTCTTTGCATAACCATCAGAGATGAAAACTCTAAGTAAAAGGGCATCTGGAATAATCAAGTCGAAGGGAGATATATTTTGGTTCTTTGGATCGTTGCTACGTTTACAGCTTTTTTTATAAAGGGGCTGTGCGGATTTGCTAATACGCTTATATTTACATCAATAATGGGATTTGGAGCTGCGAATGTCAGTATATCGCCTGTAGAACTACTTCTTGGATATCCTGCCAATATCATCCTTACTTTTAAAAACAGGAAGAAGTTTAAAATATCAGTTTTTGCGCCTCTTGCGCTACTTGTGATCGTAGGTAGTATTCCGGGAGCACTGCTTTTAAAAAGTATAGATGTTAGATATCTTAAGATAATATGCGGATTTGTCATTGTACTTATCGGAGCAGAGATGTTCTATAGAGAATTTAGAACTTCTAAAGTACGCGAGTCTAAAATTGTATTGACTATAATAGGTCTTTTATCAGGTATGCTGTGCGGCCTCTTTGGAATAGGTGCGTTACTGGCAGCCTATGTAGGAAGAGTTACAGAATCGTCAGATGAATTTAAGGCTAATATAAGCGCTGTATTTATAGTAGATAACACCTTCAGAGTAATCCTGTACAGTCTTCTGGGGGTTATAACCTTTGAGACATTAAGGAGTGCAGTAGTACTGATGCCTGTCGTCTTGTTGGGCCTGTTTTTGGGTATGAAGAGTGCTCAGATACTAAATGATAGGATTGTAAAAAAGTGCGTGATAGTACTTCTCATTATTTCCGGCATTGCTCTTATAGTTAATAATATGATATGACGTAAGGGTCAAAAGTCATTTTTAATAAGCCAAAAATATTAAATGTAAATAAAATCTCTTGAAATCAGAATGTGTTATGATACAATTGTATTGTGCAAAATACATCTGTTTTTTCAAGAGATTTTTTATCAGGTATTGTACTAATATCAGAGTAATTCGATATAAAGAAGGAGGACATATTTATGAGTACATTGGTTACATTTTTTAGCGTAGGGGGAAGAACAGGTCAGGTTGCCAAGGACTTTGCCAAGAGCATAGGGGCGGATGTATTTGAGATAGCACCTGTAGAGCCTTATTCCAAGGCTGATATCAATTATCTTAATCCACTTTCAAGATGTAACAAGGAACAGATTGGAAGTAAGGATGTTCCTGTTACAGGTAAGGTTGCAGATTTTGATAAGTATGATACGGTTTATGTCGGATTCCCGATATGGTACGCAGCTGCTCCAAGAGTAGTTTACACTTTCTGCAAGGACTATAACTGGGAAGGTAAGAAAGTATATGCATTTGCAACATCAGGTGGAAGCGGTATCGGTAAGACTGCAGAGAAGCTCTCTGAATATGTTAAGGGTGCATCATCTGTAGAAGCTAAGCTTGTACACAATGCTGACGAAGTACAGAACTGGTAATGTGGTTGCAAGATTTGAACCAACAGCGGATGTAGCAGATGTTGAGGCTTGCATCAAGTCACTTCTATGATCTGAATTAAACGGGGGCCAATCAGTACTAGTTAGTTATAGTGCTGATTGGCCATAATTGTATCCGGATTTATCAAAGGTAACAAGTATAAAAAGGTAATAAAAATTAATAGAATTATGAGTACGAAAAGAACAGTAAAATCAACTTATTATAAAGATGAACAGTATAAGAGCCTTAAGCCCATAAGAAAGAGCATAAGCCTTGTTTTTAAGATTATCGTTATATTATCTGCGGTAGTAGGAATATTTTTAAGCTACTATGCAGGCCGTGATTCCTTCATGGGCGGAAGCGTTGTATTTATGTATTTTACTATACAGTCTAATATTGCAATAGCTTTGATCAGTGTTATAGGAGCATATTTTTTATGTACAAATAAAAGAATCAGTAAACTCTGGTACATTATCAAATTCGTTGGAACAGTATCGATCACTCTTACAGGAGTTGTATTTGGACTTGTACTTGCGCCTACTCTTGGTGCACAGGCCTGGAATATTCAAAATACATTGACTCATCTTGTAGTTCCTGTTGCCGCTGTTATTGATTTCTTCGTAACAAGTAGTGTTCTTATCATTAAGAAAAGCAGTGTCTTTTATGTTACGATTCCGCCGATTTTATATGCAATCTATGCCGGAGTCGGTTACGTAAGGGGATGGGAATTTGCAAAGGGTATTAACTATCCATATTTTTTTCTTAACTGGGGAAGTAATGCCGGAGCTTTTGGATTTACCAATGAACTGCCGTTTATGGGAAGTGCGTGGTGGATACTGCTCCTATTAGTCTTTTTATTAATAGTAGGGTACTGCTATCTGACAATAGCTGATTATATCAGAAACAAATAATGAGAGGATGTGTAGATCGGAGTATTGGAAATAATCGCCACTGCGCTTAATGGCGTATATATAAAGCGGTAATAACGATAATGCAATGCCGCAAAGCGAGATACTGTATTCAGATGATTGGTGATGAATATTGACCTGATCGGACATAACGCAAAAAGTTATAACTAAAACGCGCATTTGAAATCAAGATACATATTAGCGATTGTAAATAAATTATATTAAATATAAACCGACTAAGTCGGTTCTTGGTATACTATAAATATACAATGCGGATAAACGTTCACGCGAAAAGATGTGTTTTTGATGCTATAATTATTGATAACGACCCAGAAAAATACCTTATGTCATAGATAACAAAATAAGAAAATGACTTATCTAAAGTTGCATAGTTAGTAGGAGCTTTTTATGTCAGTAGAAAATGGTGAGTGGATCATGCATGGGGTATCATGGAATGATCCTGATTGTATACACACGGTGAGCGATCTTGAGAACTATATAGAGGAGATTGGATTCCTGCCGCTTTTTGGTAATGAAGTTGCGGGATTCTCTGTAGAGGAATGGACTGATCCTAAATACTGGTGGACTGATATCGAAGCCAAGGATCCATGGAAGTGGCGTGAGATAATCGCAAGGCGCGGCAAGATCGCTTATGGCAAATTTTTTGATAAAAAAGCCGGGTTCATCAGTCTTAAGTGGCTTCCTTATTTTGTGAACTATAGAAGGTCCGGATATGATTTTGATGCAAGGTGGGAAGATGGCATGGCCAATCGCAGGGAGAAGTCTATCATGGATGTATATGTCTATGAGGATGAAAACGGCGATACTGTTTATAGTAACGAGAAGATTCTTTCTACAGAGCTTAAGAAAAGATGCGGTTTTGGCAAGGAAGGAAGTAAGAACTATCCCGGAATTATAACCGGGCTTCAGATGCAGACGTATCTTGTTATCACGGATTTTATCCGTAGGAAGAATAAGCGCGGAGAAGAATATGGAATGCCCGTATCTGTCATGATGAGCCCTGAGGCTGTATGGGGTAGGAATGTCGTGACGGCTGCCTATAAGGAAAAACCAGATGAGTCCTGGGTGCGGATATTCGAGCATATTAAAGAGCTATATGGTGAATCTGATGATGCAGCAATAATTAAGGTTATTGGTAAAAAGCCTTTGTGATGTAAATTAAGTAAGCTTGAAAGCATTCCACTTTCAAACCTAAATTGGTTGATGATAAAAAGCGGTAAGTTGAAGGACTTACTGTTTTTTTATAAGTAGCTAAAACTTCTTTTTTAGAATATATATGGCAGGATGCTTGATAAAGGCTTTTACACCTGGGCTTAAATTCCTTGATTATTGATAACAAAATAGCTATAATAATAACAAAAGATAACAAAACATAAAAATACATAAAATTGCATAACATATAATAACAAATATACTGAAATGATAAGTTTAAAAATGTATTATATACGAGGTCTAGTGTGAAAAAATGTATCGATATGACAATTTTTCGCACGGCTATTTGAGACGAGCCCAAATAGCCATGATGGCAAATCCGAATATCAGATTCGGATTGCCAGACTCGCACAAGTGCTCGTCATGAAGGAATAAAATGACAAACAGAATCGATCCCTTTACAAGGACTCCCGGTATTGCCGGCGAAGCATACATAGATAATAAGGTGGCTGACGAGATAATTGCAAACTTCACAAGTGATATCTCGTCAAAATACGTATATAAGATCACCGGGCTTAGAGGCTCCGGAAAATCTGTAGAATACGGCAAAGTAATCCGTACTCTTAAAGCAGATGAGAAGTGGCTTGTATATCCTCTGTCAGCCGCAGGAGACGTTGTTAAAACTCTTATTTCAAAACTTAGCATGGAGAGTTTTATAGATTCAAAAATTAAAGTTACAGAGGTCAGTTCATCTGTATCTGCAAGCGGTGATGCTTTTTTTATTTCAGGAAAAGGTGATGTCAGCATCGGCAAGAAGGAGTCGGATAATGAGCACTTTTATTCTGACGAAGCTACGCTTTCCAAGATGATTGCAGTAGCCAATAAAAAGAAATATAAAGTTCTGGTTGCTATTGATGATATCTCTAAAACGCCTGAAATGGTAAAACTACTCTCGATGATAGGTTCTATGATACTTGAGGGAATGCAGATCTATCTGCTGGTGACAGGTCTATCAGAAAACATCGAAGAATTTTCATCCGAGAAAAATCTGACATTTTTTAAAAGAGCCGATTCCATTGAGATTAAGGCACTTAATAAATACGATATAACTGCGATGTATCAAAAGCTCTTAAAAGTAGATGCGATGGAAGCCAAAAAGATAGAGGAAGAAACAAAGGGATACGCATATGCCTATCAGGTGCTTGGATCTTTATATTTTGGTAAAGCAAAAGAAGAAACAATAGATGATCTTATCCCGGAATATGAGAGGATTCTATTCAGGGATTCCTATGACCTTGTGTGGAAGTCTCTTAGCAAAGGAGAGAAAGAAGTCATCAGGTGCATATGCAGATCTAAAGATGGGAAAGCTGAGAATATCAAGAACCTGATGAAAAACAAATCAACTTATCCGGTGTATCGTAGCAGACTTCTAAATAAGCACATAGTTGATGATGAAGAAAGAGGATATCTAAAGATCAGATTGCCAAGATTTGAAAGATTTGTAGAGATATGGGGTAACGAGTGAATATCCAAATGATAACTATTATCAATTAGATGATGATTAATGTTATACTATAGTGGTATGGAGATTGCAGGCATGAACCGATAATTGTTGTAAAGCATTTATAAAGGAGGATCATCATGGCTGTTTTAAATCACAGAAAAGTTGCAGTTATAGGATGCGGATTCGTTGGTGCAGCTTCAGCATTTGCTATCATGGAGAGCGGTCTTTTCTCAGAGATGGTACTGATAGATGTAAGCAAAGACAAGGCTGAAGGCGAAGCTCTTGATATAAGCCACGGGCTTCCTTTTGCCAAGCCTATGAAGATATATGCCGGCGATTACAAGGATATATCAGATGCTTATGTCATCGTAGTAACTGCAGGAGCCGGACAAAAGCCCGGTGAGACAAGGCTTGATCTGGTAAAAAAGAATGTCGGTATATTCAAGTCCATAATCCCTCAGATTGCTGATGTTAATAAGGATGCTATCATGCTGATAGTAGCTAATCCTGTAGATATCCTGACTTATGCAGCTCAGAAGTTGTCCGGCTATCCTGAGAACAGAGTATTTGGCTCCGGAACAACTCTGGATACTGCCAGATTCAAATATCTTCTTGGTGAGCATCTTGGCGTTGACAGTAGGTCTGTTCATGCTTTCATCATAGGAGAACATGGAGATAGCGAGATCGCTGCCTGGAGCAGTGCTAATGTTTCAGGTATTCCGATCAATGATTTCTGTGAGATGCGAGGGCATTTCGATCATGAGACGTCCATGAAAAAAATTGCTGATAATGTTAAGAACAGTGCTTATGAGATCATTGAGAAAAAAGGCGCGACTTATTATGGCATAGCAATGTCTGTTCGAAGGATATGCGAAGCTATAGTCAGGGATGAAAAGACAATCCTTCCTATATCAAGTATCCAGCACGATAATCATGGCATATCAGATGTAGCTCTTAGTATGCCGGCGATTGTAGGTAAAGACGGAGTTGAATGTACAGTCCCAATCAGCCTGAGTGATCAGGAGATAGCTGATCTTAAGGTATCTGCTGATACGCTGCGCGGTGTTATAGATGATGTATTATGATCAATATGAGTCTGTCTGGGAATCTATTACATTTAGACATCGGTAGTTTGCAGGCTTTAGAGTTTTATAAGTAACTGATTATAAGTAGCATTTTTAAAACAAGAGGCACTTACGAGTAGTATATAATGCGATCGTAAGTGTCTTTTTGCATTAAAAGCGCATTGTTATTGCGGTTTTGTGGGGATTTTGCTATTGTATAATAGTGATGGCAATGGTATAAGTGATAACTTTAATATAAATGATATCTTTAGTATTAATGATAACTTTAGTTCTAATGAAATCTTTAGTTCTAATGATATCTTTAGTATAAGTAATAGCGCTGCTATATCATGGATGATCTAAGTACATCCATGTATTTTACATTTTTTGAAACCCTATACGGATATATATAATAAGACTATAGGACAGGATACTTGGGAGAGATTGTATATGAAAAAGATGAATAAGAAAGTTGTTATTGCCACAACACTTGGCTTAGCAAGCATGGTACTTACAGCAGCCTGCGGTTATGGGCCGGCTACATATGAACCGGATGAGGACGATAGTTCTTACGAGACCACTGCCGGTGATGATACAGATAGTATAAATAGTAAGAATAGTGGTAATGATGAGTCTTCACTTGACTACACCAAGGAAGATTATCCTGAACCCGAACCTGAAGATGTATATGGTCCTCCGGTAGCGAACTGAATCAATAATTTAAGGAACTGTTCAATGAATAAGAATAAAATGAAACTATCCCACCTTGATCTGCAGCACGATCTGCGACTTAAGTTCTTTGAAAAGCCTATACTAAGACAGCTTTTCTTTGAGCTTACACTAAATTGTAACGAGCACTGCTGGCACTGCGGATCAAGATGCGGTGATGTGCACTCAGATGAGATGCCACCGCAGCAGTGGAAAGAGATACTGGATCAGTTAAAAGAAGATT
>JAEEGF012260298.1_pt1 | contig 38066 bp, 23 predicted proteins | sample 9134171 | NCBI WGS metagenome assembly JAEEGF01 (sample SAMN16246542, study PRJNA631951) | gut metagenome | biome: gut microbiome; feature: rumen; material: AP-attached | host: Bos | place: Iran: Karaj | collected 2018-10 | reverse complement strand
TTGAAGCTGAAAAGGCTAAGCTTTTTGCTGCTGAAGTTGCAATGGATGTTACAACCAAGGCTGTACAGCTTCACGGCGGATATGGTTACATCAGAGAGTACGAAGTAGAGAGAATGATGCGTGATGCTAAGATCACAGAGATCTACGAGGGTACATCTGAGGTTCAGAGAATGGTTATTTCCGGAGCTCTGTTGAAGTAAGGTACTTAGCGAGGTATTTTGCGAGCTTAGTAGATTACTTCGTTCTGGCTCATCGTTAGATGAGAGCAGAACTTCCTTAGAACATAAAAATATAAAGGAGAAAAGACGATGAAAGTAGTAGTTTGCATTAAGCAGGTCCCTGATACAAAGGGCGGCGTTAAATTCAAACCCGACGGAACACTTGATAGAGGCGCAATGCTTGCTATCATGAATCCTGATGATAAAGCTGGCCTTGAGGCAGCACTTAGATTAAAAGATGAGTACGGAGCAGAGGTTACAGTAGTAACCATGGGTCTTCCCAAGGCTGAGGCAGTTCTTCGTGAAGCTATGGCTATGGGCGCTGACAAGGCAGTTCTTGTTACTGACAGAGTACTTGGTGGAGCTGATACATGGGCTACATCATCAACAATCGCAGGCGCAATTAATAGTATTGGTCTTAAGAACATTGACCTTATCATCACTGGTCGTCAGGCTATCGATGGTGATACAGCACAGGTTGGTCCTCAGATCTCTGAGCATCTTCATATTCCTGTAATCTCTTACGCAGAAGAGATCAAGGTTGACGAGAAGGCTAAGAAGGTTGTTGTTAAGCGTCAGTTCGAGGATCGTTATCACATGGTTGAGGCTAAGATGCCTTGCCTTATCACAGCTCTTGCAGAGCTTGGCGAGCCCAGATACATGACTCCCGGCGGAATCTTTGATGCTTTCGAGAAGGAAGTTACAGTATGGGGAAGAGCAGATCTTAAGGATGTTGACGATTCTAACCTTGGACTTAAGGGTTCACCTACACAGATCGCAAAGGCTTCTGACAAAGTAAAGAAGGGCCAGGGCGAGAAGGTTACTCCTGATTCAGCAGATGAAGCAGTTGAGTACCTTGTAGGTAAGTTAACCGAGAAACATGTGATCTAATAAACGTAAAAGGAGAATAGTCATGCCTAGAGAAAATATAGAACAGTATAAAGGTGTATTTATCTTTGCTCAGCAGGTAGACAATGAGCTTTCAGGAATCGCTCTTGAGCTTCTGGGCAAAGCAAAAGATCTTGCAAATGATCTTGATGAGAAGAAAGTTACAGCAGTTCTGCTTGGCGAAAATGTTGGAAGCCTTGTAGACACTCTTGCTGAGTATGGTGCAGACAGTGTAATCGTTGTTGATGATCCTGCACTTAAGGATTACAGAACAGAGCCTTACACACACGCTCTTGCATCTGTTATCAACGAGTTCAAGCCTGAGATCCTTCTTGTTGGTGCTACAGCTATCGGCCGTGACCTTGGCCCTCGTGTATCTTCACGTGTTCACACAGGTCTTACAGCTGACTGTACACAGCTTGATATCGGTGATTTCCCTCTTAATGTTGTTGAGGGACAGGAGCAGAAGCACAAACAGCTCCTTATGACTCGTCCTGCATTCGGTGGTAACACAATCGCTACTATCGCTTGCCCTGACTTCCGTCCTCAGATGGCTACTGTACGTCCCGGCGTTATGCAGAAGATCAACCCTGTTAAGGGCGCTAAGGCTGAGGTTGTAGAGTTCAATCCAGGATTCGAAGAGAACGACTGCTACACCAAGATCCTTGAGATCGTTAAGGCAGTTTCAGAGGTTGAGGACATCCAGGAAGCTAAGATCCTTGTATCCGGCGGACGTGGTGTTGGATCAGCTGAGAACTTCAAGATCCTTGATGACCTTGCTAAGGCTCTTCACGGAACAGTTTCCTGCTCACGTGCAGTTGTAGATTCAGGCTGGAAGCCTAAGGATCTCCAGGTAGGTCAGACAGGTAAGACTGTTCGTCCTAAGGTATACTTCGCAATCGGTATCAGCGGAGCTATCCAGCACGTTGCAGGTATGGAAGAATCAGATCTCATCATCGCTATCAACAAGGATGAGAACGCTCCTATCTTTGACGTAGCTGATTACGGTGTAGTTGGCGACCTTAACAAGATCGTTCCTGCACTTACCAAGAAGATCGAAGAGGCACTTGCAGCTAAGGGCTGATTTGAGACATACTAGATAATACGCGGCTCAGACCATTTTGGTCTGGGCCGTTTTTTTCTTGCCTCCAAATGTAAAAATACTTATTTCTTTCTATAAACACTTGCCCCTCGATCAACCCGGCGCCCATCAAACAAACCGAATTTGCTCGCATCGTCTTCGCCGTGATCTGCTAAAGCTTGATCTCGAATAAATTGTTCATTTCACGTTGCTCAGAACACTCACAATTCATCCGATTTCTCGCTTTGCATATCAACGGTTCACCCGAATGTCTCGCAAATCTGCTTTGTCCGGCAGCCGGCTCCCTGGCAGAGAGACTCCGCCATCTCCCACCACTTCGTATTTTTACATTTAATCCACAGATAACCGGCCATGACTCAAAATGGTTCCTGAGCCGCTCACTGCTTTGGCTGCCCTCAAATTGCCCATGTAACAAGTGCACTGGTTTTTGTGAAATAGGATAAGATGAGTGAAATGTGATAGTTTTATCCTATAAAATATCACGATATGGATTATATAGAATCGGTATGACGAATATTTTGAAAAATAATAGGATAAGACTAGCGCAATTCATGAATCTTATCCTATTTTTTTTAGAAAAATGTAGGATAAAACAATTGATAATGTTAGAACTTATCCTATTTTCCTGTTTTCGTTATCTCCCCTGAGCTCCAATTACGTCAAGGAACCGTGGAATAAACCGCAGTGGCAATTGAATCGTGTTGGTACCTGACCACATCAGCTAAGTGTGACCATCACAGCATAATGCTATATACAGTTGGTCACAGTTTGAAGATGGGAGCAGGTACCAACACGATTCAATTGACACGAGGATTTATGCCGCGAAAGTCCTTGACGGAATTGGAGCGGCACACACCCTTGTCTATCGGGATGGCACCTCTAGTGCCATCCCTTGACTAACAATGGGTAACTTCGCTTGCCACAGCGTATGCGGGGGACGAAAAACAAGGATTTGTCTCTCGTTCTAGAAACACAATTAATCTAGCTCATTCCCGCCATATCATGTTATGATAGTTGCGCTGAAACTATGAATTACAAGCCAATAAAGAACGGAGTAAATATATAAATGGACAAGAAACAGAAATTATTAGACTTAATAGATAAAGCCGGCAAAGGCAGCATCGAGGCCGCCGAGGAGATCGCTGTAGGCTACTTCAAGGGGGACTTTGGCGAGAAGAACTTCGCCAAGGCCAAGAAGTGGGCTTCCTATGCTGCTAAGCACGGCAGTGAAAAAGCAGAAGAAATGCTTAAAGAAATGGACTGAACATCTGTGAAAAAGGGCTGGAATCATTATTTTGATCTGTATAAAATAACAACGAATTTTGCCATCGCTTTCGGTGCTTTATTCCTTGCAGGCTGCGGGCTGGTGCAGGAGAAACTTGAAACAGTAACTCCGGAGGAAGCCTTTCAGGAGACTCATTTTATAAGCGCAGCACCAATGGTTCTGAAGGAATCCGGTATCAGTGAATATCAGGCTTCCTGCAGCATGCATATCGACAATGTGGCTGCAAGCCTTGTTCTTGGGGATGCCAGGGGTGAGGCAGGCAGACTCTTTTTATGTGAGCTTAGCGATGGCCCCGACAGTGCTTCTTTTGCTGTAAAGGAAATGATAAACGGGGAGATGGGAGAGGCTCTGGCTGAACCTATGGAAGTGCCCCATAACGAGGATAATCTCTACCATGTTGAGCTATCGGTTTCTGAGGGCTCCATGGAGGTTAAGATAAACGGCTCAGAGATCGGAACAGTTCCCGGGCCTGGCTTTGATCTCGGAACCATCGGTGTCTACAAGCACAGAGGTGTTTCGGGAGCCTATATCGATGACATTCTCATCAAGCAGGGAGGAGACATCATTGCCGCAGATGACTTTGACGGCAACTTTGTTAACAACCTCTATCCCTATGAATATGAGAATGATCCCATCGGAGTTTTTTCACCCTACTATTTCAAAACTGAAGAGGATAACGGCAGTAACAGCCTTTTTCTGAAATCCGGACTGTTTCTTACCGAGAGCTATGGCGACCCGTCCACGGTTTTCACCACCCGCTTTGAGGGCAGTGATAAGAAGAAAAAAGTTAAGAACGCCTATGTCTGTGTGGCTGCCCTTGGAAGCTATGACCTTTATCTCAACGGCCACAGGATTTCCAACGAGTACTTTGCTACCGGAAGAAATACCTATGACCAGAGCATCGACTATATCAAGTACGAGATCACAGAATACATGCGGGATGACAACGAGCTTAGCATTGAACTCTTCCGCGGTTTTTTTGACAGAGGCCTGGGTTACCCGGAGATAGCCAATAACTGGGGAGATACAAATGCAGTCAAGGCCTGCATTGTTGTTGAGTACAAGGATGGCATGATAGTCTGCCAGGGCACCGACGGCTCCTTCGATGCACGCTATAACATGAGGAACCGCTACGCCAGCATCTATCACGGCGAGATCATAGATGAAAGATATGAATCCGGCCTTCAGAATGTGGGATCAGAGACCATAGATATCCGCCAGGATGAGGTGGATGGATATCTTCTGTCAGTTCCCCTTAAGGAAAAAGCCAATGAGCCCATAAGGGAGATTGAGACCATTACCCCGGTTTCAGTAACAGAGCCTGTTACCGGGCATTTTGTATATGACCTTGGCAGGAACTTTGCCGGCACCATTAGGATCCAGAAGCAGGCCCTTCGTGACCTGGGGGTAAAAGAGGGACAGGTTCTGACCTTCAGATACGGCGAGATCCTGAATAGTGAAAACATGGTAAATGCCGACAACGCTCCCGGAACAGTCTGGACCGAGAATCTTCTTGGAGCCAGAGCCACCGATTATTATATCTTCGGTGAAAAAAGTGGCAGCGGCGAGGCAGACACCATCGAGTTTTCTCACACCTATCACGGCTTCAGATACCTTGAGATAACAGGCCTTGAAACAGCACTTCCGCCGGAAGCTGTAAAGGGCGTTGTGCTCTCTTCTGATATTAAGGAAACAGGTTCTTTTACCTGCTCCAATGACCTGATCAACGCATACTTCAATAATTCAAGAAACAGCATGCGCAGCAATATGATGGATATTCCCACGGACTGCCCCCAGAGGGATGAGCGCCTGGGCTGGAGCGGCGACGCCCAGATAACATCGCTGTTTGCCATGTATAACTATGATGCAAAAAAGTTTTATGAGAACTACCTGGAGCTTATGCTGGAGCAGCAGGATGGCTCCGGAGCTTTCATGGACATCGCACCCTTCAGGGACCCCTTCGGAGGCCACAGCTGCTGGGGAGATGCGCCGGTTCAGATTGCATGGAATCTGTATCTTCATTACGGTGATATTCAGATTCTTGAAAAGAGCTACCCCTCCCTGGCAAAATGGGCAGATTACCTGGCTGTGAGGTCCCATGATGTGGACTTCTTTGAGCAGGGCTATGGGGATCATCTTTCAGCTCAGACAACTCTGTATTCTGCCACCAATATCGCCTGGGCAGCCCACACTTCAAGACTTGTCAGCAAAATTGCACAGATCCTTGATAATGGAGAGGATGCCGGAAAATATGCTAAGCTTGCTGATGATTTTGCAACCAAGTGGCAGATAGAACATATAAGAAGCGATTGGTCTGTGGAGGGTGGAATACTTATTGCTGCCACGGAAACAGAGACTGCCTATTCTCTGGGGCTTGCTTTTGATCTTTTTCCTGAGGATATGAGAGACGCTGCGGCAGAGAGACTTAAGATGCTGACAGAGTACGGCGGATACCTTTTCTATCCTGGATATTCCGGAATGGCCTATTACCTTCCTGCTCTGACGGATTATGGTTATGGAGACCATGCATTCAGAGTCCTCACCAATACTGCACCCGGAGGCCTGACCCATTTTGCCGCTCAGGGCTACACCACCAATCCGGAGACCCTTACCGCCATATCCTACAACGATCAGGCCGGTAATCCTTATCCGGAGGGCAGCTATAGAATTGACGGCTCCCTTAACCATGCAGCATATTCCGGACCGGCAGCTTTTTTGTATAGTCACATTCTGGGCATACAGCCCGATGAAAATGCTCCCGGATATAAACATTTTTATGTAAAACCCGTTATAATGGAAGGGCTGGATGCTGTATCCGGCAGCATGGAGACAAAATACGGAACCATCAGCGTTTCTTATGATAAAAACAGCGGAACCATGAAGGTAGCGGTTCCCAAAGATACAACCTGCACTCTTACACTCCCATCAGGGGAAGAGAGGGAGCTAAAGAGCGGAGAGCAGGAAATACACTTTTAACTATTCGAGGTGAATAATGAAGAGTATTTTAGATTATGAGACAGTTGCACTTATTGATGAAGATGATGCCATAGAGATCATCGACCAGACCCTGCTTCCGGGGACCACGAAAATGATAAGACTCCATACAGGTCAGGAGATATGGGATGCTATTTATCTTCTGCAGGTTAGAGGAGCACCGGCAATCGGTGTTACCGCGGGCTTTGGACTGTATCTTCTTATGAAGCACAGCAAGGCAGCATCCTATGAGGAGTTCTGCTCAGAGCTTAGGGAAAAGAGTGATTTCCTGAATTCATCACGTCCCACAGCAGTTAACCTGTCCTGGGCTTTGAAGCGTATGGAAAAGCATGCCGCTGACTTTTATGAGACAGAACTTAAGGCAGCAGGTTCTTTTGAAGAAGTGAGAGAAAAGCTTATCGCCGAGATGAGAGCTGAGTGTGAGCGCATCAAGGCTGAAGATATTGAAGTCTGCAGAAAGATTGGAGAGTACGGCGTAACCCTTGTAAAGGACGGCGACGGACTTCTTACCCACTGTAATGCGGGTCAGCTTTGTGCCTGCAAGTACGGAACCGCCACAGCTCCCATGTATCTTGCCCATGAAAAGGGCATGAACATCAAGGTGTACTGTGATGAGACAAGGCCTCTTTTGCAGGGGGCAAGACTCACCGCCTATGAGCTTCACTCCGCAGGAATAGACACAACCCTTCTTTGCGACAATATGTCCGCCTCCCTTATGAGGACCGGCGCCATCAACGCCATATTCGTAGGCTGTGACCGTGTTGCCGCCAACGGAGATGCTGCCAACAAGATCGGAACCAGCATGGTAGCCCTGGCCGCCAAACGCTACAACGTTCCCTTCTATGTATGCGCCCCAACTTCCACCATCGACATCAACACCCCCACAGGTGCAGACATCAATATCGAGCAGCGCAAGCCCGAGGAAGTCACCGAGATGTGGTACAAGGAGCGCATGGCCCCAGAGGGTGTAAACGTCTACAACCCCGCCTTCGACGTAACCGACAACGAGCTCATCTCCGGTATCGTAACAGAGTACGGTGTGCTTCATGCTCCCTATGATGTTGCAATCAGGGAATTATTCGAGAAAATATGATATTTACAACCCCCTAGGGGGCTTGTGACCCCATTTTCCGCCTATTATACTTATGATGATTGCCAAGGTTTGTAGGCTGTAGCCTGTTTGTCCGACGACTATAGCCTGCATACCTCTTTACTGAATAATATAATTGGTAGGAAAGTGGGGAAAGTATTATGCATATGGCAGATGCCCTTGTGGCACCGGCAGTGGCCGGAACAATGTACGTGTTATCAACAGGAGCAGCTTCAGTTTCTGTTAAGAAAGTAAGAGAGGAGAACAATCCCAAGAAGATCCCCGTAATGGGTGTAATGGGAGCATTTGTTTTTGCAACCCAGATGCTCAACTTTACAATTCCCGGAACCGGATCCTCAGGACATCTTTGCGGAGGCATGATGCTCTCAGCAATGCTGGGCCCCTACGCCGGATTCCTTACAATGATAGGAGTTCTGCTGGTTCAGTGCTTACTTTTTGCAGACGGAGGATTACTTGCTCTTGGATGTAATGTCTGGAACATGGCCTTTTACGGGTGCTTTGTGGGGGCCTTGCTAATATGGCGCCCTATCATGAAAAAAGGCGCCAGCAGAGTTAAAATAATAGCAGCTTCAATTCTGGGATGCGTGCTAACCCTTCAGCTGGGCGCATTCTCTGTAACTCTTGAGACCCTTATCTCCGGAATCACAGAGCTTCCTTTCTCAGTATTTGTAGCAACCATGCAGCCTATTCACCTGGCCATCGGCTTTGTTGAGGGCCTTATCACAGCAGCGGTTCTTATCTTTGTTTACGAGGCAAGACCTGAACTTCTCTGGGGCGTAGGTGAGACTGAGGCAGCAGCCGCGAAGGAAGGCAAGCTTTCCTTCAAAAATACCATCGTTGTAATCGCTATCCTTGCTGCTATGGCAGGAGGCATTGTATCCCTGTTTGCATCTGCATTCCCGGATGGCCTTGAGTGGTCTATGGAGAAGGTTGCAGGAACAGCAGAGCTTGAGGCAGCAGGCGGAGCCTATGAGACAGCTTCAGCTATTCAGGATACAACTTCTCTCCTTCCTGACTATGCCTTCAGGAACAGCGAGTCAGCAGTCGGCACCAGCTTCTCCGGAATCGTGGGAGCCCTGGTGGTAGTGGGCATCACAGTAGGAGCCTGCTACGCTTTCAAATTCTTTAAGAACAAGGGAAAAGAAAGCCGGGTAGCCTGACCTTTTCACTTAAGAATAAAGGTTTTTCATGTCATCAATTGAAAAGAACATACTGGAATTAAATAAACTTCAGAATCTGCAGCAGCGATCCCACTGGATGAATGACCTTCATCCGCTGGGAAAGCTGCTTCTTAGCGTTTTTTACATATTTATCGCAGTGTCCTTTCACAAATACAGTCTCGCGCCCCTTATTGTAATGGCAATCTATCCCCTGTTCGGCTTCATCGTCGGGGAGCTTTCCTTCAAAGAGGGCATCTACCGCATGAGACTTATCCTGCCCCTGGTGATATTCGTGGGCATCTTTAATCCCTTTTTTGACAAAAAAATAATCCTGGAGGTGGCGGGCATCGGCGTCAGCGGCGGTGTTATTTCCATGCTCACGCTTATGCTGAAGGGCTTTTACTCAGTCCTCAGCGCCTATATCCTCATTGCCACCACATCCATAGACGATATCTGTTATGCCCTGAGAGTCCTTCATGTGCCCAGGCAGATAGTCATCGTGATCATGCTTATTTACAGGTACTTCGGAGTTATGGCAGCGGAGGCGGACAGAATAACCACCGCCTATATGCTCAGGGCCCCGAAGCAGAATGGTATTCACTACAAGGCCTGGGGAACCCTGGTGGGACAGTGGCTTCTTCGCAGCATGGACAGGGCTGAGGATGTGTATGAGAGCATGCTCCTAAGGGGCTTTACCGGGGATTTCAAGATGAAAAAACATAGAACAGCGGCGGCGGATATTCTTTACCCGGCGATCTGGGGACTGATTTTTCTGGTCATCAGATTTTTCCTGATAAAATTTTTGTGAGGTAAGTTATGCATACTGGAATCAGCGGAGAAATACTAAAAATAGAGAACCTTTCTTTTTCCTATGAAAAGACCCTGCAGGTCCTTAAGGATATTAACCTGACCGCCATGGATGGAGAGAGCATCGGCATTATCGGCGCCAACGGAATAGGAAAGACCACCCTTATGAAACTTCTGGTGGGGCTTTATACGGATTATCAGGGAACTCTGGAAGTGGCAGGACATCCCGTGAACAAGAATAACCTGGCCCACATCAGAGAGCATATCGGATATGTTTTCCAGGATTCAGACAGCCAGCTCTTTTTATCCACCATCGAGGATGATGTGGCCTTCGGCCCAAGGAACTACGGTCTTACCGAGGAGGAGGTGGAAAGAAGAGTTACCGAAGCCCTGGAGAAGGTGCATATAACCGAACTTCGCCGTAAGCAGACCTATAAGCTCTCCGGGGGAGAGAAGAAGCTTGCCTCCATCGCCACTATCCTTTCCATGAAGCCGGACATCATCATAATGGATGAGCCCTCCATAGCTCTGGATCCAAGAAACAGAAGGAATCTTATAAAAATCCTTAATGAGATTAATTCTCTTAAGCTTATCACCTCCCACGATCTTGATTTTATCCTGGACACTTGCGAAAGATGCGTGCTTCTGGACGATGGCAGGATCATCGCCGACGGAAGAAGCAGTAAGATTCTGATGGATAAGGAATTATTAGAGGCTCACGGCCTTGAGCTTCCTCTTAGTGTTGGCGGTTTGCGTTGACAATATTTCGATAATAATAGTTAATCCGCCCTGATTCTGGGCGGATTTTTTGAAATACTAAAAATTATCTTAAATACGTTGAGGGTGTTTATCAGTAATGTTAAAATATATATGTATAGCTGTGCGCATGTTACTTTGACTGTAAAGTAAGGCGCGTAACAATAATTTCACTATAGTTTTGTTGGAGGAAAAGATATGGCTAGAAAAGTAGTACTTGCAGGTGCCTGCAGAACAGCAATCGGAACAATGGGAGGATCTCTTTCAACTACGCCCGCACCGGCGCTTGGAGCAATCGTAATAAAGGAAGCGCTTAAGAGAGCAGGAGTGGAACCGTCGCAGGTTGATGAAGTATATATGGGATGCGTTATCCAGGCCGGACTTGGACAGAATCCCGCAAGGCAGTCAGCAATCAACGCAGGTATTCCTGTAGAGGTACCTGCTACCACTATAAATGTACTTTGCGGATCAGGACTTCACTGTGTAAACCTGGCAGCAAAGCTTATCGGTATGGGTGATGCAGATATCATCGTTGCAGGCGGAATGGAAAATATGTCTATGGCTCCTTATCTTATGCAGCAGGGCAGATACGGATATCGTATGGGCTCAGGAGAACTTCAGGATGCAATGATAAAGGACGCTCTTACAGATGCTTTTGGCGGTTATCACATGGGTATCACAGCTGAGAATATCGCCGAGCAGTGGCATCTCACCAGACAGCAGCTGGACGAGTTTGCAGCCTGGTCTCAGAATAAGGCAGAGAAGGCTATTGCAGAAGGCAAATTCAAGGAAGAGATCGTTCCTGTAGAGATAAAGAAAAAGAAAGAAACAATCATTTTTGATACAGATGAAGGCCCTCGTAAGGGTGTTACAGTAGAGGGAATCTCAGGTCTTAAGCCAGCCTTCAAGAAGGACGGAGGCGTTGTTACAGCTGCCAACTCATCAGGTATAAATGATGCTGCCTCCGCTATTATCGTAATGAGCGAAGAGAAGGCTAAGGCGCTTGGAGTTAAGCCTCTTGGAACCTGGATCGCAGGCGAGCTTGCCGGTGTTGAGCCCAGCATTATGGGTATTGGCCCTGTGGCAGCAACTCAGAAGGTTATGAAAAAAGCCGGATATTCCATCGGTGATTTTGATCTTATAGAAGCAAACGAAGCCTTTGCAGCTCAGTCAGTGGCTGTTCAGCATGATCTTGGCTTTAGCAATGACGTACTTAACGTAAACGGCGGCGCTATAGCACTGGGACATCCTGTTGGATGCTCAGGAAACAGAATCCTTGTATCCCTTCTTTACGAGATGCAGAGAAGAGATGTACACAAGGGCCTGGCTACCCTGTGCGTAGGCGGCGGAATGGGCTGCGCGGCAATTGTTGAACGCTAAAGACTGGAGGATTAAATGGCGGATCGTTCAATCCTGATCGTTGATGACAACGAGATCAACAGAGGCATCCTTGGTGAGATATTCAAGGATAAATATGCGATTCTGGAAGCCGGCAACGGAGTTGAGGCTATGCAGATCATGGATAAGCAGACCGACAAGCTTGCTGCGGTGCTGCTTGACATTGTCATGCCCGAGATGGACGGATACCAGGTTCTGGAAGCCATGGTCAAAAAGGATAATCTGAATGAGACAATCCCGGTTCTTATGATCACTGCTGACACCTCCACAGAAGCGGAGCGTACCAGCTACCAAAAGGGTGCTGCGGATGTTATCCATAAGCCCTTCGATCCTGTCATTGTTGACAGGCGTGTGACCAGAACCATAGAGCTCTTCGATCATAAAAGACATCTGGAGAACCAGGTTGACGATCAGACAAGAGTCCTTAAAAAGCAGTTCCTTTATCTTAAAAAACAGGAAGAGAGACTCAAGAACAGCAATGAGAAGGTTATCGATACCATTGCCACAATAGTTGAGTTCAGAAATATGGAGTCCAGCTATCACCTTAAGAGGATCAAAGGCTTCGTGAGGATACTGGGACTTACTGCCATGAACAACTTCCCGGAGCTGGGGCTTACACCCCATACCCTGGAAGTTATCATTCAGGCATCGGCCATGCACGATATAGGCAAGATCTCGGTGCCGGATTCGATCCTTCTTAAGCCCGGAAGACTTTCCAACGAGGAGTTTGAAGTTATGAAATCCCACACCACAAGAGGTACGGAGATCATCGAACTTCTTAAGGACGTTCAGGACAAGGAAATCTATGAGATGTGTCTCGATATCTGCAGGCACCATCATGAAAGATACGACGGCGGCGGTTATCCCGACAGACTGAAAGGGGATGAGAACTCCATCGGAGCGCAGCTTACAGCCATCGCCGATGTATATGATGCCCTTGTTAGTGACAGAGTTTACAAATCAGCATATCCTCTGGATAAGGCCTATGACATGATCAAGGATGGCGAGTGCGGAGTATTCTCACAGAAGATCCTGGCATGTTTTGAGTTTGCAAGACCTGACATGGAAAAGCTTGTGAATGACACCAAGGCCATGGAAGAAGCAGAAAAGCTGAAATAAATTCAATAGAATAACATAAAGAAAAAGGTCTGTGGAATCATCCACAGACCTTTTTAAGTGTGCGTGACAGGATTCGAACCCACGACCTTCTGGTCCGTAGCCAGACGCTCTATCCAGCTGAGCTACACGCACATGTGCCTCACAGGCAACATAACTATTATATGCACCCGGTAATTCCTTGTCAATAATTTTTTTATAAACTTTTTCCTGAAATGACCACCTGAACATAAAAGTCATGAAAACGCATACATCAATTTTTTATAAATTCTCACAATTCTGACAACAATAAATATTGCGCATATTTAGAAAACATGCACAAAATGACCCCTGAAACTTTGTTTAGTTTTAAGCGATTTATATGAAAGAAACTTACATTTTTCACTTGTTTTCGTCAATGACGATATGCTAAGATGAAGTCACGTTTTACAAAAGGATGTAAGCGGTTACATTATAAACAAATTATAAACTTACATTCGGGAGTGAAAATCGTATTTAGGGAGGAAAGATATGTTAAAAAAGAGGAATTGGAGGAACACGTTGAGTGCCAAGACGCTGGCAACAGTATTGTCCGCGGCTATGGCTTTTTCCGGTCTTTCTGCAGGAATGCCTTCATCTTTGGCTTTTGCTGAGGATGGTGAAGGGCAGACCACTGAGACTGCCGGAGAGCAGGCAAGCTTAGCTTCATCTGAAGCCGGCTCTGAAGAGGGTTCAGAACAGGCTGAGGCAGGAAGCGAAGCAGCTTCTGAGGCTTCATCGGAGGCATCTTCAGAGGCATCAGCAGAAACATCTTCAGAAGCAGCTTCTGAGGAGAGAACTGTAGAAGAGAAGAAAGAGGAAGAGACCGCGCCGGAGACTACAGGCCGCAGCTTTGATGATTCCAAGGCTGATGTCTGGGATTTTGGTGCTGAGAATCTCGGGGATTCCTACAACAACAGACTTGATGCAGAGACCATTAACGGCTTCTACACAGCAGCGCCCGGATCTACAGGCGTTAATCTGCCATCTTTTTCCGTGGATGACGGAGACTTTGTTTTCAATGACGGCGGATATCCCGCAACACACAGATTAAGAACAACCAATACAGCTCTTACAAGATATGATGAGAAGAGCCTTAAGGATACTGACGGTAACGCTTATACAGGTTACATCTATTCCAATAAGGGTAAGACAGACACGGTATATGTGGCTCTTGAGTGTAAGGCTGATGATATTGTAACTGCCTATGTGGCAAGTAACGGCACAGATTCTGAGGTGCACTTCAAGAACACGCAGGATCCATCAGAGGATACAGCCTATGTACATTCTCTTGGAAGCAGTACTGTCAGCAAGATGGTATTTTATCCTGCTTCAAATGCTCAGTACAAGCTCTATTCAGCAACAGAGAAGCTTGTTGTGGCAAGAGTTATCCGTGAGCATGCAGACTACAGCTACCTCACAGGTTCTGTAGAGGGCTTTGAGGGAACAGGCTCTTTTGACCTGGTATTTACCAATGCTAAAAACGGCAACGTAGTTAAGGCTACAGTTTCAGGCGGAAGCTTCGCAGCACAGCTGGCTCAGGGCTTTGACTACAATGTAAGCCTTGAGGGCGCTGATGAATATGTTCTTACATCAGAGAGCACAGTCAATATTTCAGAAGACACACAGATGAACATGACTGTTTCTCCTGTTTCACTGGTGGATGTTACCGGTAAGGTGACAGGAATCTCTGAGGAAGACGCAGCCGCTTTTGTAAGAGCAGCAGAGTTTTCTTTTGTACCTCAGGATAAGAAGTCCGTTTTTGTTCCTGAGATCACTCTTACACAGACAGCTGAGGGCATCGAGTATGAGCTCAAGCTTCAGAAGGACATCACCTATGATGTTTCTGTGGCAGATAAGGCTGATACGGTTACAGAGAGCTTTGAGGCCGTTGAGGACTACACACTTCTCACAACAGAGCTTACAGCTCCCGATGCTTCTGAGGTGAACATCGAGTTCGAGGCTAAGCCTGTTTATAAGGTAACCATCGCTCCTGTGGGCGCTACAGCAGCAGATCTTGCAGAGGCAGTATTCACCTTTACAAGACTTGATACTGCAAAAGATTTCGCGAAAGACGGATATGTATACAGCTTCACAGGTACTGAGGACATCGCTTTAAGAGACGGACAGTACGTTGTTGAGGTTACAAACTCAGGAGCCTTCGTTCAGAAGCTCACCAGCAACCTGATCGTTAAGGGTGCTCCTGTGACAAAAGAGATCGCTTTTGCATCAGATATCACAGTATGGGATTTCTCAGATCCTGCCTTTGCAGCCAAGTTCGCCGGCGTTACAGAGGGCAACTACAACGGCCTTGCATGGACCAACGGAAGATCCCACAATGGCACTTACCTTTACAGCGGAGCAGGCACAATCTCAGTTCCAGTTAAGGGAGCCTGCCAGATCCAGGTAACAGGTAACTATCAGTATTCTTACTATTTTGAAAATGAAAATGAGCCTTCAGTAGCAGTTAAGACAGGCTCCACATCACAGAACGATACATTTACTTATGATTACAAGGGCGGCGAGGGAACCTTCGAAATCACAGTTCTCGGAACCTCCTACCTTACAAAGATCGCAACTGTTTATCAGACAGATTACAAGTCAGAGCTTCTTGTAGGCTCCTCCGACAAGGCAGAATTTGCCACCATCGGTGAGGCTCTTGAGGCAGTTCGTCTTATGAACAGAAAAGACGGCGAGAGAGTTACCATCATGATCGAGCCCGGCAACTACGAGGAGATGCTTGTTATTGATACTCCTGACGTAACTCTTGCCAATGCATCAGCAGCTCCCACCAACACACTTAAGAACAGCGGTGTTGATATCGATGACAACGCAGTTCGTGTGACCTGGTACTACGGACACGGCTATACTTATTTCAGTATGGGCAGCGATTACAAGTATGATGCAGAGGTTCTTGCAGCCAACAAGGCCAACGGATATGCTTCCGTGATCAACCCCGGCTCAGGAACAGGAACCTACTGGAATGCATCTGTTGTAGTTGATGCAGCAGGTTTCGAAGCAAAGAACATCATCTTCGAGAACTCTTTTAACCAGTATATGTCACAGAAGGCTGCCGAGGACGTTATCGTTCCTCAGAGCGGCGTCAAGGAGGGCAGTGTAAAGAGAAGCACAATGTCAGCCGGTGACACAACAGTTCAGGATAAAAAATATGTAGAGAGAGCAGCAGCTCTTGCTCTTACAGGTTCAGCAACAGAGAGCTATTTTGAGAACTGCCGCATTATCGGACGTCAGGATACACTCTACGGACATGAGAAGACCACAGCAGCTTTCTACAACTGCGCAGTATACGGCGGAACAGACTTTATCTTCGGCGCCATGACAGCAGTTTTTGCAAAGTGCGATCTTGTTCTTAACACCATGGAGGACAAGAACGATGTGGCTTATATCACAGCAGCTCAGCAGAAGTCAGCTTCCACAAGAGGCTACCTCATGTACAACTGCACAGTTAAGAGCACAGAGCCCGGTGTAGATACAGCATCCAAGTATGTATCCAAGCCAGGACAGCTTGGAAGACCATGGCAGGCCAACACTTCTGAGGTTGTATTCTTCGACACAGTAATTGAAGCAACCAAGTGGGCCGATGGCGCATACGACGAGAAGGCTAATACATCCCTTATTCAGCCTGCAGGCTGGAACACAACTCTCGGCGGGGAGTCAGCCAGAAACGTTGAGTTCGGAACTTTTGAAGTATCCGGAGAAAATAACAGCAAAGCCCGTGTAGCATGGGTTTCACAGCCTGAGACACCTGTACTTACAGATGGCAAGGCAATCGCAGTAGAGACATTCCTGGGAGACTGGGATCCTTTCACTGCTAACGGCGACGACATGACAATTACCTTCCCTGAGGACGTGCCAATGCCTGAGCCTGATCCTGAGACTCCCGGCACAGAGGAGCCTGCAGAGGTTTCAGAGTACGTATTCGAGGCAGCAGACCTCACTGCATTTGCTCAAGGAGCCAAGGCTGATGGCGACTTTGAGAAGGCAGGAACAGAGGACTACTTCACAATTCTTTACAGTGCCAAGTCCAAGGTTGACGCAAGCACAAAGAGCTGGGAAGACGGCTATACATCAGGACAGAGAGTGAACTTTGGCGGAGCAGCAGCTATCGATAAGAACTCAGTTAAGTTCACCACAAGCCAGGACAATGCAACTCTTAAGATCTGGTGGGCATCCAATGCCCGTGAGATGGTTGTCCTTGACAGCACAGGAGCTGCAGCATATAAGACAGAGTCCGGCGCAGTTAAGAACACACCTTATATTTCAACAATCACTATCGAGAAGGCAGGAACCTATTACCTCGGCGGAGACGGCGGCACCAACTACATCTTCAAGGTTCAGGTGACAGACGGCGTCGCAGGCCCTGTAGAGAGAAAGGCCTGGGCTGACGTAACAGCTCCTGTTATCGAGACAGTAGCACTTAACGGATCCAGCAAGGGCAAGGTTGATGTAACAGTTAAGGCAGTTATCGGAAACGAAGGCGGAGACGCCCTTGAAGTAAGAATGTTTGACGCAGAGGGCAAGGAAGCAGCTTCTTCCAGGTCTCTTGCAGAGAACGGCAGCCACAGCTTCACCTTTGCACCTAAGGTAAGCGGCAACTATACATTTACAGCTACCCTGTCCCGCGATGATGAGGAAGAGGTTAAGACTTCAGCAGCTTCAGAAGCATTTGCTTTTGTGCTTCCTCTTACAGCACCTCAGTTCAAGAACGCAACCAACAAGGGTGCAGGAACAGTAGCAGTTAAGTTCTACTCCGTATCTGAGGCTGACAACTATGTACTTTATGCTACAGATAAGACAGATGCCTCGGCACCACAGGTTAAGGCAACATACCAGCCTGAGGAAGTAGTATTCAACACATCAACAGAGTATTCACACACCTTTGTGGGACTTACAGTAGGACATACCTATGAGCTTTCACTTTTTGCCATGAGAGGCGAAGAGGAGTCCAAGACTTCTGTAATGGAAGTTACAGTAATAAAGGATGGCGAGACAGAGTGGACCTTCGCAGCATTCGGTTCAGGCGTTGACTCCAAGTCCAGCAACAACGGCTATTCAGTAAATGATGACGGCAGTGTTTCAGTATGGTCACTTAATAACAAGGGTAAGATCGTTCCTGCAAGTACAGACGGACTTTCCTTCTACTATGCAACACTTCCCGCTGACCAGAACTTTACACTTACAGCAACAGCTACAATTGACAAGTGGGCATTCACCAACGGCCAGGAAGGCTTCGGTCTTATGGCTGCAGACAGAGTAGGTGTTAACGGAGACGCAAGCGTATTCTGGAACAACTCCTACATGGCATCAGGAACCAAGGTTGAGTACTTCTATGACAAGGAGAAGGGTGAGGCAACCAAGGACGAGACAGACACCAAGGTTACAATGAAGCTCGGTCTCGGCGCTCAGGAAAAGGCCGGTGTTACAACAGACAACCTTTCAAGACTTGAGGCCAATGACACAGCAACAGTAACAGGCGAGTTCTCATCAAATATGTATCCTCTTGAGACTTCCTGCGCTGCTAACGGATCAGGAACCTACAACCTCTTCGGAAAAGAAACTTCAGGAACTGTTGTGGGAACCGTTGAGAATCCTCTTGTAACAGTAAGACTTCGTATTCAGAAGAACAACACAGGTTACTTTGTAAGCTACCTTGATGAGAGCGGCAACGTACTTGCAGTTAAGAAGTTCTATGATACCAAGGCTCTTGAGAATCTTGATAAAGACCACGTTTATGTTGGATTCTTTGCATCAAGAACCTTCAAGGCTACCTTCTCAGACATCGAGCTTACAACCATCGATCCTGAGGATGACGCTCCTGCAGAGGACAGACCTAAGACCCAGGTTGCACCAAACTACAAGATTGTTTCTTCAGCCTATTCAAATACTGCAAAGTATGAGCTTCAGTTCTGCGGTAACGCTGACGGCGCTCTTGTTATCAAGGATGAAGCAGGCAAGGTTCTTGTAGATACAAAGGACTACGCAGCTGACAGTGTAGCAAAGGTAAGCACCAAGCTTAATAAGGGCAACAATACCTTTACAGTAACCTTTACACCTAATGCTGATTTCCATCCCAACGGAAGCGTGTATTATGAGCTTTCTTCCTATGAGACAGCAGAGTTTACACACTCAGTTAACTACGCAACAGTTAATGACTCAGATAAGATTTATGTAACACCAAACGGTAAGTTCGACGGCGAAGGAACAGCTGAGAGCCCTGTAGATATCTACACTGCAGTTAAGTATGTTCAGCCCGGACAGACCATCGTTCTTGCATCAGGTACCTACAACCTTTCAAGCACTGTTAAGGTTGACAGAGGTATCGACGGAACACCTTCCAAGCCTGTTAAGATGGTGGCTGAGAACGGAAGAGCAGTATTTGATTTCGGCAGAAAGTGCGCAGGCTTCATCTTTGCAGGTAACTACTGGTATGTAAAGGGAATCGACTGCACAAGATCCGCTAACTCACTGAAGGGTATCCAGGTATCAGGAAGCCATATCACTCTTGAGGATATTCGTGCCTATGAGAACGGAAACACAGGTATCCAGGTAAGCAGATATCTTTCAACAGACAGCAGAGAGGACTGGCCTTCCTATGACCTTATCCTTAACTGCACATCCTATAGCAATGCTGATGCAGGCTACGAGGATGCAGACGGATTTGCTGCCAAGCTTACAATCGGCGACGGAATTGTATTTGACGGATGTATTTCCTATAACAATGCTGATGACGGATGGGACCTTTTTGCAAAGGTTGAGACCGGAAGCATCGGACAGGTAACCATCAGGAACTCTGTAGCATTTGCCAACGGCTATGGCGTTGACGGCAAGAGCGAAGGAAACGGTAACGGTTTCAAGATGGGCGGATCAAGCATCACCGGACCTCACAAGCTTATTAACTCAGTGGCATTTAACAACAAGGCCAAGGGTATTGATTCCAACTCAGGCCCTGACATCCAGGTTTACCACTCAACTTCCTTCAACAACGGAAGCAACAACGTAGCTCTTTATACAAATGACACAGCTAACACAGACTTCTTTGTACAGGGTGTTCTTTCCTACAGAACAGAAGGCAAGGGCACTAACGAGAACATTAAGGCTAAGGGAAGCCAGGACAGCAACAAGATCTACGGCAAGCTCAACTTCTTCTGGAAGGACAAGGAGAGCGCTAACAGCGAAGGCCTTAAGGCAGCAGATGACTGGTTCGTATCTCTGGATGCTCCCAAGGCATCAGTTGAAGATCCTTACGCAGTTGCAGCAGCCATGAGAACTTCTGACGGAAAAATTGATCTTGGCAACTTCCTTAAGCTCTCAGAGACAGGTATCAAGGCTCTTGAGGCAGCAGGTATCAGCTATACAGAAGTAGCTGCAACCCTGGGCGGACAGTACACAGCAGTAGAAGATGAAAGAAACATCGACGGATCTTCTGAGGACGCCGCAGAGGATGAGGAGCAGGAAGAAGAGGAAGAGCTCAAGGGTTCCTTCGTTACAAAGTGGGGCGCAACATATTTTGTAACCGAGGACGGCAAGAACGTAACAGGTCTTGTTAAGATCGAAGGCTCTTACTACTACTTCAGAGATAACGGTAAGATGCTCAAGAACAGCGAAGCTACAGTAGATGGCAAGACCTACTTCTTCGGCAGCGACGGTAAGATGTTCATCGGACTTCTTTCCAAGTGGGGATCAGTAAGCTACTACGATCTCGAAAGCGGCAAGGCAGTAGATAAGCTGGTTGAGATAGATGGCGACATCTATTACTTCAATGCCAAGGCCCACATGGTGAAGAGTGATTTCGTTGACCTTGCTGACGGAACACATTATTTCGATGGAGAAGGCAAGATGGTCATCGGAAGGACAATTACAAAGTGGCTCAAGAAGTACACCTTCGATGAGAACGGCGTATTGGTCAAGTAATAAAAAAGATAAATAAATAATCGTTCATTTTTCGCTGCGGGATTTTTCTATAGGAAGGTCTCGCAGCGATTTTTCTTCGATTTGTTTAACGTTAAAGTTGTACGTGTTGCACACAAAATTTATACAAATATAAAATAGTTTAAGAAAAATTAAAATAATTAATGACATATAATCTAAAATATGTTAAATTCAATGTAAATAATTGGTGAATATGACGGACATAATGCATTGGGGGATTATAAAAGCCGTTATTATTGCCAAAGACCTGAACTATTTTATATTAATGAATCGAGGAGGAAAGAGAGGGTATGAAAAAAGGTAACTTAAAATCATGGTCAGGGCCACTTTCCATGGCTTTGTCAGCATTTCTGGCCTTTTCCGGTTTTTCTTTTGCACCGGGAATGACCTTAACTGCGGAGGCTAAAGAGGCCACAATCGCGCTTTCTGACGAAGAGATCGCCGAGCTTTCCGGTGATGCCGGATTTAGCAGGACCAGCGTACATGATCCGTCTATCGTCTATGACAATGCCGGAAACTATTATGTTTTTGGCTCTCACATGGCAGTGTCCAGGACTTCCGATCTGGAGAACTGGACCTCCATCTACACAGACAATCCATCAAGCGGAATATTCACAGAGAACTACAATGAGGAGTTCAGAGTTAATACCAATGCAGGCTCAGAGGTAACTGTGCTGGATGCTGAAGGCAATGAAACTCTAGCGACCTTTGGAACCTATGACATTGCCGACTGGATATTGGGAAATTCAGTAAGCGGCAATATGTGGGCGCCGGATGTTGTCTACAACCAGGAGATGGGCAAGTGGTGCATGTACCTGAGCCTTAACGGTCCTGACTGGAATTCAGCCATAGTTCTTTTGACGGCAGATGATATCGAGGGACCATATGATTATGTGGGACCTGTGGTATTTTCCGGCTTTAGCACAGCTGATTCCTCCAAGAGCTTCCACAAGACAGATATTGAGCTGGTTATCGGGCAGCAGGACGAGCTCCCTGTCAGATATCAGAAGATGGCTAACAGATCCTGGGGAGATTTTTGGCCCCACACCATAGATCCTGCTGTTTTCTACGATGAGAACGGTGCACTGTGGATGGTCTACGGCTCCTGGTCAGGCGGAATCTACGTTCTTGAACTTGATGAGAACACAGGACTTCGTGATTACACAGTAAGCTATGACAGCAACTACGACGAGCTTGGTAAGAGTGTCACCAGTGACCCGTATTTTGGTAAAAAAATAGCCGGCGGCTACTATGTTTCCGGCGAGGGCCCTTACATTGAGCACATCGGAGATTATTACTATCTGTTTATTTCCTACGGTTTCTATTCACCTGAGGGCGGCTACAACATTAGAGTTTTCCGCTCCGAGACACCGGATGGAACCTATGTTGACTCTAACGGAGTCAGTGCTATTTTTGACAGATATATTCTGAACTACAGCGCTACGGATACAAGCAATAACAGGGGTGAAAAGCTCATGGGCGGCTATCAGTGGCCTACCATGAACAAGGCTGAGATTTCTCAGGGCCACAATTCTGCCATAGCAGCAGAGGATGGCAAAACATATCTCATTTATCACACCAAGTTTAACGATGGTACGATAGCTCACGAGGTCAGAGTTCATCAGATGTTCTTAAACGAGGAAGGCTGGCTTGTGGCAGCGCCCTACGAATACGCCGGTGAGACAATCTCTGATACAGGCTATGACCTCTCTGAGATCGCAGGCACCTATGGCCTTATAACCCACGATTTCCAGATGCGTTATGGCGACCTTGAATATCGCTCTCCCCAGGATATCGTTATTTCAGAGGACGGCACTGTTTCCGGGGCAAAAGAGGGCTATTTCACCGTAACGGAGGGGACTCCTTACTGTCAGATCACTCTTGACGGAGTGACCTACAAGGGAGTGTTCATAGAGCAGAAGCTTGGGGGGACCAACATCCCTGTTATGACCTTTACAGCTGTTTCAGAGGATGGCCTTACAATCTGGGGTTCCGGAGAGATAACTGATAAGGCAGCAGTTGCCATAACTGCAGGTGACAGCAAATACGCAGCTCCTGAGTCAACCTTTGGCAGCATTTCTCTTCCCACTGCCGGAGACCATGGAACGGATATTTCCTGGACCTCTTCCAATACAGCCGTTATAACTGACGACGGAATTGTGACAGCTTTGGATGAGGATACAAGTGTTGTGCTGACAGCCCGCATCTCCAAGGGAGATTACTACTATGACAAGCAGTACACAGTACTGGTTAAAACCCTGGCTCAGAATGAGACGGATTCACTGGTTGTCGGCGAGTTCTTTACTTATGAGGAAGTGAATCTTTCAACTGCACTGAGTAACAGAATTTCTTTCCCCAACCCTGTATACAAGGGTGTTGCCGGCGGAATTGATCTCTCCGGAGGAGTGACAGTTTCTTTTGATACAAAGAGACTTGGAAATGTGAATGTTCTTGGAACACTTTTCGCATTCCAGGGAAATGGCGGAGATGATGGAAGACTTTATTTCACACCGGGCTCATACCTTGGCTACAATGCAGGGGGCTTTTGGTATGATGCCAACTTAAACAGCTACAGCCTTGTAAAAGACTATATCGGCGAAGCTGCACATGTGGATGTCAACCTTCATGCCGGTGGATTCACTGTTTTGGTTAACGGAGAGACAGCCTATACAGAGGAAATCCTGGCAACAGAAAATGGCGACGGAACCATTGACGGACAGTATACCAAGGTCCTTAAGTGGCTCTACAACTCAGCAGATACCCTGTATTTCGGCTCCGGCTCCTGGTGGGCAGATGCTGCCAACAGCTCAATCAGTAACGTTGTCATAACAGTTGGCCCCATTGATAAGAGCGTTGACCTCTCAGATGAGGAAGAGCCTGAAAAACCCAAAGAGCCCGAAGCTTCTGAGGCTGACGAGATTACCTATACCAGAGATGAAGCAGTTCTTTCATCCAACAGCTATTTCGAAGCTCTGGACAACCCATTTTATAAAAAGAACCTTGAAAAAGTAGTACTTAAATATACCATCAACATGAAAGAGGGAACATCTCAGAACGGCTGGGACGGAATCTTCAGCTTCTACAACAGCTCCACAGGCGGAAGAGTTTCCATGCAGACCAACCCTTATCTTTGCTACAACTCAGACGGATGGATCGACTTTAACCAGCCCGGAACCGGCGCTGACAACAGAGCACCTTTCATGACTCCCGGAAAAGAGTATAAGGTTGAGGTAACAATCACTTCTGAAGGCGTTACAATGTCCGTGGACGGAGAGGCTCTGGGAATCAGTGAAAACGGATCAACCACAGACTACAGAAAAGTGCTTGCAGCTATTTCCGGAGCAGACCAGCTCACCTTCGGTGTTGGCCTTGCCAAGTCTTCTTACTGGAACACTGAGCTTTGCACACTGACAGATATTGAGTTTAAGTCTCTTAAGGCAGCTTCTTCCGAAGAACCGACAGAACCTGAAGAGCCTGAAGATCCTACTGATCCTGAAGATCCAGAGAATCCTGAAGAGCCTACAGAGCCCACTGATCCCGAGATTCCGGATGAACCTGAAACTCCTTCAGAGCCGGAGACACCTGCAGGCAGCTTTGTTACCAAGTGGTTCTCAACCTACTACATTCTTGAGGATGGAACCAAGTACACCGGATTGCTTACAGTAGACGGAGATACCTACTACTTCAGAGACAACGGCAAGATGCTCAAGGGCGGTGAGGCTACAGTAGACGGCAAGACCTTCTTTTTTGATAACGACGGTAAGATGGTTATCGGACTTCTTTCCAAGTGGGGATCAGTAAGCTACTACGATCTCGAAAGCGGCAAGGCAGTAGATAAGGTCGTTAAGATCGACGGCGACTTCTATTACTTCAATGCCAAGGCTCACATGGTTAAGAGCGACTTTGTTGATCTTGCTGACGGTACACATTATTTCGATGGCGAGGGCAAGATGGTCATCGGAAGAACAATTACAAAGTGGCTTAAGAAGTACACCTTCGATGAGAATGGCGTATTGGTCAAGTAATAAAAAAGATAAATAAATAATCGTTCATTTTTCGCTGCGGGATTTTTCTATAGGAAGGTCTCGCAGCGTTTTTTTATGTTATAATCGTTAATTATGAGAAGAATGGAACTTATAGCTCCCTGCCATTTTGGTCTGGAAGCAGTATTAAAAAAAGAAATTATCGATCTGGGCTACGATATAACGGAGTCCGCAGACGGACGTATTACCTTTGCGGGAGATGCGGACGCTGTTTGCCGCGCCAATATCTGCCTGAGAACTGCAGAGAGGATACTTATCAAGGTGGGCAGCTTCCACGCTGAGACCTTTGAGGATCTTTTTCAGGGAACCAAGGCTCTGCCCTGGGAGGAATTCATCCCGGTGAGCGGCAGGTTCTGGGTGAAGAAGGCCTCCAGCGTTAAGAGCAAGCTCTTTAGCCCCTCGGACATTCAGTCCATTATGAAAAAAGCCATGGTGGAAAGGATGAAGCTTAGCTACCACACGGACTGGTTCAAGGAGGACGGAGAGGATTTTCCTGTGAGAGTATTCCTTATGAAGGATGAAGTCACAGTGGCTCTTGATACCACAGGGGACTCCCTTCACAAAAGAGGCTATCGTAAGCTTGAGTCCAAGGCTCCCATTGCAGAGAACCTTGCGGCTGCTCTTTTGATGCTTACACCCTGGCATGCGGACAGGATTCTTGTGGATCCCTTCTGCGGAAGCGGAACCTTCCCCATTGAGGCTGCCATGATGGCTGCCAATATCGCCCCGGGAATGAACAGGCATTTTACAGCCGAGAGCTGGACCCACATCATTACTCCGCAGAACTGGCAGGATGTAAGAGATGAGGCCAGGGACGAGATCAATACCGACATTGAGACTGATATCCAGGGCTATGATATCGACCCTGAAATGATTGAGATTGCCAGGATCAATGCAAGAAAGGCCGGCGTGGAGAATATGATCCATTTCCAGGCCAGAGATATTGCGGACTTAAGCCATAGAAAGAAATATGGCTTTATCATATCCAATCCGCCCTACGGCGAGAGAATCGGTGATTCCAAGGAGCTTCCCGCTCTTTACAAGACCATCGGAGAGCGTTACAAGGCGTTGGATTCCTGGTCCATGTATCTTATCACCGGCTATGAGCAGGCGGAGAAATATATAGGCAGGAAGGCTGATAAGAACAGAAAGATCTACAACGGAATGCTGAAGACCTACTATTATCAGTTCATGGGGCCCAAGCCTCCCAAGAGAAACAGGGAAGATGGGAAGGCGGACTGATGGATAACGGGCACATGAAAAAAATGCTCATAAAGGCCTCTGTTTTTACCGTTTTGTCCCTTGCCATAATGCTTCAGAGATCTGCCACCAAGCACATCATGATCACGGATGCTTCCGGCGGACAGGTGGACCGGGGCAGCGCTGCGGATACCTATAATCTTCTTATAAGTGACAAGGTTTCCGCCGGCAAAAAGGATGTTCTTACGATTCCCCTTCCCAAGAATGTAAGCTCCGATGACATTGTCCTTGAGGACAGATATATTGACCATGAGCTGCTTATTTACATTAACAGCAGGGAAGAGGGCTTTTATCTGGATACTCCTGTGATTACGGGACTGGATACCATTGAGAGTGCTGTATGCGTCTGTGAGAACGATACAGGAAGCGTATGCCTTGATTTTAAACTGGACGGTCTTTATGCCAATGAGAGTCTTTTGACGGATCAGGGAACCATAGAGGTGTCATTTTTTGATCCCAGGGACAGGTATGAGAGGATAGTGGTGGTGGACCCTGTGGGAGGAGGCTCTGATTTTGGAGATTCTTCCGGTGAAGTCTATGAGAAGGATGTAGCCCTTCTGGTGGCCAAGGAGCTGAAGCTCGTGGCCGAGAAGGACATAGGTGTTCGTACCAGGATCTATTTTACAAGGCTTGAGGATGAGGAAGTTCCGGCAGACAGGCGGAGCGAATTCGTAAAAGAGACAGGAGCCCAGCTTTTTGTAAGGCTCGGTGTGGGGAAAAGTGATGATGATACCGTAAGCGGCGTTATGACAGGGTACAATGACAGATTCTTTTTAAGAACCTTAAGTAACGGCGAGTTTGCGGATATTCTGGAAAAAAACTGTGTGGCCATGATGAACTGCAACGCGGCGGGCTGCGAAGCTATGGAGGATCAGGTCCTTGACAGCTGCAGTATTCCTTCCGCCAAGGTTGATGTGGGCTTTGTTTCTAATCAGCAGGATATTAACAATATGACTCAGAAGGCCTATGCCAGAAGGGCAGCAGAGGGCGTTTACAGAGGCATATTGGAAGCGTTTAAGGAGATGGAATGAAAATAGTTTTTGCAACAGGGAATAAGAATAAAATGAAGGAAATAAGGGAGATCCTGGGAGGCCTTGGAATGGAGATCATTTCAATGGCTGATGCCGGTGTTTCCGATGACATAGTGGAGGATGGCACCACCTTTGAGGAGAACTCCATGATAAAGGCCAAGGGCGTGGCTGAGGCCCTGGGAAAAGTTAATCCACAGCTGGCTTCTGAGGCCATTGTAATGGCTGATGATTCCGGCCTTGAGGTTGACTACCTCAACAAGGAACCGGGAGTTTATTCCGCAAGATACATGGGCAAGGACACCTCCTATACAGAGAAGAACAACAATATTATCTCAAGACTTGACGGGGTTCCCGATGAAAAGAGAACTGCCCGCTTCGTATGTGCAATCTCTGCGGTTCTTCCCGACGGAAAGAGCTTCTGTGTAAGAGAGGCCATGGAGGGCAGGATCGGCTATGAGATAGCGGGAAGCAACGGATTTGGCTATGATCCAATCTTTTTCCTTCCTGAATATGGCAAGACCAGCGCGGAGATCTCTCCCGAGGAAAAGAACGCCATAAGCCACAGAGGAAAGGCCTTAAGGGCCATGGAGAAGCTTCTTGGGGAAGAGCTTCGATAATAGTATCAGAAAAAGAAATGTGTGATTTGCGGGGAAATGATGCATAAGTATTTGGTTGTAAGTGATAATCATGGGAAAGACGATAATTTCTTAAAGATCCTTGATCTGGAGGAGAACCTGAGCGGCATAATACACTGCGGGGATTTTGAAGGCACTGAGGGCAAGTTTGCCATTGCTGCCGACTGCCCCGTGTATTTCGTGTCCGGCAACAATGATTTCTTTTCTTCATTAAACAGGGAGCTTGAGTTTGAACTGGATGGACACAAGTGCTTTCTGACCCACGGCCATCATTATCTGGTGTCCATGGATCTGGAGAACCTTCGCTGCGAGGCAGTTGCAAGAGGAGCGGATATTGTTTTCTTCGGTCATACCCACAAGCCCGTGGCAAAAAAGGTGGGAGATGTATTTATCTTTAACCCGGGCAGCCTGGCATATCCCAGACAGGAGGGCCGCAAACCCAGTTATTTACTGGTTTTCATCGACGATGACGGTGAGATTTCTTACGAAATTAAGTATTTATAAATATGTTGAAAAATTTTTAAAAAACATGTTGACAATTATATGATTTCCGTTATATACTATTTCTTGCGTTACGGCTTAAGGCTTTAGCACAAAGACTTCGGGGTGTGGCTCAGCTTGGCTAGAGCACCTGCTTTGGGAGCAGGGGGTCGCAGGTTCGAATCCTGTCACCCCGACTTGATTGTCGTAACATATTACACGCGGGTGTAGTTCAATGGTAGAACACCAGCCTTCCAAGCTGGATACGTGGGTTCGATTCCCATCACCCGCTTGCGCAGAACACTTAGCGAGGTTCTTCACGAGCTTAGTGTGAGCCATGGGTAGCCACTTGACGAGGTTTCTCACGAGTCTAGTGGAGTATCCCAATGCAGAGCTGATAATGCTTTGCGCACTTAATCATGTGTCCGTAGCTCAGCTGGATAGAGCAACGGCCTTCTAAGCCGTGGGTCGGGGGTTCGAATCCCTTCGGGCACATTTTAAATGGGGATGCACTTAATGAGGCATTTCAAATAGTGCATAACCCATTTTTCATATCTAGGATAATGCTCCGCATTATATGGTGGCTATAGCGTAGTTGGTTAACGCGCCAGATTGTGGTTCTGGAGACCGAGGGTTCGAGTCCCTCTAGCCACCCTAGTTTATTTTTAAACTATTGATTTTTATCCAACCATTTATTACAGTAGTTATATAGTGGGCTATCGCCAAGCGGTAAGGCACAGCACTTTGACTGCTGCATACGACGGTTCGAATCCGGCTAGCCCAGTTTGCTGTGGCGGATATTACGTCGCAAAATGTGTTATAATATTGTTTATGGGATACTAGCTCAGTCGGTAGAGCACTTGACTTTTAATCAAGTTGTCGGGGGTTCGATTCCCCCGTGTCTCATTTGATCCCTATTCTCTAGGAGTAGGGATATTTTTTTATTATGATGGGTGCTAAGTTCTGGGATTTATATTAGACTCGAAAGAGTCTCGGCAAGTGATCTGCTCTGGGATATTCCACTAGGCTCGAAAGAACCTCGCCAAGTGGCTACCCATGGCTCGCACTAAGCTCGAAAATACCTCGCTAAGTGCTCTGCTCAGCGGGTGTGGCGGAATTGGCAGACGCGCTGGATTTAGGTTCCAGTGGGCGACCGTGCAGGTTCAAGTCCTGTCACCCGCACGAATTGGGGGCGTTTCATGAATTATCATGAAGCGCCCTTTGTGCTCTTTACTATAGCAATATTTTAGTATGCCAAACAATAGTTATGGGCTATAATGATATGGCGCAAATATTTTATAAAGGATGGAGAAGGTAATGGGAAATTGGGGTGATGATGTAGATTACGAGGCAAAGGGCATTAAGGATTATGAAGGCCGCTTTACCATGAATTTTAAGAAGATCTACATGGATGTTGATGAGATTTCTGAGAGGACACTGGAGGTGACTGAGGATCATCCCAGGGATTCACTGGACAAGCTCTGGTTTGGAGCTATGGCAGGCATATTTATTTTCATGCTTTTTTCCTATCAGATACTGGCGCTGGTGACATTGCCTTTCATATGCTTTTATCTGGTGGCTGTTGTCAGGATCGGAAAATGCTGGAAGAGTTTTAAATACAGCCCTGCCAAATACTGGATAAGAACGGTGGTTTCTCTTGTGGTAATGCTTCTGGCATCACAGCTTTTCCTGCATCAGATAGATCGTTTTCTTCCCTAATTTTTTAATTTGAGGTTTTAAATGTTTTCTAAGAAAGTATCAGACAAAAACAGTATAACCGAGGGCGTGATCTGGAAAAGCATGCTCTCATATTTCGGAACGCTCCTTCTGGGAGCGTTCTTTCAGCAGTTCTACAATACCGTGGACGCGGTTATTGTGGGTAAGGCCGTGGGCAGCGATGCCCTTGCGGCTGTAGGCGGATCCGCAGCCATGGTAGTCAATCTCTTTGTGGGATTCTTCCTGGGGCTGTCCTCCGGAGCCACTGTGGTGGTGTCCCAGTTCTATGGGGCAGCAGGAAAAGAAGAGGTAAAAAAGGCAGTTCACACAGCCATAGCCATGGCTATTGTGGGAGGCGCCATTATTACCATCGTAGGCATAGCTGTTTCCTCCTGGACCATTGAGGTGATGAAAACCCCCGCCGAGATATCGGAGGTCTCCGCAATCTACCTTAAAATCTTTTTTGCGGGCATGATCCCCAATCTTATCTACAATATGGGGGCAGGCATCTTAAGGGCCGTGGGAGACTCCAAAAGGCCCCTTTACGTGCTGGTCATCAGCTGCTTTGCCAATATTATCCTGGACCTGTTTTTTGTAATTGCCCTTGGCATGGGAAAAATGGGAATAACCCAGGGCGTCATCGGTGTAGCCATAGCAACGGTGCTGTGTCAGGCCATTAGTGCTGCCATTGTCATCGTAATGCTTATGAGAGCCACGGACTGTTACAGACTTTATCCGGGCCAGATCCGCTTTGATGTTTCAATGCTACTCAGGATCATCAGTATCGGTCTTCCTGCGGGCATTCAGACCACAATGTACACTCTTTCCAATATCCTTATCCAGTCCTCAATAAATGAGTTTGGTAAGGACGCCATAGCAGCCTGGGCAGCCTACGGTAAGATAGATGTGCTGTTCTGGATGACCATGAGCAGTCTCAGCACATCTGTGACAACCTTTGTGGGACAGAACTTCGGCGCCGGCAAATATGACAGAGTTCATAAGAGCACAAGAACTGCTTTTGCCATTGCCCTTTTCATAACGATACCTCTGAGCATTATTCTGCATTTCTACGGAAGGGCATTCCTCTACATCTTCGTTGATAATCAGGAGGTAATAAGGATAGGAGATCAGATGATCAAGTTCCTGGCTCCCTTCTACATAACCTATATCTGTGTGGAAATATTCTCGGGAACCCTTCGCGGAATGGGAACAGCCCTGGTGCCCATGCTTATCACCTTAAGCGGTATCTGTGTCCTTCGTGTAAGCTGGATACTTATTGTGTTCCCCCTGAACCGCACCATCGAGACCGTGGAAGCCAGCTATCCCATCACCTGGGCAACAACGTCGGTGCTGTTTGTGATTTACTATTTTATCTATACCCGTAAACATAAAATCTAGTATTTTTAATCATCAAAAAGGGATGTATCAGTTTTTGATACATCCCTTAAATTATGCCTTTAATCAGATCTGTTTTATCAGCCTCCGGGAGCAGGCTGTGGCTGCTCTGGCTGTGCAGGCTGTGCTTCAGCAGGCGGTGCCTCCGGGGCGGGAGCAGGAGTGGCATCGGCAGGAGGTCCTGCGGCAGCAGCTGCGGCCGCGGCTTCAGCAGCCTTGGCTGCCTGCTCGGCGGCGATTATGCCTTCGATACCGGGCTGAGCCATGAATTCCGGTGTGTGGTGACACTGATTAAGAATAGTGGTCACATTGCCGTTCTCATCAGTAACAGTGGTGTATGCCGAATTGGTAGGCGTGTAATTAACAAAGCCGGACTGAAGAGCTGCAGGAACTTCAGGAATAAGTTCAAATACGCCGGTGGTCTTGCAGGGACAGCCCTCAGTTGCGGGAAGTCCGTCAATTGCACACATATTACCTGCATAGTGTACGTTACAGCTCTCGGAGGGCACGGTTCCCTCTTCAAAGTATTCCGAATAAAGTGTTCCGTCGCAAAGGCCTGCAATAGGCTGCTTGCCGGATCTTGAACATACAGTGGCACTTACAATACCGTTGGGCATTGTGAAGGAAGAATAAGGAAGATCCTCATGAACCTGAGCCATAACCTTTCTCCAAAGGGTCTTGGCGAGGTTCTTCTCCGCAGTGTCCTTCATGTTAACGTTGTTATCGTAGCCTGCCCAGGTGGTGGCAGTGTAGTAGTTGGTGTAGCCTGCAAACCATACATCCACGTAGTCTGAAGTGGTTCCGGTCTTACCTGCGATGGCTGTGGTTCCGAAGTTAACGGATCCGCCGGTTCCTCCTGTTACAACGTCCTGCATGGCGCTGGTAAGAAGGAAAGCTGTGGTTTCCTTAAGAACTCTCTTACTTTCGGACTGGGTGTTATCGATGATAACATTTCCGTCGTGGTCAACGATCTTGGTGTAGAGCTTGGGCTTGATGTAAACACCGCCGTTGGCGATGGAAGCATAAGCTGCGTTAAGCTCGTAGTTCTTAACACCCTTGGTAAGTCCGCCCAGAGCGGTTGACTGCTGGATGTCGGAGAAAACCTTGCCGTTGATGACTTCGTTTTCTACAAGGGTAGTAAATCCAAAGTTCTTCAGGTAGTCAAAGCCAAGCTGAGGATTGATAAGTGTCAGAGCCTCAACGGCGATGACGTTCATGGAATCCCTGATGGCTGTTCTTACGTTGTTAAGACCTCTGTACTCTGAACCCCACCAGTTCCTGACCAGAGTTCCGTCTGAGTATGCAAAAGGCGCATCATTAAATACTGTAGCCAGTGTAAGGCCTGCGCTGTCAATACCGGGAGCGTAGGTGGAGAGAACCTTAAAGGTTGAACCGGGCTGTCTGTAGGAGTCTGTAGCTCTGTTCAGGGTTCTTGAAGCTGTCTTGGCGCCTCTTCCGCCCACCATAGCCACGATATAGCCGGTGGACTGCTCCTCAATGGTGATGGAAACCTGAGGCTGGGGAACAAGATAAATGTTCTCACCAAGAACGGTATCACCCTCTTTCATTACGACGGCCTTGTACTCCTCGATGGCTTCATTGGCTGCATCGTGGGAGTCAAAGATCATGTTGAAGCCCTTCTGGCTCTGCTTGAAATAGGCTGTAAACATCTCTGAGCTGTGATTGGTCACTGTTCCGTCAGCGGCCTTTACAGAGAGCTCGTAGTTAAGAAGATACTTGGTTCCTGCGGGATAATTCTCCTCGTTCTGGAAAACTTCATCGCAGATCTTCTGAATCTTCGGGTTCTGTGTTGAGTAGATCTTAAGACCGCCACTGTAAAGCAGTGTGTAGGCCTGAGTTTCGTTGTAGCCTGCAGCCAGAAGATCATCAAGAACATCATTGGTAAGGGCATCCACGAAGTAGGAGTTGATGGTATTGTCACCGCCGGTCTCCTGGTTTACATTCTGGATCCTTGAATAAACATCATCATTTACTGCCTTGTCATATTCCAGCTGAGTGATGTAATTGTGCTTGAGCATGTTGCCCAGAACCTTATTTCTTCTCTCAAGGTTTTTATCCGGATGAGTGATGGGATTAAAACGGCTTGGGTTCTGAGTGATGGCTGCGATAACCGCACATTCCGACAATGACAGATCACTGCAGGACTTGTTAAAGTACCTAAGGGATGCGGCCTGAACGCCCAGGGTGTTGGAACCAAGGTTGATGGTGTTCATATAGTTAAGGAGGATGTCCTCCTTGCTCATGTTCTTCTCAAGCTGGATGGCCAGGTACTGCTCCTGGATCTTACGCTTAACACTCTGGAGCTTACTCTCGTTGGTCCATCCGGAAAAGACGTTGTTCTTAAGGAGCTGCTGTGTAATGGTACTGGCACCCTGTGAAAACTCACCGGAGGAAAGACCTACGAATCCGGCACGGATAATACCCTGAATGTCGATACCGTTGTGCTCATAGAAACGCTCATCCTCGATGGCAACAAAGGCGTGGGCCAGATTTTCGGGAATCATATCCTGGGTAACAGGAATACGGTTGGAGTCTGTTGATACCAGCTTGGCTATCTGATTGCCGTCGGTGTCGTAGACAAAGGTCGAAAATCCTGTGGGAGTAACATTGATGTTGCTTATGTCAGGGGCGGTGTCAATTATGCCCTTGAATACACCTATTCCTGCGCTGGAACCGATGATTACTAAACCGATCATCGATGCAAGGACAAGGTAAAATCCAAACAGACTAAACTTTTTTCCCCATTTATCGGTACCGCTGTTCATGGCTCTCGCCTGCTTGACGATACCTCTCTTTCCATAATTCATATATAAAACCTCGCTTTTACTCCATTTTAACTTATCAATTATACCACATCCCCTTAGCTTGTGCCACCCGGGAGGTTCTGGGGCCCTTTACATAGGGGTGAAGTGAGGACGGATTCCCCATCTTAGACTGGACCGGACCATAGCGATAAAAATTTCGTCATAACCCATCGGGGATTTATGGCACTGCATCTAGTCAGACAGTCTCATCTCACGTAGTTCGGGACAGTCGACTGTCTGACTATCTGTAGCGCTCATAAATCCTCCTCAGCGTTATCAAGACGAAATTTTTATCGCTATGGTCCGGTCAAGCCTAAGATGGGGGACCCTGTTTCTCAGTAACAGTTTATGTATGTGGACAGTACGAAAAATCCGAGGGTGGAACAAGCCGGATGCGGTTCGCCTTTTTTATAGAGTGGCGTCGGTAGCCAACTCAAATTCCTCATGTTAATATAGACCATATACGAATTCAAAAAAGGGCGGCATATTAATGGGAAAATTAGAATCCTATAAAGTTATAACGAAGAATGGCAGTGGGGAGATAGTAGAGAAGAAGTCCCGCTTTATTGCTAATGTTTTCTCGGTGGAATCACAGGAAGAAGCAGAGCAGAAGATTGCGGAAGTTTCCAAGAAGTACTGGGATGCAAGGCATAACTGCTACGCCTTTGTGATAGGTGAAAACAGTGAGAACACCAGATGCAGCGATAACGGCGAGCCCTCGGGAACCGCTGGAAAGCCTATCCTTGAGGTCATTACAGGAGCAGGCATCACCAATGTTCTTGTGATAGTTACAAGATATTTCGGAGGTGTGCTTCTGGGAACCGGCGGCCTTGTCAGGGCTTATACCCAGGCGGCCCAGGCAGGCATTGCGAACTCCGAGGTGGGCACCAAGGTCTACGCCCAAAAGCTCACATTGAAGGTTGGCTACAACATGATCAACAACGTTCAGTACTACCTGGGACAGAACGACATCTTCATTTCCGATTCCCGCTATGAAGCAGATGTGGAGTTTGATATCTGCGTCAGGGAGGTGGATCTGGAAAAAATAAAAACTGGCCTTACACAAAAATGTGAAGGCCAGATTACTATCCTTGAAGGGGATGAGGGCTATTATATTTTGCCCGGGGTTAAAGAGTGAATTTGGAAACAAAATCCTGAAGATCCTGGGCATTGCCCGCCAGCTTATCCGAAGCTTCCGCAACTTCATGGGAAGAGGCTGTCTGCTCTTCAGAGGCAGCGGATACGTTCTGGGTTTCATCAGCGACATTGGCACTCATGTCTTCAATCTTATTGATATTCTCAGCGATTGTATCAGTTCCTTTAGAGAGCTGTTCTACGATTTCACTCATTCTTTCCGACTGCTCAGATATAGAGTAAACCATATCTACGATATTGTTAAAGGTATTTCCAGCCTCATTGACGGTTTCGGTTCCGTCCACAACGCTTTGAGCTCCCTCGCGCATGGCGGTAACAGCTTCATCCGAATTCTTCATGATTTCTGCAATGAGTTCGGTTATCTTGGATGCTGCTTCGTTGGACTGGTCAGCCAGTTTGCTGATCTCGCTGGCAACTACAGCAAAGCCTTTCCCCATTTCTCCCGCTCTTGCAGCCTCTATACTGGCGTTTAGTGACAAAAGGTTGGTCTGGCTTGCAATCTCTGCAATGGTATCAACAAAAGTATCAATATTCTTAAGCTGCTCACCAAGTGCTTCAACCACAGAGGCGGTACCCTCTACCGAATCCTTGATGGATTCCATCATGTTTGTGGCATTGGTCATGTCAGAAGCGCCCTTTTTCGCAGCTTCATTGGTGGTCTTTATCATTTCGGTGGTTTTGCCGATAGCATCCTGGAATTCCTGCATATTATTTACGAAGGCCTTGGTTTCATTACTTGCCCCGGCAACAGCACTGATCTGTCCTGAGCAGGATTCGGCAACAGTTGTACAGGAATTAGCCACCATTTCACTGGCTTTTGCGGACTGGGATGCACTGGCTGAAAGCTCTTCGGAGGCAGATGCCACATAGGCGGTGGTGTCGGAGATTTTCATCATAAGATCTCTGATATTGGTATGCATGAGATTAAGCGCAATGGCAATTTGGCCGATTTCGTTTTTTTCTCTGTTGGGAAGCTTACGAACCTTCTCCATCTCTTCATTATCAGTAAAATCATTATTGGACATACGAACCATCTGATTGGTAGCAAGAATGAGGGGAGAAGTGATGCGTTTTCCCATATATACGGCAATGGCAATGCCGACTATCAGCAAGGCGATAAGTACGAGAATACTGCTTGTAATGGTGCTTTTCAGTGCTCTATCCGCCTCTGCGGTATATTCACTTTTTAATGTATCTATATAGTCTACCCACACACCTGTGCCCATGACCCAGTCAAAGGGCTCAAAATAGGCAGTGTAATTGATCTTTGGCAATGGCTCGGTCTCATTGGGCTTGGCAAACATAAGATTTGTATATCCGCCGCCTTCCTGAAGACCATTTTTGATCATCTCCTGGATAAAAAGAGTTCCATTGGGATCCACACTTTCCCAGCGAGACTGTCCTTCTGTATCTCTGCCCAAAAGAACCACATTGATTCCCTTGGAGGTATCAACCCAGAAATACCCTGCTCCATCATTGTATTTGAGCTCTCTGATGATATCTGCAGCTTCCTTTTGCGCTTCTTCCATGGTCATTTCACCGGCGAGATATCTGGCATACATGACCTGGCAGATGCTCATGGCTTCCTGAGTCTCATTTTTCAGCTCATTCATAATATCTTCTCTGAGCCTGCTCTCATATGCCGCAGTTTGAGAGGCATTGGTCCTAATGGTGCTGTACATGTTAAAGCCTGCGATAGAAATTGCGGTGATCACAACAGCCAGAAAAATAGAACCGACAATGGGTAACATTAGTGAACCGGTTTTTTTCTCCATACGATAGTCCCTTCCTGCGTAATAACGCAATACCGTAAACTGTTATTAGGCTATAACATATATGAAAAGGGGCAAACAAGGCATGATGAATTACAAATATATTAACTTTATATAAAAAAATGACCTTTGAACAATAATAATCAAAAGTCATTTTAAAGTGTCGCGAATTATTTAGCGTTGTTCTTAAAGTTAGCTCTCTTACGAAGTGTAGGATCAAGAATTCTCTTTCTGATTCTAAGGCTTGTAGGAGTTACCTCTAATAACTCGTCGTTGTCGATGAACTCGATGCACTGCTCAAGAGACATGATACGAGGTGGAACAAGACGAAGAGCTTCATCTGAGGAAGAAGTTCTTGTGTTGGTGAGGTGCTTGGTCTTGCAGACATTAACCTCAACGTCCTCGCTCTTTCCGCTGGTTCCGATAACCATTCCTGAGTAAACCTTATCGCCGGTCTTGATGAAGAGCTGGCCACGGTCCTGAGCATTGAAAAGACCATATGCAGTAGCTTCGCCACCCTCGAAGGCGATAACGGAACCTGTCTTTCTGTAGTTCATATCTCCCTTGTAAGGAGCATATCCGTCGAAAATAGTATTGATGATACCGTTACCCTTGGTATCTGTCATGAACTCACCTCTGTAACCGATAAGTCCTCTTGAAGGAATAAGGAATTCGATCCTTGTGTATCCGCCGTTACCAGCGCCCATGTTTACAAGCTCGCCCTTACGCTCGCCAAGCTTCTGGATAACACTTCCTGAGAACTCGTCAGGGACATCGATGTAGCACTTCTCCATAGGCTCAAGCTTCTGGCCATTTTCATCTGTGTGGTAGATAACCTCAGCTTTGCTGACAGCAAACTCAAAACCTTCACGACGCATTGTCTCGATGAGGACTGAAAGGTGAAGCTCGCCACGTCCTGAAACCTTGAAGGTCTCTGTTGTGTCTGTATCC
>JAEEGF011151489.1_pt1 | contig 38079 bp, 28 predicted proteins | sample 9134171 | NCBI WGS metagenome assembly JAEEGF01 (sample SAMN16246542, study PRJNA631951) | gut metagenome | biome: gut microbiome; feature: rumen; material: AP-attached | host: Bos | place: Iran: Karaj | collected 2018-10 | reverse complement strand
TGGTCAACTTATATAAACACCTACGAGGAGAAACGTATGAAGGTCTTATACATTTATATCGAGACGTTTTTTGGAAATATTGATATGCTTGATGCCCTAAAAAATTACAGAGGGGATAGGGGCGAAACCATAGAGGTGGTCAAATATAAATATGAATATACAAGAGGAAAAAAAGAAAGCGGAGACCCTGAAGTTGAGGCTGCTTTTGAAAAGGCGATCAAAGACAGCGACCCAACCTTTGTATTTTCTTTTAACTTTTTACCGATTATTTCCAAGGTATGTGCAAAGGCAGGAGTAAAGTATGTTTCCTGGGTTTATGACAGTCCTGAAGTTTATCTTTACTCATTTCAGGCGATAAATCCCTGCAACCTCATCCTTACCTTTGACTATGCGCAGTTTGAAGAATTCCATAATGCAGGGATAGATACTGTGCAGTATCTTCCTCTTGCTGCAGGAGTTAAAAGGCTTTCAGCCCTTGAGCCTGACAGAAAAGCAGCTGAAAAGTACGGCGCCGACATCTCCTTTGTTGGCTCTCTTTACAGCGAAGCCGGAAAGAGCGGGCTATACAGCCAGGTGAGCGAAGGCATAAGCGATTATACCAAAGGCTTTATCGATGGTCTTATAAGGGCTCAGCTTAATGTATACGGCTTTAATTTCATAAAGGAGAGTCTTACCCCTGAGGTGGTTAAAGACATTCTTTCCACAGGAAAGTTTATAATAAGGCCTGATGGTGTTGAGACCTACGAATATCTTATTACTGACTATATGTTAAATAAGCAGGCCACAGTTATCGAGCGAAGAGAGCTTCTTGCCTTGCTTGGAAAGCATTTTAATGTAAGACTTTATTCTTACGATGAAAACAGGGCGGCGGTGCCGGAGGGCGTAGAATTTGCAGGCCCGCTTGTGTACTACAAACAGATGCCCCTTGCTTTTAAATGCAGCAAGATAAATCTTAACATTACGCTTCGCAGTATAAGGAGCGGTATACCGCTTCGCTGCTTTGATATACTTGGCTCAGGCGGTTTCCTTATGACAAACTATCAGCCTGATTTTGAAAGGCACTTTGTGGCCGGCGAAGATTATGTTTACTGGGACAGCAGGGAAGACCTTATTGCAAAAGCAGACTACTACCTAAGAAATGATGCTGAGCGAGAAGAAATTGCCCGTAATGGCCTTAACAAGGTGGCTGCAGAGCATACATTTGACGTACGAGTAAAACAGATACTTGATATGCTGGGGCTTTGATGATTTATAAAAGCCAAGGCTTTAGGGGGCGTTTTAATTGATCGAACTTCTTATAAAAAAATTTGTAAAAAACAGTGAAAAAACAGAAGATCCAAAGGTAAGGACCGGGTACATAACAGTATCCGGTATTTGCTGTATTTTCTGCAATCTTTTTCTTTTTGCATTTAAACTTACAATAGGTATGCTTTCTGCAAGTATCGCCATTACTGCAGAAGCTTTTAACAATCTTTCTGATGTAGCTTCAAATGTAATAACCCTTGTAGGGGCAAGGCTTGCAGGGCGTCCTGCTGATGCGGAGCACCCTTTTGGCCACGGAAGATATGAATATATAGCTGGCCTTGTGGTTTCTTTTATCATTCTTGAAGTTGGCCTTACCTGTTTTAAAGATTCTTTTGGCAGGATCTTGCACCCGGTGGAAACCGCCATGAGCACCCCGCAGTTTATTATCCTTGCGGCCCTTATCCTTGTTAAAGTCTGGATGGGAGTTGAAAACGGGATTCTCGGCAAAAAGATCGATTCCCCCTCTTTAAAGGCAACTTCTGCAGATTCATTTTCAGATGTCCTTACATCGGGAGCCACGATTACAGCACTTCTTATCGGAACGCTTACAGGCTTTAATATTGACGGATATATGGGCGTTGCAGTATCTGTGCTTATTCTTATTGCAGGCGTAAATATAATAAAAGAAACCCTTAAGCCACTTATCGGAACGGCTGCCTCTTACGAGGTCTATAAGAAGATCACCGACTATGTGGAAGGGTACGAGGGCATATACGGCACCCACGACCTTATAGTACACAACTACGGCCCTTCAAAGCTTATAGCCACTATACACGCCGAGGTTGATGATACTGAAGATATGGTAGTGGCCCACGAACTTGTAGATAAAATAGAAAGAAATGCCATGTCAGACCTTGGCATTCTTCTTACCATCCACATGGACCCTGTTGCCGTAAATGACGAGCGCCTTAAGGAATTAAAGCCGCTAATTACCAAAATAGTTCAAAAATACGAAGTAAAGGGCTCTATTCACGATCTTCGTATGGTAAACGGAAATGAGAATATTAACCTCATTTTTGATATTACTTTGCCCCATAAACATATCTACATGGAAGACGAGCTTTCTGAGCTTGTGGCAAAAGAGGTAAAAAAGATAGACCCGCGGTATAACTGCGTTATCGAGGTTGAGCATGGATTTGTTAATGATATGGATTCTTGACATCATCACTTTACCATGCTAAAATCTCTTTTAATCTACATAAATGGAGGGAAAAACAATGATAAGTGAGGGAATGAAGGCTCTTGTAGCGGGAAGTTCCGTAATAAGAGCAATGTTTGAAGAAGGAAAAAAGATGGCTGCGCAGTACGGCGCTGAAAATGTATATGACTTTTCTCTTGGCAATCCAAGTACACCGCCGCCTGTAGCAGTAAAAGAAGCTATAAAGCAGGTACTTGATGAGGAAAACCCTAATCTTGTACACGGATATATGAATAACTCGGGCTATGAAGATGTAAGAGACCTCATTGCAAAGAGCCTTAATAAGCGTTTTGATACCGCATTTGAGACAAAGAATATCGTCATGACGGTAGGCGCAGCAGGAGGGCTTAACGTTATCTTAAAGACCATTATAAACCCGGGAGATGAGGTAATGACCTTTGCTCCTTTCTTTGGCGAATACAAAAACTACGTATCTAACTACGGTGCAAAGCTTGTACCGGTTCCGCCTACACGTGCTGATTTTCAGCCTGATGCAGCAGAATTTGAAAAATACGTAACGCCTCTTACAAAGGCTGTTATTATTAATACTCCAAACAATCCTACAGGCGTTGTGTATACGGAAGAATCAATAAAGGCTGTGGCAGCGGTCCTTTCCCGCAAGGAAGCAGAGTACGGACACTCCATCTTTATTATAAGCGACGAGCCTTACCGCGAGCTGGTATATGGAAATGTGGAGGTTCCGTATCTTACAAAATACTATAAAAACACTGTGGTCGGCTATTCTTACAGTAAGTCGCTCTCGCTCCCCGGCGAGCGTATCGGATACCTTGTAATACCAAGCGAGGTAGATGATTTTGAAGATATGATAGCGGCAGCAGGAGTAGCCACAAGAATACTTGGCTTTGTAAATGCTCCTTCTCTTATACAGAGAGCAGTAGCAAAGTGTCTTGACGAAAAAACAGACATAAATGTCTATGACGAAAACAGAAAGCTTCTTTATAATGCCCTTACAGAGTACGGCTTTGAGTGCGTAAAGCCTGACGGAGCCTTCTACCTTTGGGTAAAGGCCCTTGAAGAAGATGATAAAGCATTTGTGGCAAAAGCAAAGGAGCTTCACCTCCTTCTGGTGCCGGGTTCAAGCTTTGGAGGCCCGGGCTATGTTCGTATAGCTTATTGCGTAAGCAAAGATATGATAGAAAGATCTCTGCCTGCATTTAAGAAACTGGCAGATATGTACAGATAGGAGCTAGGAATGTCTTTTAAAGATAATATAAGAAAAGTAACACCTTATGTAGCGGGCGAGCAGCCAAAGGTGGAAGGAAAGATCATAAAACTTAATACAAATGAAAACCCTTATCCGCCGGCACCCGGGGTAAGAAAGCTTATGGATGAGATGAGGCTTTCCGATCTTCGGCTTTACCCCAATACTTTTGCTGAGCCTCTTCGCAAAGAGCTTGCCGCAAGGTACGACCTTAAAAATGAGAATATTTTCGTGGGAGTAGGGTCTGATGACGTTCTTGCCATGGCCTTCCTTACATTTTTTGCGGGAGAAAAGCCTGTACTTTTCCCTGACATCACTTATTCATTTTATGATGTTTGGGCAGAGCTTTTTAAGATTCCGTATAAGAGGATACCGCTTGATGAGGAATTTAAGATAAACATTAATGATTACAAGGAGCCAAACGGCGGCATAGTCATAGCAAATCCAAATGCCCCGACAGGTATATGTGAGCCTCTTTCCTTTATAGAAGAGATGTTAAAGAATAACCCTGATTCCCTTGTAATAGTTGATGAGGCTTATATTGATTTTGGCGGAGAGAGCGCGGTTTCGCTTCTTTCAAAGTACGAAAATCTTCTGGTGGTACAGACTTTTTCAAAGTCCCGCTCCATGGCGGGCCTTCGTATAGGCTTTGCTATGGGCAGCACTGAGGTCATCAGTGCTATGGACGCAGTTAAGAACTCCTATAACTCCTACACCATGAACTACCCAAGCCAGGTTCTTGGCGTTGAGGCTGTAAGAGATGAGGCTTATTTTAAAGAGACCTGCGAAAAGATCATAGCCACAAGAGAGAGAAGCAAAAAAGAGCTTGCAGCTCTTGGTTTTACTTTCCCTGACTCAAAGACAAACTTTATCTTTGCCACTCATAAGACAATGAGGGCGGAAGATATTGCAGCGGGTTTGCGAAAGAAAAACATATTTGTAAGGCATTTTTCAAAACCTCGTATAGATAATTATCTTCGTATCAGTATCGGAACTGATGAAGAAATGGATACGGTGTTTGCAGTGCTCAAAGAAGTAATCCACAAATAAAAAAGAAATTGACAATCTTCACGAAAAAGGATAAGATATTAGTTAGACACGACACCATAAATGTTATGTAAATTTATTTGGAGGGTTTATATATGAGAATATTAATAGCAGAAGATGATTTTGCCAGCAGAAAGTTTATGATGCGATTTCTCCAAAAATACGGTGAGTGCGACGTTACTGTAGACGGTATGGAGGCTGTTGACGCTTTCCTTATGGCTCTTGAAGCAGGGGAAGGTTACGACCTTGTATGCCTTGATATCATGATGCCGGAGCTTGACGGATATCAGGCCCTTAAAGCCATCAGAGATATCGAAAAGGAAAAAGGTATCCCTACAGACAAGCAGAGTAAGATCATTATGACCACTGCTCTTAACGAAGGAAGAAACGTTACCAAGGCATTTGAACTTGGCTGCGTTGCATACGCCGGCAAGCCTATCGATCAGGAGAAGTTTGAAAGCGTTCTTAAAAAACTCGGTCTGCTTGAGGAAGAATAGTAGTTTCTCTTAAAAGACCTGTTTTACGTCCCGTGTAACTTGATGTATAAGCGATTTGCTTTGTGTTTATCTCCATATGAGGAGGACAGTGCATGGCTGAAGATTATATAACTGACGGAATGCTCGAGACATTTTTGTACGAAAGCAGCCAGCTCCTTGAAAAACTGCAGGAACTTGTGCTGGAAAATCAGGATGAAGATTACTTTGATGATGGCGCTATAAACGAGATATTTCGAATAATGCACACCATCAAAGGTTCATCCGGCATTATGATGTACGATAACATAACCAAAGCCACACACAGACTGGAAGATGTTTTCTTTTGTCTTCGCGAGTCTCATCCCCCTGTGGATCATGAGAAACTCTGCGAACTGGTCCTTGAAGTTGGAGATTTTGTTACCGGACAGCTTGATAAGATCCAGGAAGGCGGTGAGCCTGACGGCGATGAAAAGCCCATCGTAGAAAAGGTAAGCGACTTCCTTACAAAGATCAAAGAAAATATTGCGGGTAAATCCGATAAAGCGGCTGTTAAGGCAGGGGAGATCCTGCTTGCTCCGCCTGTTCCCGAGGTAGATGAAGAGAGCGCATCTTCTGATGAGCCTCAAAAATACTATATTGCTCCTGTAGCAACAAGTGACAGTAAATTCTATCATATAAAGATCACGTATTGTCAAGATACCCTTATGTCCAACATAAGGGCTTATACCGCTGTGTTCTCCCTTAAAGAGATCGCAGAGGATCTTATGTATATCCCTGAAGACATTATTACAAATGAATCAAGTCATGACGTTATCATGAAGGATGGTTTTGCCATCGCCCTTCAGTGTAAAGAGTCCAAAGAAAAGGTGATCGAGCTTATCGACCATCTTGCAGGCGTTGAAAAGATCGATATAAATGAAGTGGACTCAAATGAGTTTCTGGCCGGATTTGTGCCTGAAGAAGTTATAGAGCAAAGAGAGGCTGAGGCGCAGGTTCCGCAGGAAGAAAAGGAAAACTACGTCATTGAAAAGCCAAAGGCTGTAAAAAAGCCGGCGAAGGCGGCTCCAAAGGATCTTCAGAGTTATATCAGTGTAAATATAAAGAAAATGGATGTGCTGATGGACCTTATCGGCGAGCTTGTAATAGCTGAGGCCGTAGTTTTGCAAAATCCGGATCTTAAGGTACCGGGGCTTGAGCTTGCCAATTTTAACAAGGCGGCAGCACAGCTTACTAAGATAACAGGCGACCTTCAGGACGGTATCATGCGCATAAGGATGATCCCTCTTGCAAATACCTTCCAGAAGATGAAAAGAATAGTTTACGATACCAGCCACAAGCTTGGTAAAGATATAGAGCTTGAGATGATAGGCGAAGAGACTGAAGTTGATAAAAATATCATCGAACATATCTCAGACCCTATCATGCACCTTATCAGAAATTCCGTTGACCACGGTATCGAAGAAAAGGAAGACAGGATCAAAAATCACAAGCCTGAAAAAGGCAAGATAACCATAGAGGCAAAGAACGACGGCGACAAGGTCTGCATTATCGTAAGCGATGACGGTAAGGGCCTTAACCCCGACGCGCTTCTTGACAAGGCGGAAAAGAACGGCCTTCTTACAAAGGCAAGAGAGGCTTATACGGAAAAAGAAGCCTTTAATCTTATCACACTTCCGGGCTTTTCTACAAAAGAGCAGGTTACGGAGCTTTCGGGAAGAGGCGTTGGTATGGACGTTGTGGTTAAAAATATCCAGGAGATCAACGGAACTCTTGAGATAGACAGCGTGCAGGGCCACGGCTCCACCATGACCATAAAGATCCCGCTTACTCTTGCCATAATCAAGGGTATAGTAATGAAAGTGGCTTCGACCACATTTGTGGTTTCAACAAATTCCGTAAAAGAATTTTTACAGCTCCGGGAACAGACCCTTCACAAACAGCCTGACGGCGGTGAATTCATTATGATAAGAGGCGATTCCTACCCTGTTATAAGACTTAAGGAACGCTTTGGCATGAAAGATACTCCTGACAGTGAAAATGCAATTCTTGCCTTTATCGAGCACGAAGATAAGCATGCCTGCATCCTTGTGGATGAGCTTTTAGGCGAGCAGGAGATAGTTATTAAAGCTTTGCCTGATTATATGAAGAAGGTAAAGGGAATATCGGGCTGTACTCAGCTTGGTGACGGCAGCATAGGGCTTATAATCGATCCCGGCGTAATTATCTAGCAAAGGAGGATACATATGTCAGATATGGAAGATCAGGACAAAATGGAAGCTCCCGTGCAAGACTCAAATAAACAAAAGGACCGGTTTATGACCTTTAAGTGCGGCGACGAATATTACGGCATAGCCATCAGCTATGTGGAAGAGATAACCACTATCCAGAGCATTACGGAAGTGCCTCAGATGGAGCCTTTTGTTAAAGGGCTCATTAACCTTAGGGGCAAGATCGTTCCTGTTATAGATGTAAGGATAAGATTTGGCAAGGAGCCGATCCCTTATAATGACAGGACCTGCATTATGATACTTAAGGTAAAGGATACCCTTATCGGTCTTATAATCGACACTATCTCAGAAGTGGTAAATATCCCTGCAGAAGAGATAGTTTCGCCGCCAAAGGGCGAAAAAGGAAACGGCGCAGACAGATTTGTATACGGCATTGGAAAAGTGGATGGACAGGTAAAACTCCTTATCAAGCCTGAAACACTTATTTTCGATTCTCCTGAGGAGGAAAGCGAGGAAGAAATATGCGAATAATAAAAAATATCAAGGTTAGCGTTAAACTCATAGCGTTATTTGTTATTATCCTGGCTTTGGAGATCGCTACCGTAGTAACCGGTATAAAGGGCGTTGCAGCCGGCAGCGAGCTTGCAAAAACCTACAGCACCCGCCTTGGGGTAATAGGTTTTATACTTGCCGTTATAATCGTGGTATCTGCCTTTATGCTGGCATTTCAGATAACAAGGCCCATAAGACTTCTTTCAAAGGACGTAGATAAGCTTAAAGACGGCGATCTTTCTGTGGTTCCAAAGTCTGATACAAAAGACGAGATAGGCATGCTCACAAATGATATCGGACTGATGTCAAAGGCATTTTCAAACTATATAAACGAGATAGAAAGAAGACTCAGCGCCATATCAAACGGCGATCTTTCAACCAAAAATGAGGTTGAGTTTGTAGGCGATTTTAAAAATATCGGGAAAGCTCTTGATGCCTTAAATAACACCATGAATTCCATTATGGGCGAGATAGCACAGGCAAGCGAACTTGTGGCTTCGGGAAGCGAAACCGTTGCTTCTGCCGCGCAGCTCCTTGCGGAAGGCTCTACAGAGCAGGCAGGGTCTGTAAAGAATGTCTCAGACACCATGAAGATCGTTAATGAAAAGATCAGGATAAATGCTGAAAAATCCTCACAGGCAGATGAAAAGGCCACAGATATCAGAGGACAGGCCGATAAGAGTCATGATGACATGGTCCGTATGGTTGAGGCCATGGAAGACATTTCCGAAAAATCAAATGAGATAGCAAAGATCATAAAGACCATAGACGATATAGCCTTTAACACCAATATCCTTGCACTTAACGCAGCGGTAGAAGCCGCAAGAGCAGGCGAAGCAGGCGAGGGCTTTGCAGTGGTTGCAGAAGAGGTAAGAAACCTTGCGGGTAAGTCTCAGGAAGCTGCCGCAAATACAGCAGGGCTTATTGAAGGCACCATTCATTCGGTTAACAGCGGTACCGAAATAGCAAGAGCCACAGCAGAGACCTTAAACAAGGTGGTAAGCGGCGTTCAGGAAATATCTGAGGTAATAGGGCAGATCAGCGCAGCCACAAACGAGCAGGCAGAGACCATTGCGGATGTTACAAGCGCTATAGACGATATAAATAACGTTATCCAGACCACAAGCGCCACAGCGGAAGAATCGGCGGCTTCAAGCCAGGAGCTTTCAGCACAAAGCGGGGTACTTCAGAGCATTGTTGAAAAGTTCAAAGCAGGCGGAGGAAAGCGTGAAAGAAGATATTCTGCCATTGAAAACAAGACTGCAGGTTATATCGGAACCGGCAGCAAAAAAGCGAAGGAAAAAGATGAAACAGATCCCCTTCGCATAGGAGTCAACTCCGATAGCAAATATTAATCAAGATTTTATAATTTGTTTCTTTTATTTACTTCCTTTTCGTGTTACCATATTTCAAGTGAAAAAGGTTAATACGGAAAGGAAGTTTTTTTATGCCTTCAAAAGAGACGGTTCTTGACGATTCTGCTTCTATATACAGCAGAAACAGAGACAAGACTGAAAAGCAGAAATGGGAAGAGATGAGCGGCGCTGAGCGAATCTCTTATTTTAAAGAATATTATCTTAAGTTTGTTATACTCGGTATCCTTGGAGTAGCCCTTCTTATTTACCTTGGAGTTACCATATTCGGCCCGAAGCCAAAGCAGATACTTTACGTGGCTGTGGTAAATGATTATATAGACGATGCAGTTACAGAAGATATGCAAAAAGACCTTAAAGCATACCTTGGCAGTACTGACGAGCTTGAGCAGGTTTACTTTGACGACACATTTTATTTTGGCGACGGTTCCCAGGATGCAAGCAACGTGCTTACCAAGATGATGGCCTTTGTGGCTGCGGGAGATATAGATGTTATCATATCAGATCCTGCTCAGTTTGAGATGTATGCAAATGGTGAGTATTTCCTTGATCTTCGCGAAACTCTGCCTGCTTCGCAGTACGAAAAGCTGGAAGATAAGCTTGTGTGGTGCGATGTTCCAAATGAAGATGAGAGCGCTACCGTAAGCGTGCCTGTGGGTATAAATCTTGCGGAAAGCAAAAAGTACGGAAGCCTGAAAGGTTATCAGGAATCTCCCGTACTTGGAATAGTTGCAAATTCTAAAAATGTAGATAACGTACTAAAAGCTATAGATTATTTCTTTAACGATTAAAAATTTCAGAAGCTTTTTCAGGGTAAGAGGAAACCGTCAGACACACGAGGTTTCCTCTTCTTATTATCCTCATGTTTTCAAGTCTTTTGGCTTCATCAGGCATATAGCTCTTATAGCTTTCCATCTGGTCGTTTACCCTGACTTGTGCAGCGCTCATAACTCTTTTTGCCGCGTCAAGATCCTTGCAAAGGAAAAGTGCCAGCTCTTCCGAGGTAGCGCCGCTGCTTACGTATATTTTGTATTTGGTAACGTCTGAAAGATCAAGGTCTGTATAAAGGATAGATACAAGGTCTTCATCTATGGCGTTAAGTTCGTCGGTGTATTCGATCTCGGTAAGAAGTGCTTTTTCCGTCTTATCAAAATCAGGCTCGGTGTCAGCCTTGCTGCCGCAGGCGGCAAGAGCAAATATCATAAGTGCGGATGCAAGTGTAAATAAAGTCTTTTTCATTTTATATTCCCTTTTCTTCAATGTATTTAAGCCATTTTTCATAATAGCTTTTCTTTAAATGTATTCCGTCAACAGAACCTTCTTCCGGAAGATAACCGTCTTCATTTGCTACAGAAGGTGTTACGTCTCCGTAAGTAACGCCAAGTTCGTCGCACATACCCTTTAAAAGTTCGTTGTAGGTGTTTACCTTTTCGTTGGTATAAACCTTGTCTGAAGAGGAACGCTTCTTCGTAATAGGAAGTATGGACTGCACTACGATACTGCTTTCAGGGGCAGCTTTCATAATTTCTTCAACCACTGTCTTGTAGTCGCCTATAAACTTACTGTCTGATATCCAGCCAAGCTCGTTTACTCCAAGACTTATATAGATCTTTTTAAAACTCTTTCCTTCAAGGGCTTTAAGAAGAGTAACCTTTTCTTTGCTGCCCTTTTCTTTTATAAATTTTTCCGTAAGGATGTTGTTTACCGCAAGACCCTTGCATGCATAAAACTTTGCATTTTTTTCGCCGGTGTTTATATGAAGTCCGTCGGTTCTTGAATCGCCGATAAAGAGAGTATCTTTAAAGTAAGGAACTTCTTCGGTAATGGCGCCTTCAGAGGCAACATCAGGAGCAGGAATCTCTGGATCTTCGGGAAGTTCATCTGTTTTTCCCTCATCCGGTTCCTTTTTTTCTGTATCATTAACATCAGGGGAACTGTCTGCAGCCTCGTTTTCAGGTGCTTTTTCTTTGCTTACAATACCGCTTCCGGTATCTGAGATCTTTACAGTCTCGCCGGTGTCTGCAACCGCTATAACAGGAGTGTTTATAACAGCAGGCTCGTCGCTTACAGGTTTTTCATAAACGATTTCTTCCGCTATTTTGTTATTATCAATAAGATCGTTTGCAATCATTATATCTTTTGCAAGGTAGCAGACAGCAGCGCTGTAAACCACCACAGCTGCGGCGGTTGCAACGACGGCAGCAGCTCTGTTCTTTCGTTTGTTTTTCATTTTCTCCTCCGGAACTACATAAAAGTGTCTAATATTTAGCCCAAAAATTATCTTACTATAATATTGTTAAAAAAATATTACTATCATATTTATTCTTTATGTCTTTTTTCCTTTAAGTATGATACAATAACTTAGACTTGAAAGGAAGTAGAAAATGATCGGTGTAATAAAAAAATTTAACACTCTTATGGATAAGCGCCAGAAAAAGCGTATCGGCATACTTTTTGTCATTACGGTGATCGGGGCGTTTTTAGAGGTACTTGGCGTAGGCCTTATGCTACCGCTTGTTAAGGCCATTATGCAACCTGATATAATAGAAAGAAACGAGATAATAAAGTGGGTCTGCGGGGTGTTTGACCTTCACTCCCACAGAACCTTTGTTATCGTTTGTATCGCGGCTCTTATACTTATATTTATATTTAAAGATGTTTTCCTTATGGCACAGTACTATGTACAGGCCCGCTTTGTATTTAACAACAGATTTGCTACTCAGCAGCGTCTTTTACATGTATTTCTTAACAGACCTTACGAGTATTTTCTTAATGTTAAGTCAGGCGAGATAATGAGAGTTATAACAGGAGATGTTGGAAGCACCTATAGCCTCCTTATGACCCTTCTTTCGCTTGGTACAGAGTCCCTTGTATCACTTGCACTTGCCGTTACTATCTTTATAGTAGACCCTATTATGTCATCTCTTCTTGCGGTGATGCTTGGTGTCATACTTATCCTTATAGCAAAGGTGGTAAGGCCTATACTTAGAAGAAAGGGCCTTGACCTTCAAAAACACTCCGCTCTTACCAACAAATGGCTTATTCAGGCCATAAACGGTATCAAAGAGATAAAGGTGGCAGATAAAGAAGAGTTCTTTGAGAAAAACTACGAAGTAAGCGGAAGACGTATGATAAGCGCTGAAAAGTGGAATTCGGTCTTCAGCCAGATACCCCGTCTTCTTATAGAGATGGTCTGCGTCTGCTCTATGCTTGCAGTCATCGCCCTTATGATCTACTTTGGCAAAGACATAGACGAACTTGTGCCTACCCTTGGTGCTTTTGCCATGGCAGCAGTTAAGCTTATGCCTAGCGCCAACCGTATAGTGGGCGCCATAAACGGTATCGCTTTCCAGGAGCCTGCTCTTGATAAGCTTCTTGAAAACTTAGAGCAGCTTGAATCAGACAATGAAAAATATGCCGCAGAGAACGCAAGAGAAAAAGAATGCGACCTTACCTTAAATAACGAGGTCAGGCTTTCAGACATAACCTATCGCTATCCAAATTCTAACAAGCACGTGCTTTCGGATGCAGAAATGGTGATACCTGCAGGAAAATCTGTTGGTATCGTCGGTACCTCCGGAGCAGGAAAGACAACCGCAGTAGATATTATGCTTGGCCTTTTAAGACCTGAAAAAGGACAGGTACTTACGGACGGCGTAGATGTTATGAAATCTTACGATGAGTGGCTTTCTCACATCGGCTATATTCCGCAGAGCATCTTTATGCTTGACGGAACCATTAAAGAAAATGTGGCATTTGCGGTAAAAGAAGATGAAAATACCGATGCTAAGGTTTGGCATGCTCTTGAAGAAGCTCAGCTTGCAGACTTTGTACGAGAGCTTCCCGATGGCATAAACACCCAGATAGGAGAGCGCGGCGTAAGGCTTTCAGGCGGACAGCGCCAGAGAATAGGTATTGCAAGAGCTCTTTTTGAAGACCCTGCCATCCTTGTTTTTGACGAGGCCACAAGCGCCCTTGATAATGAGACAGAGGCAGCCATTATGGAATCCATCAATTCTCTTCACGGCCGCAAGACCCTCATTATTATCGCACACAGGCTTCAGACCATAGAAAATTGCGATATCGTGTACAGAGTGGCAGGCGGAAAGATAAAACAGGAAAGATGATCTGCAAAACGAAATTCTTAAGACTTTTTAACAGACCTTAAGAAAATCTTAAGGAAATTGACAAAGTTTAGTGAAGACTTTAACAGGATATGTGGTATAATGAGTACATGCTTAGAGGAAAGCCTTTAGGTATGTACTCTTTTTACTATTACACTTTTACATTTACACAAATGGAGGATTGGAATGAAGAAATTAGCAAGATTTTTATCAGCAGTTCTGGTACTTGCAATGGTCGTATCACTCGTACCTGCTGCAAGTGCTAACGCAGCGAAGAATTACATCTTCATAAGCGGAACAAAGACACAGGTTTCTACAGAAAAGAAGCTTACCATGTGGGTAGGCGGTAAGGCTGTAAACCTTGACTACATGATCAATAAGAAATCAGCAGGTATCTCAGGTACCTGGAAATCAAGTAAGCCTAGCGTTATCAAGATCGATAAGGCTACAGGCGAGATGAAAGCCCTTAAGAACGGCGGCGTAGTCATCACATTTAAGGCAAAGAACGGAACAAAGCTTAAAGCTGGCGTTTACGCAAGAACACGTGCCACAGCTCTTAACATCAACTCAAACGGCGAGAACGTTAACGCAAAAGAGCTTACACTTAAGGTTGGCGAGGTTCTTCCTGTTTCTATCGATATGCCTGTTAACAAGACAGCATTACAGAGCGGCAGCGCTTCTTCTTACAAGGTTTACCCTGAAGTAGAAGACACTTCTGTTGTACAGGTAATCAAGAGCAGCAACACAGAGTATAAGATCAACGCAGCAAAAGAGGGAACCACAAAGGTTAACTTCGTAGCTAACTACTCTAAAGAAGCTAACGTTCGTAAGAACAAATACTATAAAGAGAACTATGTAACAATTAAGGTTGAAAGCGATGTAGCAGAAGGTGCAAAGCAGACAGCTGTTAACCAGATCACAGTTACAGGCAAGGGCCTTACAAATGTGGTAGCAGATTACGCTGTTAAGTGTAACGGAGCTCCTATCGCTCTTGCTTCTGCAGTACTTTCTTCAGACGGCAAGTCAGTTGTACTTACTACAAACTCAGCTAACCCTATGGCAGGAAGCTACACAGTTACCTTAAAGAGCGGCAAGGTTTATGAGCTTACCATGGCTCAGTCAGGTCCTTCAAAGATCGAGTTTGGTAAGGCAGCAACCATCGTTACAGGTAATTCAAAGCAGGTTAAGATCACATATAAGATCCTTGACCAGTTCGGCACAGATGTAACAGCTAAGTACTACTCAGCAGCTACAATTACTGTTAACGGTTACACAGTAGATAAGACAAAAGCAGGCGTTATCATCGCTACAAGCACAACAGACTTCGTAGCAGGTCTTACAGTAGTAGCTCCTAGCGTAATCGCTATCTCAGGTTCTACTGTAGCAAGTGACTCTAAGTCATATACAGTATCTGCAGCAGCAGGTCCTCATACAGTTAAACTTCTTGGTATTTACAAACTTGACGGTTCTAACCATGTTGCTACAAGCCTTATGGAAGGCGACGTTACAGCAAATCAGGTTTACCTTGCTCTTGAAGTAAGAGATCAGTACGGTGACCTTTTCCCTGTAGCAAGCATTACAAAGGACAACGTTATCGTTAGCGTTGTCGGTGCAACAGGACTTGCATTTGATACAACAACAAAGCCGGTTGCTCTTAAGGCAAACGGAGCAGAGTTCGCAGCAGGTTACCCTGTTAAGGCAGGTAAGATCCTTGCAGGTACTTCAACTGTTACAGCTGTCCCTGTTTCATTCGCAGACGGAAGAGTAACAGGAAGCGGTACTATCACAGTAACTGCAGCAACCAAGGTTTCAAGCATTTCAAACATCTCACAGCTTGCAACTCTTAAGGTTGGTTCAAAGACAGAGTTTTCATTTACAGCATATGACAACAACAACCAGGTAGTTACTTCTTATGATCTTCTTAAGAATGTAAACTTCTCCATGAGCCAGGGTATCACCATGAAGTGGGAGAAGCAGTCAAACGGAACAGCTAAGCTTTACGGTACTCCTTCCACCCAGTACGGCAGCATTATCGCTCAGCCACCTGCACTTGGTGCACAGATCACTTCACAGACATTTACTGCATACGAGAAGGCTTATCCATACAGCGTTCTCGGTATCAAGAGTGATGCTTCTCTTGGAGCAGTTAAGGGCGGAACAATCAATGTTCCATTCAAGTACATTAAAGTTCAGAACCAGTACGGCGAGGAAATGACAACTGATGAGGTTCTCGCTTCATTCGCTTCAGGCTACGGTTTTGAGATCACATTTGGTTCAAACACAGCAGCAGTAGCTAACGCAGGCAGCAACGGAACTCCTGCAAACGGCGATGCCACATTTATTGGAGCAGCAGCGCTTGCGTCAGGTTCTAACTCAGTTAATATCGCTGTAACAAAGGGCGGTAAGGCTGTAGCAGGATCTGATTACCAGACAAATCTTCAGTGTGTAGAACTTTCAGAGCTTAGCAACTTCAAGATCGAAGTTCCTACACTTGTTTACGGTGGCGGCGGAGCAGCTACAAACCTTCCTATCAGCGTATACGGAACAGCAGCTTCTACAGGAAACAAGATCAAGCTTAAAGATTCTGATTACACTGTAGTTCTTAGACCTGGTACCGTAGCAGGTACAATCGAGAACCCCGGTACAGACGGAAAGACCGGAGATAATGAGTACTCAGTAGAGTATATGATCGTTGTTTCAGATGCTGTAGGTTCTCCTGATATCAAGTTCACTGTAAACTACTCAGAGAAGGCAAGAGTTGCAACTACTTGCGAGCTTAAGAGCGGTGCTTACCTTAAGAACAACACAACATACACAGCAGCTCAGATCCTTGCAATGTTTGATTTCAAAGATCAGTACGGCGATGCTATCGCAGTTACAGGCAGCAGAGTAACTATTACAGGTACTACAAAGAATGCTACACTTACAAATAACGGTACAGCAACAACTTCAGTTAAGGATGCAGACGTAACACTTACCGTTATCTTCACAGTAGGTACACAGACATTCTCAAGAACCATCACTGTTTACTAATTATCTAGTACAGATAAATAAGTTTTAATAAGCATAATTCTTAAAGAGCGCATTGCTAAGATGCGCTCTTTTTGTTATGATAGTATATAGTAGGGAAAGTATTGGGTTTTTGATAAATAAAATGTGGAAATGTTTCTTTTATGGGAAAGAAACAGCTTAGAAAGAGAATTGTATTATGTTTGATTTAAAAGATTACGACATTATCGCCCTTGATATAGACGGTACGGTTACCGACTCTAAAAAGAGGGTGACGGAAAGGACAAAGGAGGCGCTTTATAAAGCCATAGATCAGGGCAAGAAAGTGGTCCTTGCAAGCGGCAGACCTGAAGCAGGCGTGGCGCTTATCGCAAGAGAAATAGGTCTTGATAAAAAGGGCGGTTATCTTCTTTGCTACAACGGCGGCCGTATTGTGGACTGCGTAAGCAGAAAGGTGCTTCTTTCAAAGGAAGTTGAAAACAGACACTTAAAAGAGATCTTTGCTTCCTGCAGAAAGGGCGGCGTAGTGCCTGTTACCTACGAGGGAGAAGACGTTATCTCCTGGGATCCTTACGATGAATACGCCCAGATAGAGGTACGTATAAACAATATTAATTTCAGAAAAGTAGAAAATCTTGAAGAGCATATAACCTGGGACGAGCCAAAGGTACTTATTGTAGGAGTGCATGACAAGCTTGTTCCTGTTGAAAAGGATCTTAAAGAGAAATTCGGAGATAACCTTAGTATATATTTTAGCGAAAGCTATTTCCTTGAGGTTATGGCGCCGGGAGTAGATAAGGCAAAGATGCTTGGCGAGCTTGCGGCTAAGCTTGGCAGCAACATTGACAGAGTTCTTGCTTTTGGCGACGGCCTCAACGATGTAAAGATGCTAGAAGAATGCGGTTATTCCGTATGTATGGAAAATGGATGCCCTGAGGCAAAGGAAGCGGCAGATTACATTACTCTTAGCAACGATGAAGACGGAGTTGCGGCGTTTTTAGAGCAGTACCTGTAAAATATAGATCAAAAATAGTAATTAACATATAAAAAGAGGATATTAACATGCAAAAGATTGAAACAGGGGTAAAGGACGTATATATTCTTATACCTGAGATCCACGGCGATTCCCGTGGCTGGTTTGTAGAAACCTGGTCAAAAAAGACTATGGAAGAGCTTGACCTTCACTACGATTTTGTGCAGGACAACGAGAGCTTTAATCTTCAGAAGGATACCCTTCGCGGCCTTCATTTTCAGGCAGGTGACGCAAGTCAGGCAAAGCTTGTAAGGTGCGTCAAAGGTATAGTTATGGATGTGTGCGTTGACCTTCGTAAAGACTCGCCTACATTTTTAAAGTGGACAAAGGCTATCCTTTCTGCTGAAACAAAGCATATGCTTATTGTGCCAAGAGGCTTTGCACATGGCTATATCACCATGACACCGGGAGCCCAGTTTATATACAAGGTTGATAATTTCTATAACCCTGCGGCAGAGCGTTTCCTTCGCTGGAACGACCCGGAGATCGGCATTGACTGGGGCTGTGACAATCCGATACTTAATGAGCGTGATGCAAACAATCCGTTCTTAAAAGATATACAGGAGGAGTTGTTTTAATGAATATACTTATTACGGGAGCTGCAGGCTTTATCGGCTCAAACTTTATGTATTACATGAAAGAAAAACATCCTGACGATATGCTTATCGCCCTTGATAAGCTTACCTACGCAGGAAACCTTAAGAATCTTAAAGGAATGGAAGATTACCCGAATTATAAGTTCATAAAGGGTGATATTTCTGACCGTGCCTTTATTTATAAGCTTTTTGAAGATGAAAAGCCTGATGTGGTAATTAATTTTGCGGCAGAAAGCCATGTAGACAGGTCTACTGTAGATCCTGAAAGCTTTATGAACGCAAATGTGGTGGGAGTCGGCGTGCTTCTTGATGCCTGCCGCATTTACGGCATAAAGAGATTCCATCAGGTATCTACAGACGAGGTTTACGGAGATCTTCCGCTTGACAGGCCGGATCTTTTCTTTACGGAAGATACGCCGCTTCATGCCAGCAGTCCTTATTCAGCCTGCAAGGCATCGGCTGACCTTCTTGCACTTTCCTATCTTCGTACCTTTAACGTGCCTGTAAGTATCACAAGATGTTCAAACAACTACGGTGCATACCAGTTCCCTGAAAAATTAATACCACTTATGATCGCAAATGCGGTAAATGATAAAAAGCTGCCTGTATACGGCAACGGTCTTAATGTGCGTGACTGGCTCTATGTGGGGGATCATTGCTCTGCCATCGAGCTTGTGGCATTTAAGGGAAAAGTGGGAGAAGTTTACAATGTAGGCGGCCACAACGAGCGTACAAACCTTGAGATAATCCGCACTATCCTTAAAGAAACAGGAAAGGGCGAGGACCTTATTACCTATGTTACAGATAGGCCGGGGCATGACAGGCGCTACGCCATCGATCCTGCAAAGATCATGCGTGATCTTGGCTGGGAGCCTACGGTAAAGGTAGAAGAGGGCCTTAAAGAGACTATAAAGTGGTATCTTGATAACCGCAGCTGGTGGGAAGAGATAATCTCCGGCGAATATCAGAACTACTATGATGAAATGTACGGGAAATACAGAAAATGAACATACTTATAACGGGAGCCGCAGGCCAGCTTGGCAGGGCTCTTATAAAAGAAATAGATTATTATAATGCGGCAAATATGATTAAGGTGGCAAAGTGTGCCTGCGGTAAGATAAAGTGCAATACCCACGGTCTTACCCAGCTTGTAAGACCTATAGATTACATTCTTACAGGGCACCGCGAGATGTATCTTGATGAGGGCTTTGACGGCTCTGACGAGGCATTTGCCAACGAAGACAGACACGTACAGGCTCTTGACATAACTGACGAAAATGCCGTAAATGAATTCGTTTTTTCATATATGCCTGACGTAATAGTTAACTGCGCGGCTTATAATGCTGTAGATAAGGCAGAAGAGGAGCCTGAGGCGGCAAACCTTCTAAACGGCAAAGCGCCGGGCTTTCTTGCAAAGGCAGCAGACGCTGTAGGTGCAAAGATAGTACATGTTTCTACGGATTATGTCTTTAGCGGAGAAGGGGATAAGCCCCTTACTGAAAAAGACGAGCCTTGTCCGCAGACTGCCTACGGAAAAAGTAAGCTCCTTGGAGAACAGTCAGTTGCATCTGCCTGCAAAAAACATTTTATAATCCGCACCGCCTGGCTTTTTGGAGAAGGGAAAAATTTTGTACGCACTATGATAAATAATGCAGATCGCCAGCTTCGCGTGGTAGACGATCAGACGGGCTGCCCTACAAGTGCAAGTGAGCTTGCAAGGCTTATAGTTTATCTTTTTTTTACGGAAAAATACGGTATCTGGCACGGAGTTTGCGAAGGAAGTACCACCTGGTACGGATTTGCAAAGAAAATATTTGAGTTTTTGGGTAAAAATGCCGATATAATACCTATAGGGTCTATGGAATATGTCTGCGCCGCAAAAAGACCTGCTTATTCGGTGCTTGAAAACGCGCGGATACATACAGAGACCGACTTTACCATGCTTTCATGGGAGGAGGCTCTTAAGGAATACCTTGATGAATACTTTAAGAGCGAGTCATTACAATAAACACCAAGGATGGAGGATTGTTATGAGAAACAGTAGCTTAATGAAGAAAGTACTTGTTACGGTGCTTGCATTTGTTATGGCGCTTACCGCGGTAAATATTCCGCAAAGGGCAAGTGCTGCTGTTGCCAAGATCTATGTGAAGGGGGAGCCTGACAAGACCTATACGAAGGCTAAGCCAAAATTCCTTTATGTCGGCGGCAAAAAGTGGAATTTTGACTACAACATCAACGGCAAGACATCAAAGATGAAGGGAACCTGGAGTTCCACAAACGAAAAGATCGTTAAGGTAGATAAAGAAGGAAAGGCTAAAGCCGTAGGTAACGGCGAGGCGCAGATCCTTTATACCTACAAGCTTAACGGCGTAACAGAAACTCTTCGTACTTACGTTAAATGCCGTACAAGGGCAGAAGAAGTTGAGATAGAAGTCGTTTCACCAAAGAATTTTGACGGAACACTTGCCATCGGCAAGACTCTTGATATCAACAGAACCCTTACTCCGGATGCAGACGCTCTTGAGATCAATTCAAAGATCAAGTCTACATACAAGACTTACGGAACTCTTTATGATGATGAAGACTGTACCGTAGAGCATGACGGCAGCGTTGCCGAAATGGGTAAAGGTATGGTGGTAACCGGCATTTCAGACGGTGTTGTATACGCTAAAGCAAATGCAAGAAATTCAAAGACAAACTTTGATTATGCCATAGACAGTAACGTAATTGAGATAATAGTCGGCGAGGGTGATCCTGATAAAGACAAAAAAGAAGACGATGCCTACACTGATTCGGCAGCTCAGGTAGATACCAATAAGATCAAAGTTACAAGCGCCACAGAGATCACAAAGATCACCGTAAAGCGCGGCAACACTGTTATGACTCTTAAAGCTGGAAGCCCTGAGATAAGCGAAGATAAGCACAGCGCTATAGTAAGTCTTCCGGGTAACTACATGGAGGCAACCTACACCGTATTCATAAACGATGCGGAAAAAGGGATCGATGTAGAATGTACCACTAGAAAGATCGACAAGATCGTTCTTGATTCAAAATACGCTATCCTTGATAAACTTATCCAGACAGACGGAACTTACCCGAAGGCTACCGTAAAATACAGACTGTACGATCAGTGGGGCCTTGATATTACAGATAACCCGAACTTCCCTTATACGGATTTTACGGCGGGCGGAGTTTTCAGACCTACTTCTGCCGGCGTTCTTACTTACCAGTACGAAAACAGCTACATTACAGTAGGACAAAAATACGACGTGGTGCTTACTTATGTAAGCGGTACCAAAGTTGTAACCATGAAGGAAGAGGTTGAGATCGCAAAACCTGCTTTTGTAGATACTGTAGAATTTAAGGGTATTTACAAATACGACGGACTTACTGAAAAATATATGCTTATGGCAGACCAAAACACCTGCAATATTTCAGAGGGTGACCCTGATATCGTGGCATACGGCGGCGAAGCAAAGAACACAAAAACAAGCGGAGCTTACTACGTGCTCTTTAAGGCTACAAATCAGTACGGCGGAAACGCAGCCGGCGCAGGAGTTGGTTATTCATCACTTGTTGTAAACCTTTCAGGCGGAACCACAGGTCTTTCTCTTGCTACCGTACGTAAGGGTACATCAACAGTAATCGAGTCAATTAATGCTATTACAATAGATAATGAGCAGTACCTTGCTTACCCGCTTAATGCAGGCAAGATAAAAGAAGGTAAGGCAATGCTTGTTGTAAATACAATTTCTTCCACATCATCAGCTAAGAAGAACCAGACATTTACAATAACCATAGCTCCTCAAAAGGGTATTAAGACAATTACAATTGCGCAAACAGAGACCCTTTACGAGACAAAAGAGACCTACCTTGACTACCAGGTAGCAGATACAGACGGCAACGACATCACAAGCTATGCTACGCTCGTTAAGTACTGCGGCCTTACAGATAACGGAACCTATGCAACATTTGAAAAGAACAGCACATTTATCAAGTCAACCGGCGGTTCCACATTTGCGTGGGTTAAGCAGGCAGACGGAAGCGCAAAGCTTCGCTATGTTCCTGCTACACTTGCAGGCTCAAGCGGATCTTCCACATCAGCTTCCCTTAACCTTCCTGTTTACTACGATTCCATAACCACAATGCAGGCTTCGGTTAATATTAAGGTATTTAACTTCAGTATCTTTTCAAAGCCGATCCCGTCTAAGATCTACGGAATCAACCAAAGTTGCTCACTTGGAGCTCTTATAAACGGAAGCAAGGTTATCATCCGCCAGAAAGACCTTCAGATAGTAGATCAGTACGGCGCAGAGATGCAGCAGACAAATATCAAGAACAGCGGGTACAAGGTAAGAGTTTCTGACTTTGCTCCTGTAAATAATTCATTTGCGGCAAATTCGGCTGTAAATACCGATGTGACTCTTTCATCTGCAGCTGATACCGCCAATACAGGAAGTAACCTTCCTATAGCAACACTTACCACAGGTTCTCTTGCAGGAACCACAACCATAAGATTCCAGCTTGTGGATGGGACCGGAAAACTTGTAGATGGCAGTGGATATGTGGCTACAGTAAAGAGCTACGGTTCAGACGCTCTTGTAAAGACAGGCTATACAGTAGAAGACTTCGGACTTCTTTATAACGGAGATAACTCAGGAAACAAGGCATTTGTAGTATACGGCGTATCTGCAGACGGAACAAAGATCCGCATTCCTGATGACAGGATCACGGTATATCCTCTTAACGGAAACGATAATGCAAACAGATTCCTTGTAAGCGGAACAAGCGGCGGAGCAGTTGCTTACGCTATCGATCCTGATGCGGCAACTCTTCAGACCCTTGGTTATGCCATAGACAGCAATACAAACAGCAGAACCGCAACACTTAAATACACCATCGTAGTTGATGACGGTGCAGGTTCTACAATTGAGGCAAAGGTTAAGATATCTGATGCAGCGCCTTATGCAGCAGATGTAAAGATAACTCCTACCGGAACCCTTGTGGGAAGCTCAACAATCTGGAGCCAGCTTACAAGCAACAACTACGTAACAGCTTATGATCAGTACGGAAGAGCGTACTCTGACTTTACAAATGATGTTGTAAGAGTACAGCTTGCGGTAACAAATTCCTTCTCAGTAGAAAAGAACGGAACAAGGAACGCAAGAGTAACAGCAGGTACAGGCGATATAGTTGCAAATATCTATATCAACTCACTCCCTGTTATCTCGGTTCCAATTACGATTAACTAAAACCAATAAAGAAAGCCTTACCCGGTAAGTGCTTGGGTAAGGCTTTTTTGCGCTTATTGTATTATTTGTTATTTCGCTTATAGTAAAAAGCATACTGCTGGTAAATGCCGGCTGCGCTGCAGCTCATCCAGGAAGGCTGCTTCCCGCCGTATTCCTCGTCTATAATTCGCTTTACCCACACGTCTATAGGGCAGGCATTTACCATATGAAGGCCGTAAAGGCAGATGCAGTTTGCCACCTTTTTACCGATACCCTTAACCTTCATAAGTTCTTTCATTGCTTCCTCGTACGGAAGCTTTTTTACCTCCTCTAGGAAAGCATATACATCGTAGTTTTTGCAAAACTCATATATGTACTCATCTCTGTACCCAAGACCGAGACCTGAAAGCGCCTCTTTGCCGCTAAGACCTGCAAGAACCTCCGGCGTCGGGATTGAGTAGATACCTTCTTCAAGCTTTTTCCCGAATCTTTCGCAGATCTTATTTACAGAACCGGTTATCCGGGGGATATTGTTGTTTTGTGAAATGATAAAGCAAAGAGTTGCTTCCCAGGGGTCCTGATTTAATATCCTTATGCCTCTTCCTGCTTTTGCCGATTCAGTAAGAAACTTATCAGCCGGGTCTATGGCCTTAATGAGGCCTTCGTAATCAGTCTTCATATCAAAGTAATCAGCCCAGATACTGTCAAAGTCTTCTTTGCTGCAATCAAGTTCGTAGCCACTTTCCGTTTCTTTTGTGCGAAGCACATTTTCTTTATGCACCGCAACAAATCCGCCGTTACTATCATCGCTTATCCTAAATACCTGGCCTGAGACTTCTATCAGTTTTATATCTATATTTTCTTTTGAAAGGAACATAACTTTTCTCCTGTATTTTTTCCTTACATAATATATCAAAAAAGGCGCTGCCTTTGCAACGCCTTTTTAAAACTACAAGTTAAATTCTTCTTGTTTTGTTCCAATGTTCTCTTCCTGCCACCCAGGAATCAAGCTGAAGTGATTTTTTCTGTTTTCCGTTTAGCTCATCTTTTAAGTATTCTATGTTGTCTTTTTCTTCTTTGGCTTTATCTTCCTCCATTCTGTTGGTGTGGTAGGTTCTTTTTCCTTCGTCTGAAAGAAGAGACCAGAAAACAAAAACACCAAAGCCAATTACAAGGAGAAATACCAAAATTCCTAAAATGAACATTAAAAGACCGGAAACAGCCATGTTACTTCACCTCTTTTACACATTCAACAAGACCTGCAAGATTCTGGATCTCACTTGGGATAATGATCTTTGTGGCCTGTCCGTCTGCAACCTTTGTAAGGGCTTCAAGACTCTTAAGTGTAAGAACTGATTTTTCTGCTTTTGCTTCGTTAAGGAGCTTGATACCGTCTGCATTAGCCTGCTGAACCTTGATGATAGCTTCTGCCTGACCTTCAGCCTCTCTTATGGTAGCTTCCTTAGTAGCCTCAGCCTTAAGGATCTCAGCCTGTTTTTCAGCCTCTGCTGCAAGGATCTTAGACTCTTTCTCACCCTCTGCAACAAGAATGGCTGCTTTCTTCTCGCCCTCTGCTCTTGTAACTGCCTCACGTCTTTCACGCTCTGCCTTCATCTGTTTTTCCATGGCTTCCTGAATAGCTGCAGGAGGCATGATGTTTTTAAGCTCAACTCTTGTAACTTTGATGCCCCAAGGGTCCGTTGCGATATCAAGAGTGCTTCTCATTCTTGTATTGATAGTCTCACGGCTTGTAAGAGTTTCATCAAGTTCAAGATCACCGATGATGTTACGAAGGGTGGTAGCTGTAAGGTTTTCGATGGCGCTCATAGGATTTACAACGCCGTATGTATAAAGCTTAGGATCTGTGATCTGGAAAAACACTACCGTATCAATGCTCATGGTAACGTTATCTTTTGTGATAACAGGCTGCGGATCAAAATCTGCCACCTGCTCTTTAAGAACTACGTGGCCTGCTACTTTGTCGATAAGCGGCATCTTAAAGTGAAGACCAACATTCCATGTGGTCTGATAGCCGCCAAGTCTTTCAACTATGTAAGCGTGTGCCTGAGGAACGACTCTGATGTTAGTTGCAAGAAGAAAAACTGCTAAAATGATAATGATACAAAGTACTACATATGGTCCCATAATAAACCTCCCAAAATGTTTGCAAGCTTAAAGCTCGCTCTTTTTATTTGATTTAGATACTATGAGCTTAACGCCCTTGATCTCTCGTACTGTGGCCCTATCGCCAGGTTCCAACACCGTGTTGTCCACAAAGCTTCGTGCTGACCATTCCTGCCCCGAAAGAAGGACTGCGCCGGTCTGATTGAAATTGTCGATCCTTTCAATGACCTTGCACTCTCTTCCGATAAGGCTGTCGATATTTGTCTTTTTACGGTCTTTGTTAAAATACTTGACTGCAAGCGGTCTTGTACAGATAAGAAGACAAACGGATGCGACGATAAAAACGGTTATCTGAAGCCATATCGGTCCGTTAAAGAGGGCAATTAAGAATGCTAAAAATGCGCCGCCCACAAACCAGATAGTTGTAAGCCCCATGGTCAAAAGCTCGATAACGATAAGGACTACGATAGCCACCATCCATATAACAGCTTCCATACTTTTCACCTCACCTTTTTTGAATTTTTTTCTTTGTTAGCTTAATGATATGCTAAACATCCGCTTAATTCAATAGGGTGAGGCTATCTCTAATAAAACTCTAATAATTCTTAATATTTCATATTAATCAGTATTTTCTGATCTTATCGTCTGCGTCGCTTGAGGATTTATCTATAGCTCTTACGGTAACGTAGTAACCCACGCCTTCTTTTACCTCTACGTAAGCCTTCTCCCCCACTTTTTTACCCATAAGCGCTTTGCCAAGAGGAGAATCGATGCTGATAAGGCCGTGAAGCGTATCGCCTCTTACGGTGGTAACTATCTTATAAACCTCTTCTTCGTCATCTTCATCAAAATAAACGGTTACTGTGTTGTTCATGCCAACTTCGTCATCTGCGGAAGAATCGTCGATGATGGTGGCGGTCTTTATCATTTTCTCAAGATATCTTATGCGGCTCTCGTTCTGATTTTTGAACTGTTTTGCCGCCTTGTATTCAAAGTTTTCCGAAAGATCCCCCTGGGCTCTGGCCTCTTTTACTGCTTCAAGAGCCTGCTTCCTTATAACAAGGGTTCTTTCGTCTATCTCATCCTGCATTTTCTTAATGTCGCTTTTAGTAAGTTTGTCGTACATAATGCACCTCGTAAAATTTATTATAGTATAAATATACCACGATGCGAGTTAAAAAAATACCAATTGTTGACAACTTTTCCTTATTCTTTTATAGTATTTACGTTATAAATTGAAAGGTGGTATTTTTAGTGGAAAATAACGGTCAGATAAAAGAAAACAAGATGGGTACCATGCCTGTAAATAAGCTTTTGCTTAATATGGCTATCCCGATGATACTTTCTATGCTTGTACAGGCTTTATACAACATCGTTGACAGTATATATGTATCTCATTTAAGTGAAAATGCCCTTACGGCAGTATCTCTTGCCTTCCCTATACAGTCTCTTATAATAGCTGTGGGAACAGGTATCGCAACAGGTCTTAACGCAATGCTTTCAAAGGCTCTTGGCGAAAAAAATCAAAAAGATGTTAATGACAGTGCAAGAAGCGCCATGTTCCTTGCGGTATGCGCTTACGTTATAATGCTTATAGCAAGCTTTACTATAGTTAAGCCGTACTTTAACACTCAGACTACAGATGCTGAGATCTTCTCATACGGAACAGTTTATCTTTCTCTTTGCCTTGCTTTTTCATTTGGCATATACGGGCAGCTTCTTTTTGAAAGAATGCTTGTTTCAACAGGCAAGACCATGTTCTCTATGACAAGCCAGCTTGTGGGAGCTATTATAAATATTATCCTTGATCCGATCCTCATTTTTGGTTACTTCGGACTTCCAAAGATGGGAACAGCAGGAGCTGCCATAGCTACGGTTATCGGACAGGTTGTGGCTTTTGGCGTAGCGGTATTTTTTAATATCAGATTTAATAAAGAAATACATTTCAAACTCAGCATAAGACCTACAGGCACTGCGGTCAGAAGGATCCTTGCAGTTGGTATCCCTTCTACGCTTATGCAGGCTGTTGGCTCTGTTATGACAACAGGTATGAACATGATCCTTATGAGCTTTACACCTACTGCAACGGCAGTATTCGGTATATACTTCAAACTCCAGAGTTTCTTCTTTATGCCTATATTCGGACTTAACTCAGGTATCGTGCCTATTATAGCTTACAACTACGGTGCCAGAAATAAAGAACGTCTTGTAAAGGCCATGAAACTTGGCTTTGTATATGCTGTAGGCTTTATGTGGACCGGATGCCTTGTATTTGAGACCATTCCTCAGGTTCTCTTTAAGCTTTTTGATGCTTCTGATAATATGCTTGGGATCGGAGTGCCTGCCCTTCGTATAATGGCACTTGCTTTTCTTGCCGCAGGCTTTTGTATTATGTGCGGAACCATATTCCAGGCACTTGGCAACGGCGTGTACAGCATGATCGTATCTTTTGCAAGACAGCTTATCGTGCTCCTTCCTGCTGCATACCTTCTTTCTCTTACAGGCAGCTTAAATGCAGTATGGTGGGCTTTTCCTATAGCAGAGGTTGCATCTCTTGCCTGCAGTCTGTTCTTCTTATTTAGGATATATAATAAGATCATAAAGCCGCTTGGAGAATAATAATAGGTCGGTATCAGTATGGCGCAATAAATCATTGAATTAATTTTTAAAGTTTTATTGACAACTTAAACAGTTTATTGTATACTAGTGGAGTCGCTTGGAAAAGCGAGTGACCTATCTAGGGGACTGGTCAAATGGTATGATAGGGGTCTCCAAAACCTTTGGTGGGAGTTCGATTCTCTCGTCCCCTGTAGAGCTGTGATGTGGAAACGCATTACAGCTCTTTTTTTATCTTTCCCTTCGGAAAGCAGACAAAAACCTTGTAACATTTTTACTTGTAAAATAAAAAGGTTTATGATATCCTAGAAAATAAGGTAAAACGTTTTAAGGTTTTATTTAAGAGGAGCATTATATAAATGAGAAAAGTAACCATAAGAGATGTGGCTAAAGAAGCCGGAGTTTCCATCTCTACAGTATCCAACGCACTTAATGATGTGGATACCATCAACGCCCAGACCAAAGAAAGGGTCCTTGAGGCAGTAGAAAAACTGAATTATATACCGAATCTTAACGGAAGGTTTTTAAAATCCGGTGAAAGCCGTACTCTTGGCTTTTTTACAAATACCATGAGCGGTCCGTATTTTAACGTACTAGTAGAGGCTATGTGCAGAGAAGCCGACACAAACGGGTACAACATTATTATCTTCGTATTAAAAGATGTGCCTGCCATTATGTCAAACATTATGGGGCGTAATCTTGACGGCGTACTTATATTTGAAGATATGGGATTTAACGAAGCAGAGATGAATACCCTTAAGGGAAGCGGTATTCCTGCGGTATTCCTTGACCGTGAGATAGCAGACGAAAAGATCTCAAGTATAGTATTTGATTCGTACAAAGGCGGTTATGACGCCACCAGATACCTTATAAACCTTGGCCATAAAAAGATCGGCTTCCTTGCAGGTTCTCCTACCATGTACGATAGCCGTGAGCGCTTTAGGGGATACAGAGCCGCTCTTGCCGAATACGGTATCGAGTACGACGAACGTCATACGATTACCGGATATTTTTCCGAAGAGTACACCTATAACTCTGTAAAGAGCGCCGCAAGACATCCTGAGTTTGTTCTTCCCGATGCTATGCTTGCAGGCAATGACCAAAGTGCCATCGGCTGCATCAAAGCTCTTACGTCAGAAGGCTACTCCATACCTAAGGATATGAGTATAATAGGTTTTGACGATCTTGATGTATCCCAGTATTTTACACCGGCTCTTACAACGGTAAGAAACCCTATGGCACGTCAGGGCCTTATGGCGGTAGATATGCTCCTTGATCTTATAAAAGGAGAGCAGGGAATGGTCAGAAAGCTAGACGGTCAGCTTATAGTCAGAAATTCCTGTGAGATAGTTAAATAACATAAATAGACATTTGATACTGAATTAAAGACACAGCTGTTGGGCTGTGTCTTTTTTATATCCCGTTCACATAATTATAAGCCCGTTTAAAATTTTTTAAATGCACTTTAGTACGCTACCTTAAAAACGTTTTATGCACGTTATGGGCATTTTGCTACAAAAGTGAGATTAAAATATACATTTTTTGTATAAAATGTAAAATCAAGGTTGATTTTTTTGGAAAATCATGGTATAAATAATACATACGATTTAAAACGTTACAAATGATTTCTTCAAAACAGTCCTAAGTACTTGGATCCGGGGTTTGTATTTCCCACAAACCCCGAGAAAAAAGTACAGTAACGTTTTAATGACTGAAACCTAAAACAAAAGGAGAGAGGATTTTTCAATGAAAAAAATGAGAAGAATCGTAAGTCTTGTTTTATTTGCCTGCATGATCGCTTCTGTATTATCAGGATGCGGCAGCAAAAAGTACAAGGCACTTGATGCAAGCCAGAGCGGCGAGATCGACATTATGCTTTGGAGTGGTGACGGTATGTACTACACAGACCTTGGTCATCAGAACTGGGCTCCGGAAGATATCGCCGGACAGAACGTAGCATCTGTTTATGCTATGGCAAAGAAATTTAACGAAACATATCCTAACATTAAGATCAACCTTTACGCTAAATCAGGCGACCCTGATGCAAACGATACATCATGGGCACAGGAGATCGAGAACTTTAAGGCTGAGCACGGCAAATATCCTGATATCTGGGCTTCAAGAAAACTTGGCGAAGATATCGGAAAAGGTCTTGTAGCTGACCTTTCAGTATTCTCAAATGACCCTGTATATCAGTCATTTAACAAGTCTATTATGGAAATGATGAACTACTACGGATTCCAGGCAGGTCTCCCACAGTTCATTCAGCCATGGGGCGTATATGTAAATACAGGTCTTGCAGAGCAGAACAACATCAACGTTCCTGATCCTGACTGGACCATCGAAGAGTTTACAACATTTATTTCAAAGGGTGACAAAGAGAACTTCTGGGGTTCTATGGATATCCCTATGAGCTTTATCAACACAGGTACTTCAACTATCAACGCACAGCTTGTTAACCGCAAGGCAGGCGAGCCATACGTTGACCTTAACTCAGACGAAGTTAAAGACCTTCTTTCACTTGTTCCTACATGGGCTAAGAACACAATCTGGACTCAGAACGATGTAGGCGGTGTTCCTGCAGAGGTTATGGATGCCAACGGATGGTGGTCATTCAACTTCTTCATCAACCAGAAGGTTCTTGTTAACGACGGAGATCCTTGGATGATGGGTGATGCAGCCAACCCTGCTGAAGGTCACTGGGGTGCTGTTAAGTCTGATGAGTGGGATATCTACCCAAGACCTGCTACAGACTACAAGGGAAACACAGTAGGTGTTGTTCTTGACCCTATGGCAGTTCACAACTTCGCTATGGACGACGGTGATCCTGCTCTTAGCGAGGAAGAAGAGAACAAGCTTAAGATCGCTTATACATTTGCTACATTCTGGGCAGGTTCTACAGAGTCTATGCAGGCTAGAGCAGACCAGCTCTGGAGTGATAACGGTACACTTAAGACAGCTCTTAACGATTCACTTCCACTTGTTACAGGTGATGCTTTCGATGAGCAGATGAAGGTTTGGTATTCTGTTGATACCCATAAGAGAATGGGCGATGCAGCTAAGATGCCTGGCTGGCAGAAGTGCGTTGAACTTTGGGAGAAGGGTGATCTTTGGGATATCTCCGATAAGGCATACCCAATGTACGTTACAGAAGATGGTGTAAGCAAGGCTTGTACATATGAGTGGACAAACTACTACACAGACGAAGTTATGAGCGCTAAGCGTTCAGAAGATAACTGGCTTGATGAGATCAAGAGTAAGCTTCCTGAGTGGAACGAGCTTGCAAACAAGAGATTTGCACAGGCTGAAGAAGATCTTAAGAGCGCACTTAAGAACTACTACGGATTTACAGATAAAGACTTCGAAACAAAGTAATTTATCAAAATAACAAATAATAAAACCAAAACGGGGGCTGGTTACAGCCCCCTGTTTATTGAAAGGTAAGGGTATCAAGGTGAAAAAGAGGATAGTATCGGCTCTGATCATAATCTGCGTTCTTTTATCCGTTGTATTTATTTATAGCCGGATAGCGGGCAAAAAAGAATATGTGGAAGCGGTAAGCGAGTCGGAGAGAAGGGCTGCGTTTGAACTGCTTAGCAAAAGCCTTAATATACAGGGGAAAAGATATCCTGAATTTATTGAAAATATCGGTGTTCCTTACGGAACAGATGAGGGAAATATCTCTGAATTTAACGAATGTAAACTTGACTATAACAACGAAACCATAATAGAGGCAAGTGTTCCTTCAGAGGGGCTTTATGAAATGGAAATTGCATACAGCTCTGAGGGTGCTTCTCTTACGGACTATCTTGTTGAAATATATATAAATGACAAGCAGGAATATGAGGAGATGAAATCCATTATCCTTCCTCTTTCCTGGAGCGATGAGACAAAGGAGTTTCCTGTAGACTCATACGGCGATGAGATCGCTGTTGCACCTGTAAAATATGCAGGTCTTCTTACCACAAGACTTTATAATACAACTTATTATACCGTAGATCCTCTTCTTTTCCATTTTGAAGAAGGGGAAAATACCATAAAGATCAAAAACATCTCAAATGACGGACTTGTTATTTCCTCGGTAAAGGTTCTTCCAAAAGAAGATACGCTTATCGGTTATGAGGAATATAAAGCTAAATACAGCGGAAGCGAGATAAATGACGAATATTCCGTTAATGCTGTAGATTATGTAAAGAAAAATTCTGTAGCAGCTATTTTAAAGTCTGAAAGAAACCCGTCTGTTACCCCTTACAATGCAGAGTACAAGAAACTTAACGCAGTTTCCGGGGCAGATGCAGGTATAGAGATCGAATATGAACTTAACGCGCCTGAAGACGGCCTTTACAAGATCGGTTTTCACTACCGTAACGAAAAGGAAGATTTCAGTTCTTTTGAGAGTATAAGAATTGACGGACAGATCCCGTTTAAAGAGGTTGCCTGCTACGAAGTAAAGACTACAGACAATAAGTGGGGCAATGAGACTCTTTCTGATGAAAGCGGAAAGCCGTATCTTTTTTACCTTACAAAAGGTGTGCACTCTTTAAGCTTTAAGAGCGAGTCTGAGCCAATAACCAGGTCATGGCGCGAAGGCAGACTTATAGCAGAACACGTTACTCAGTTTGCTCTTGATATAAAGAAAGTAACCGGAGCACAGGCAGATAAGAACAGAACCTGGAAGATGACAAAGTATATTCCGGAGATCGAAGATTACCTTAATGCCTATGAAGTGCTTATAAGAGATATTCAGTACAATCTTCAAAACTACACTCCAAACGGAGTAAAGTCGGCAAAACTTTCTGAGCTTAAGAGAGCTCTTGCCATAATAGATCAGCTTAAAGAGTACCCTGACGAGATAGCGCTGTACACAGAAAACCTTACAGGAAACAGCGTATCTGCCAACAACTCACTGCTTAAGCTTCTTGGAGATTTTTCTTCAAACATTGCAAAACAGCCATTTGAGCTTGATATGATCTACTACGGAAACGTAAAGATGGGAAGAGAAAACCCTAGTGTTTTCCAGAGCATCGGCAACAGCCTTTCTGCTCTTTTCTATTCCTTTACATCACCGAAATATAAGCAGGATGCTAAGGAAGACGAGCTTGAGATCTGGGTAAACAGAGCCGTTACTCATGTAGACCTTTTACAGAAGATGGCAGATTCACAGTTTACTCCGCAGACGGGTATAAAGGTAAAGATCTCTCTTATACCTGATGTAAACAAGCTTACACTTGCGGCAGCGGCAAATGAGACTCCTGACCTTGCTTTGGGTCTTCAGTCACATATGCCTTTTGACCTTTCTTGCAGAGGTGCGCTTTACGACCTTAGCAAGTTTGATGATTTCTGGTCATTTGCGGGAGATTTTGCTCCGGGTGCATTTATTCCTTTTGTATTTAACGAGGGCGTTTATGCGGTTCCCGAGACAAGCGATTTTAACCTCCTTATTTACAGAACAGATATACTTCAAAGTATCGGAGTAGAGGCTCCTTCTACATGGCAGGAGCTTACAGACACCTTGCCTGAACTTCAAAGATACGGAATGAATTTCTACCACAATATAGCAACAAACATCGGATACAAGTGGTTTTATCAGACCGCTCCGATGATCTTCCAGCACAAAGGAAAGCTATACTCTGAAGACGGGCTTGATGCCATGATAAGCGAGCCTGATTCGGTTGCGGGAATTAAATACCTTGGAGAGCTTTTCTCCATTTACTCGATACCAAGCCAGATACCTCAGTTTAACGACTCCTTTAGATACGGTATCCTTCCTATCGGTATCACAAACCTTGAAAACTATAACCTTATCAAAAACGGTGCTCCTGAGCTTGAGGGCCAGTGGGAACTTGCGCTTTACCCCGGAACAGTTCAGGCAGACGGCACCATAGACAGAAGCTACGTTGCAGCAGGTTCAGGCGGAGTTATCTTTGAAGCAAGCGATAAAAAAGATGATGCCTGGAGATTTATGAAGTGGTGGCTTTCAAGACCTGTACAGGTTGAATACGCACACACACTTCAGGCTACTTACGGAAAAGAAAACATCTGGCTTCCATCAAACCTTGCAGCTATTGAAGACTGTACGCTTCCTACTGAAGACAAGCATCTTATATTAGAGCAGCTTGCTTACTTACAGGATGTACCTCGTACACCGGGTCAGTATCTTCTTGAGAGAGCTCTTTCAGATATCTGGAACAAGATAGCTCTTGACGGCAGCAGCGCCCAGGTTGCGGTTGATAAGCAGATCATGGAAGTTCAAAGAGAAATGAGAAAAAAGATGAAAGACTTCGGATTTATAGACAGCGACGGAAACATCTTAAAGCCATATAAGATCCACGACAAAGAATGGATCGTAGAGCAGATAGAAAATGCGAGGAAAGGAGAATAAGAAGCATGGCTAAGAAAAAGACAGAGCAGGTAAGAGACAAGGCCCTTGTTCTTAATGGTGATTTTGCCACTTCAATGGTGCTTCTTGCTCCTTATGTGATCCTCTTTACACTTTTTATTGCAGTGCCTGTCTGCATAGCGGTAGGACTGTCATTTACCTATTTTGATGCCATCAACACCCCTGATTTTGTGGGTCTTGATAACTATATCTCATTATTTACACAGGATAACATCTTTATGAAGTATATCCTGCCAAACACACTTAAATACGCTATTATCGTAGGACCGGGCGGATGTATATTATCATTTATCCTTGCATGGATGGTAACACAGCTCCCTCGTATCCCGCGTACCGTATTAAGTCTTGCAATCTACACTCCTTCAATGGTTGGACCTCTTATGGTGCAGTTTGTATGGAGAACTATTTTTGCAGGTGAGCAGCGCGGTATCGTAAACGCTTTCCTGCTGCAGCATGGCTGGATAGATCAGCCTATAGCATTCCTTATGGACGCAAGATACCTTCCTACCATTATGATCATCGTATCACTCTGGTCTGCAATGGGTATCGGCTTTCTTTCCATGATAGCAGGTATCTTAAATGTAAATACCGAGCTTTATGAGGCTGCTTATGTGGATGGTATTAAAAACAGATTTCAGGAAGTTATCTACATTACAATTCCTTCCATGAAGCCGCAGATGCTCTTTGGTGCGGTTATGGCAATTGTTAATGCATTTAACATCGGCTGGATCGGACCTACACTTTCGGGTATGAACCCTACACCAAACTACTCAGGTCAGCTCATATTAAACCACATCGAAGATTATGCTTTCTCAAGATTTGAGATGGGTTATGCGGCTGCAGTATCAGTTGTGCTGCTTATTATGGTATGGCTTTTCTCTAAGCTTGCCGGCGCACTTTTTACCGAGAAAAATTAGGAGGATTTAGCGAAGATGAAGAGACGAAAAAGAAGTCAGTTAAAAGTAAATCCTTCGGGTTTTGAACCGGGACAGATAAAGTTTTATCTTATCCTTATACCTATTGCCATATTTATGATAGTTCCGGTTATCTTTATGATAAATCAGGCTTTTAAGCCTCTTGGCGAGCTTTATGCTTTCCCGCCTACGCTTTTTGTTAAAGAGCCTACCTTAGATAACTTTGAAAAACTTATGGCACTTTCCGGAAGTACCGGAGTTCCTATGTTAAGATACCTTGTAAACTCTGTGTTTATCACGCTTGTTACAGTTGTGATCAACATCCTTGTTACGGTATCCTGTGCATTTACTCTTTCAAAGAAGAGAAAATACTACATTACAAGAGTTTTCTTTGAACTTAACCAGCTTGCCCTTATGTTCGTTACGGTAGCTGTTGCGGTTCCAAGATACCTCATTATCGTAAAGCTCGGTATGATAAATACCTGGGGCGCCCACATTTTCCCGCTTATAGCAACTCCTGTAGGTCTTTTCCTTATGAAGCAGTTCATAGACGAAATCCCTGACGCGCTTATAGATGCGGCTTATGTAGACGGTGCCGGAAACTTTACGGTTATAAGAAAGATCATAATCCCTATGACAAAGCCGGCGATAGCTACGGTTGCCATCCTTACATTCCAGACTGCCTGGGGTGCTACGGAGGCATCAAACAACTTTATCACCCTTGATGTCATGAGGACAATATATTATTACCTGAATTCCCTTGCCACAAACAATGCCGTTGCGGCAGCAGGTATGGTTGCGGCAGGATCACTCATTTTGTTCATTCCAAACCTTATTATGTTTATCGCTTCTCAGTCTAAGGTCATGAGCACCATGAGCCATTCGGGAATCAAGTAGGGGGGACATATGAAGATAAAAAGATTACTTGTAAGCTTAGCATGCGCAGTTCTTGTATGTCTTTCAGTTTCAGACAGGGCATTTGCTTCTCAGGCCACCAGTTATACATATACTGTGGATGAAGACCACTACTGGTTCAGGACTCAGGATGCTTATCTTCCGGATAAGACCATTACAGATCTTGGCCTTACTCAGCCGGAAGACATATTTATAGACAAAAATGACATTATGTATATTGCCGATTCAGGCAATTCAAGAGTTGTTATATACGACATAAACAAAGACGAGGTATCGGGAGAAATCAAATACTCAGAGTTTCAGTCTCCAAAAGGCGTCTTTGTCACACGCGCAGGAGAGATCTATGTGGCTGACAGCAAGGCAAAGTCGGTATTTGTATTTAATGCAGACCACAGCCTTAAGACCACATACGGAAGACCTGATTCGCCTACATTTGCAGATACTCCTTACGAGCCTGTCAAGGTTGCTGTAGATAACAGAAAGAACATCTATATCATAGGCGAGGGCGTTTCAAACGGTATCATTCAGATAGCTGAAAGCGGCGATTTCCTTGGGTTCTTTGCTGTAAACAAGACAAAGCTTTCATTCAGACAAAAGCTTCAGTCACTCTTTTTTACAAGAGAGCAGCTTGCAGGACTCCTTAACTGGAATCCGCCTACATTTTCAAACCTTTGCATAGACGATAAGGGTATCGTATACTCCACCACCATGGGAAGTCATTTTGACGGCCTTAAAAAGCACCGTACCGACGGCGGTAACATTTACGGCGCCGGCAGCGTATGGGGCTGGGAAAATATGACAGATATCTGCGTTAACGACAAGGGTATCATAGTAACCTGTTCAAAAGACGGTTATGTTATCGTGTATACACCTAGCGGAGAACTTATTTACGAGTTTGGTGCAGGATATTTTGGAAAAGATGTGGCAGGTCTTTACACCTCCCTTTCAACCGTTGCACTTGATTCTAAGGGAACAGTATGGACTGCAGACAGCTACAAAGGCTATATACAGAGCTTTAAGGCTACCGAATATGCCGGCATGGTTTACAACTCTCTCGATCTTTTTGAGCAGGGAAGATATGACGATGCGCTAAAGTCATGGACAGACGTATTAAGACTTAATCAGATGTCCCTTCTTGCCCATGACGGTATCGGAAAGGCATACCTTTACAACAGAGAATACGAAAATGCCATGGAGCATTTTAAGGTATCTGCAAACAGAGTTTCATACTCGGATGCTTTCTGGGAAGTTAGAAACACCTGGCTTCAGCATTATCTTTCATACGTGATGCTTGGAATACTTGGGCTTTTCATACTTTCAAAGATCGTGTCAGCTATAGATAAGAAGCATAAGATAAAGCAGGCAAAGGCCGCATTAAAAGCAAAGCTTTCTTCTCTTCCTGTTATCGGAGAGATCATGTATGCCTGCAGGATCCCGTTCCATCCTTTTGACAGATATTACGATATCAGAGTTGAAAAGAACGGCGATGCAGTTACCGCAAGTATCCTTTATGTGGCATTCTTTGGGGCATATATGCTCTTTACGGTTGGAAAAGGCTATATTTACCAGGTAACAAAAGTCGAGAATATGGATATAAACGCCATAGTACTTGGATTCTTTGCTATCTCAGGTCTTTTCGTCCTTTGTAACTGGCTGGTAAGCTCTATAAACGACGGTGAAGGAACACTTAAGAAAGTTTATATCCTTGTGGCTTAC
>JAEEGF010582896.1_pt1 | contig 38084 bp, 35 predicted proteins | sample 9134171 | NCBI WGS metagenome assembly JAEEGF01 (sample SAMN16246542, study PRJNA631951) | gut metagenome | biome: gut microbiome; feature: rumen; material: AP-attached | host: Bos | place: Iran: Karaj | collected 2018-10 | reverse complement strand
CCATGTTCTTCCCTCTTTTCCTTGATAGATTAGCAGGTCTATTCTAAAAACCGTCACGCGACGGATGGGGATACGCTTTTCGTTTCGTCCCGGCCGGGCAGGCTCAGTCCATATTGGTCCGGTAGAAATTGCCGGGGCGGGGGTTGGAGGGGTTCTGATCCAGACTGTGGATCCAGGAATCCCAGTCGCGCTGCATATAGGTGTCGATCGCAAGGGGGGTGCCGATGTATTTCGGGTCGTGCCCCTCGGCGAGGAAGCGGTCGAGAAACTGCTTCTTGCCGGAGGTGTAGAGCACCGGAACGCCGGTGCGCTCCGAGACCTCGCGGATCATCTCGTAGCCGTCGCGCAGCTCGGCGTCGGTGGTGGCGATGGCGAGGTTGGTGTTGTTGATCATGCCGGTGATCTGCAGGCGGGAGTGGATCTGCATCTCCTCCTGCAGCTTGATGATGCGCTCCACCGTCCCGGCAAGCGGGCGGCGGATGTTCACCACGTTCAGCACCTCCAGGGCGCCGGGCTCCAGCTCCATGAAGTCCTGATAGTAACGCGCCACGGCCGTGGCGCCCACGGCGTCGCCGCCGACGTCGAACACAACGGTGTCCCAGTCCATGGCGAAGGCGGAGGCAACCTCAGCGGGAACGGAGAGCGTTTCAATACCGGCGCAGGCGAAGTTCGGGGAGACCAGGCGGATCTCCTTCATCTGGGTCATCCTGCCGCGCTCGGTGAGGCGGAAATAGGTGTTGACCATATCCAGATCCAGCAGTTCCGTGCGGTCGCCGCGTTCGGCGGCCTTGAAAGCAAAGTTCAGCGCCAGCTCCGTTTTGCCGCTGCCGTAGTTGCCGATCAGAACCTTCATCTTCTTCATAGGGCTTGCCTCTCGTTTCTTCTTTCTCAGAAAGGATACTTTCACACATAGGTCATTGTAGCATTTCCCTCCCCTTGCGTCAAGCGACAAAATGACCAGAAAGCCGCCCCGCCAGGCGACATTCTGACGAAGAAATAAACACTTTGCATTGGTTCCTGTGCAAAAGCTTCTTTTTTTGAACTTTTTTGCATCTTTTCAAGATTATCCCGTCAGGCTTCCTCGCAGGCAAGGCTACGGGGGGGCGAGGATCTTTACCGTAGGGACGAGCAATGCTCGTCCGTGGTTGCCAACGCGGTTCGGACAAGCGGACGACCAATGGTCGTCCCTACGGGGGAACCTGGGTTTGCACCGTAGGGGCCGGCGCCCTCGACGGCCCGCCGTATTCCCGCTTCTTCGTAGGGGAGGGGCTTGCCCCTCCCGTTTGTCCGACTTGAGCGTGCATTGGCGGGAGGGACATACCCCGGAGGGCACTTGGCCCCTCCCCTGCGCAAAGCCCGGGCGGCGCATGGCGCGCCGCCCGGAGTCTGTTGATGTATTCGCTTTTACCACTGGGTCTTTCTCTTCCGCTTCGCCGCGCAGCTCTCATACACCAGGCGGATGATGACCACCATCAGGATGCAGAAGAAGATCTGGGCGCTGTAGCAGAGCAGATACTTGCCGGAGCGCTGCACCTGGTATTCGCCCAGGTACCCGATGCCCACCAGGCTCAGCACAAAGCCTGCCCAGCTCAGCCCGTGCCAGTAGGTGTAGCCTCCGGCTTGGATGGACTTTCTGCTGTAATACACCAGCACGTAGAGCGCGGTGCAGGCGGCGAAGACCTGGGCCAGGCTCACGAAGGAGGAGTACTTGTTCAGCCCCACGATCAGGTGGAAGTGCATGAGGGGGGAGTCGTTGCGCAGGGAGTCCACCACCACCTCGATCGCCGCGTAGTACAGCAGGAACATGCGCCAGACATTGCCGCTGCGCGCGCAGGGAGCGCGCATCTTCCGCGTGCCCCGCTTGAGATAGAAGCGCAGCAGGAACACGGCCAGCAGCAGCATGGCCAGAAAGGCCAGGAAGAAGGTGGCCAGCACCCAGGTCTCGTTCCCCGCCGCGTCGGTGCGGGAGACGGCGAAGGGCAGGCTCTTGAAGAGGGGGGTGTTGATCTCGATGCGGCTGCGGCAGGTGTCGTTGAAGAGGGCGCTGAGCCGGATAAAGGCGATGAGCAGCGCAAGGCCGGGCGCCGCGCAGTCCAGCAGCAGGCCGCCGGTCTGCACCAGTCTCAGCTTATCCACGATCCAGGCGGCCAGCCACACCCCCAGGATCACGCCGGGCAGATAGAAGCTGCCCAGGCTGAAATCGGAGAAGGCGTGCCCGAAGGAGTCAAACACGTCCACGCTGAAGTACCAGCACAGAAGCCGCGCCAAAAACAGGCTCAGGATCACGGCCAGGGGGAAGAAGACCAGCAGCTCCCGCGAAGTCTCGCTGCGCCGCCGGTAGAGGGCAATGGTCAGGCTCAGGCAGCAGAGCACGCCCAGGGTGATGATGAGGGAGCTCCAGTAGATGGCCCGCTCCCCGAAATACAGGGCGATCTGGTTCATGATCCCACCTCCGTTTCGGCCGGGATGGCAGTGGCGAAGTAGATGTTGTCGCTGACAGGGCGCTCCTCGCCGAAGTCCACATGGTTATAGGCTCTGCCCTGGAAGACGATCTCGCCGGTCTGGCCGCCGTCCAGGCAGTAGGCGTTGACGACGGGCTTCTCCGCGAAATGCTGGGCAAACTGGTTCACCGTCCAGCGGGCGGCCATCTCGGGCGAGTGGTTCACGGACATGTAGAGATAGTGGAGCTTGTCCACCTGGCCGATGCCGGCGCGGGAATAGGGCTTTTCGATCTCGCCCACCGGGTACCAGCTGCAGTCCACCGCCTGGCCGTCCCGTACCAGGACGGGGCCAAAGGAGATGGAGAAGAGGATGTCGTTGTCGGCGATGTACTGCTCCAGCTCCTCCCGGGTGAAGGGCTGCCCCAGCTGGGTGAAGATGAAGTCGCCCTCGCCGTTTATAAAGCAGGTCTCCAGGCAGTTGTAGCGCTTGTAGCTGCCGGTGTAGGTGTCGGTGGGGAAGCGGTAGATGTTCCGGTCATAGACCACCATGCCGAAGTCCCGGTTCTGGTAGAAGTCCGCGTTCAGGCTCAGCACCGCGTTGGTGCTCCGGTGCAGGGTGGTGGAGTAGTACTGGTTGGACGAGGCAAAGGTATCGTCGGCCAGCTTCCGCCGGAACTGGGAGGCGTCGGCTACCTTCACCTCCGCCAGGCTGCAGGTGTAGCCGTCGATGACCTCCTTCCAGCAGATCACCAGGATGGTCTCGTCCAGGTAATACTCGATGTCCTCCCGGTCGGCACCCTTGTAGAACTCCACATTGGGGTCGAAGGCCACGGTCTCGTCCTCCCGCAGCAGCCCGTAGTCCCGGGCCTGCTGGATGATCTCCAGCACCTTCTCCGGCTCGTCCACGCTGATCTTGCCGAAGCAGGCGGGGTTGGGGGCGGGGGCCACCACAGAGCCCTCCTCGATCACATAGTGGGTCTTCACCGGGGCGGGGTCCTCCGGATTCTCCGGATCGGCGGGCGCCTGGGCGTCCGGCGCGATGCGGGCGGCCAGGTTCACCCGGCGGCTGCCGACGGCGCCGGTGCCGGAGCTGGGGTGGACGTTGTGCAGGATCCACACTACGCAGAGCGCCGAGAGGATCAGCAGCGCCGCGGAGATCAGCTTGGGCAGCCACCCGGGCATCTGCCGCTCCCGGGTCTCGGACTCCCCCTCCCGGCGCCAGCTGCGGAGCTTTGCGCCGATGCCCTGCAGCAGCTCGCCGATGCTGGGGCCCTGGAGAGCCGGGCGCTGGGGCTCCTGCCGGCGGGCGTCTCTGCGGTACGCCGGGGCAGGCTCCGCCACTGTGGGCTCCTCATAGACCGGTTCTTCGTAGACCGGCTCCTCGTAGGCAGGCTCTTCCTCGCGGGGTCTTGCAAGCGCGGGCTCCTCAACGGTCGGCTCCTCGTAGACCGGCTCCTCAAAGGCGGGAGCGCCGCTTTCAGGCTCCGGATCCCGGAATTCGGACAGGATATCGTCCAGATCAAAATCTCTGCTCATCGTCTCTCCTCACTTCCCGCCGCTCAGGGCCTTGAGCAGACTCTCGTCCGCCACGATCAGCCACCGGCCCTGCTCATAGCGCAGCTGGATCTGCAGCTCCGTGGTTCTGTAAAAATTCTCCGGCTGGGCCAGCAGCTCCTCTGCGGTGGGGAAAATGTCCCGATCCGCCTCGCCCTCCCCGCCGGGGATGGTGGCGATGGGGGTCTCCAGCGCCAGCTCCAGGGCGTTCATGTCCAGGCTCTGGAAGCGCACGGTCTGCACCGCGGTATCGCCCTTCTGCTCCGGCTCGCCCAGCAGGGCGTAGTCATAGCTCTCCAGCAGGCGTTTCCACTTCAGACTGTCGGACTGGTTTTCCAGCCCCAGGCTGTCATAATTTGCAAGGCAGGCGTAGGCGGCGTCATACTTGCCGATGACCACCGACTCAAAAAAGGTCTCCACCGTCTCCTGGGGCTTGGCGTCCGACTTCACCAGCAGCGTGCCGTTTTTGGCGCCGACGACGCACAGCACCAGGGTCAGGATCACCAGGGCCAGGGTCAGATAGCCCCAGAAGGGGCTGATTTTTGCTTTCATGGTATCTTCCTCCCAGTTTCGTACCCCTTATTTTACCTTATCCGCGCCTATCCGTCAATCGAAAAATGCCCGCCCCATGATGGGCATTTCTTCATTCCTTCCTTTCTTCATTTCCCTTGCGGGGATCGCTCCGACGTGTTATACTCATTTTATCACCAAAACAAAACGGAGGTCGATTCCCATGGAAAACAACAAAATCCCCGAGCGCAGCCAGGTTCCCGAGGAGTTTACCTGGAATCTGAAGGACATGTTCGAAAGCGACGAGGCCTGGTTTGCCGAAAATGAGGCGCTGAAGGCTCTGCCCGCCGAGATCGCCGCCTTCCAGGGTCACCTGGGCGACGACGCCGAGACCCTGCTCTCCTTCTTCCGCAAGCAGGACGAGGTGGAGGTGCGCCTCGGCACCCTCTACGGCTACGCCAGCTGCAAGAGCGACCAGGACACCGGCAACGGCTTCTATCAGGACATGCGCGGCAAGGCCATGAGCACCATCGTGGCCGTCTCCTCCGCCGCCGCCTTCGCCTCTCCCGAGATCATGGCCATCCCCGAGGATACGCTGAACCTCTTCTACGTCGCCCAGCCCGGTCTGGAGGAGTACCGCCGCAGCCTCTACCAGATCCGCCGCCGCGCCGCCCACATCCTCTCCCCCGCCGAGGAGCGCCTGCTCTCCGCCGCCGGCGAGATGGCCCGCGGACCCGAGAACATCGGCAGCGTCTTCCGCAACGCGGATCTGAAGTTCCCCAACGCGGTGGACAAGGACGGCGTGGAGCACCAGCTCACTGGCGGCTCCTTCGTGCCTCTGCTGGAGAGCCCCGACCGCGTCCTGCGCCAGAGCGCCTTCGAGACCTACTACAAGCAGCTTGGCAGCTACCGCAACACCGTGGCCGCCACCCTGGACGCCCAGTTCAAGCAGCTCTGCTTCTTCGCCAATGCCCGCAAGTACGAGAGCACCATCGCCGCCTCCCTGGATCGCACCGAGGTGCCCGTGCCCGTGTATCTGAACCTGATCGAGGCCGTCCACGCGAACCTGGACAAGATGTACAAGTACGTCGCCCTGCGCAAGAAGCTGCTGGGGGTGGAAGAGCTCCACATGTACGACGTGTACACCCCCATCGTGGCCGACGCTGCGGAGAAGATCTCCTTCGAGGAGGCCAAGGAGACCGTGCTGGAGGCTCTGGCCGTCATGGGCGAGGACTACACCGATCTTCTCAAGGAGGGCTTCCAAAACCGCTGGATCGACGTGTACGAAAACGTGGGCAAGCGGGGCGGCGCCTACTCCTCCGGCAACTCCCGTCCCCACCCTTATGTGCTCTTAAACCACAAGGACACCCTGGACAGCATGTTCACCCTGGTGCACGAGATGGGTCACGCCCTGCACAGCTACCACTCCACCAAGTATCAGCCCGTCTCCACCAGCGACTATGTGATCTTCGTGGCCGAGGTGGCCTCCACCTGCAACGAGGTGCTGCTGATGCGTCATCTGCTCTCCAAGACCACCGACAAAAAGGAGCGGGCCTACCTCATCAACCACTTCATGGATCAGTTCAAGGGCACCATCTACCGCCAGACCATGTTTGCCGAGTTTGAGCTGGAGATGGGCAGCATGGCCGAGCGGGGCGAGACCCTCACCGCCGAGGCGCTGTGCAAGAAGTACCACGAGCTCAACAAGCTCTACTTCGGCCCCGACATGGTCTCCGACGAGGAGATCGCCCTGGAGTGGGCGCGGATCCCCCACTTCTTCTACAACTACTACGTCTTCCAGTACGCCACCGGCTTCTCCGCCGCCGTGGCCATCGCCAACCGCATTTTGAAGGAAGGCGCCCCCGCCGTGGCCGATTATAAGAAGTTCCTCTCCGGCGGCAGCAGCACCGATCCCATTTCTCTGCTGAAGATCGCCGGCGTGGACATGTCCACCCCCGATCCCGTGAATTCCGCCCTCAGCCTCTTCGGCGAGCTGGTGGACGAGATGGAAAAGCTCTGCTGAGTTTTGAGTTTTTGAGTTTTAAGTTTTGAGTTTTAAGTTTTGAGAAAAGGAGCCTCTCCGGTTCATTCGCCGGAGATGCTCCTTTTTCTTCTTATTGCCCGCTCACATAATAGCAGTCCTCTGTCCACTTGGCGGGGTTTGTGTCGATATAGTCCCAGATCCGCCGGTAATCCGCTTCGTTTCGGATAACGTGCTCATGATAGGAACGCTGGAAAATGTTTTCCCCTGCTTCTTTGTTGATCAATCGCTTCATCACGCCGATTGCACGAGGAATTTTTGCATTTGCAGGAGTTTTGGAACTCACATCCCCATCGAAAGCATTCGTAGGGGCCGGCGCCCTCGACGGCCCGCTGTTCCCATTCGTAGGGGCCGGCGCCCTCGACGGCCCGCTGTTCCCATCAACGACCAAGATCAAATGAATGTGATTCGGCATGATGACATATTTATCAACATGCATTCCCGGGATCTGTTCCGTGGACAGGATATATTTCTCCACGATTTTGCCCTGCTCTGTCAGTTGAATGCTGGGGCCGTCGAGGGCGCCGGCCCCTACGGTAATAACCGACAGGCTGCACCGTTTCTCGTGGGTACACACGGTGACGAAATAGGCGCCGGGGGTGCTGTAATCGTATTCCCGCAGACGGGTCGGTTTTCGCTTGGGCAAGTCCATGGCATACATCCCCGTTTCATCGCAGGGGCGGCTATCAGCCGCCCGCTTGTCTTCCTCTATCAAAGAATAGCATCAAAACTCAAGGCTCATATCGTCACGGTGAACGTACTTCCCTTGCCCAGCTCGCTCTCCACCGCGGCGCGGCCGCCGTGGAGCTCCGCGATCTCCTTCACCATGGCGAGGCCCAGGCCGGTGCTGCCGTTCTCCTCCCGGCCGGGGTCGGCCTGCCAGAAGCGCTGCCACACCTTGTCCAGATCCTCCGGCGCGATGCCGATGCCGTCGTCCTCCACCCGGAGCACAGCGCGCCCCTCTTCTTTTTTCAGGCTCAGGCGGATCCGCCCGCCGGGCTTGCCGTAGCGATAGGCGTTCTGCAGCAGGTTCATCACCAACCGGGAGTAGAGCGCCGGGTTGAAGCTTGCGCGGATGCCGGGCTCGATCTCCGTCTCCAGGCGGATGCCCCGCTCGTCCCCGGGGCTGAACTCCCCCACGCAGGCGGCCGCAAAGCCGCTCAGATCCCCCTCCCGCAGGGGGTAGCGGTCGGTTCCGTGCTGCATCCGCGTCAGGCTCAAAAGCTGCTGCACCAGCTCGGACATGTGTCGGCTCTGCTCCTCGATCACCGCGAGACTCTCCCGGTAATCCTCCGGGGTTTTGGCCTTCCGGCGGGCCCGGTCGCACTCGGCCAGCACCACCGTCACCGGGGTGCGCAGCTCATGGGAGGCGTCGGAGGCAAACTGCCGCTCGGTATGGAAGGAGCGCTCCAGGCGCTCGAACATGCGGTTGAAGGCGCTGCCCAGCCGCCGCATCTCCGAGGAGGCGCGGCCCAGCTCGATGCGGGCGGTCAGATCGTCGCCGTCGGAGATGGAGTTGGCGGCGTTCACGATCTGCTCCATAGGGCGGAATGTGTCCCAGGCGATGAGCCAGCCGCCGCCCAGGGCCACCAGCAGGATGATGGGCAGCAGCGTCAGGGTGATGACGGTGATGGCGTGCATGAGGCCGGAGCTGTCCCCCGTGGAGACCAGGCCCCGCACCAGCACCGCGTGACCGTCGTCCTCGGCCCGCACGTCATAGAGGAAGTACTCCCCGCCCGCCAGGCGCACCGTGCGCAGCACGTTTGGCTCCACGGGGATGTCGCCGGGATCCACGCCCTCCGGCATGGCGGAGAGCAGCAGTGTCCCGTCCCCGGCGTAATAGCTGCAGTAGACGCCCCGGCGGTAGCTGTCCAGATCCTCCAGCTCAAAGTCGCCGTCCTCAAAGGACACCTCTTCGGCGTTGGAGAGCACCGTGCGCACCAGGCGCTCCGCCGGGTCGTCCAGGGTGGAGGTCTTGTTGATGAGGATGACGAAGACCAGCACCGCCGCCGCCAGCAGCAGCACCATCAGCGTCAGCCACAGGGTCAGACGGAATTTTGCCGACATCTCTCAGTCCTCCCGCAGCACCCAGCCGCTGCCCCAGACGGTGTGGATCAGCTTCTTGTCGAAGCCCGTGTCCATCTTCCGGCGCAGGTAGCCCACATACACGTCCACGATGTTGGTGCCGCCCTCGTAGTCGTAGTTCCAGAGGTTGTTTTCGATCATCTCCCGGGTGAGCACCACGCCCCGGTTGCGGAGCATGTACTCCAGCAGGGCAAACTCCTTGCTGGTGAGCTCGATGCTCCTGCCCGCCCGCGTCACGGTCTTGCCCTGGGCGTCCAGGGTCAGATCCGCGATGGTATAGAGATTGGAGCGGTTGCCGGTGTACTTGCGGGTCATGGCCCGCACCACGGCCATCAGCTCCTTGAAGTCGAAGGGCTTGACCAGGTAGTAGTCCCCGCCGGACTCCAGCCCCGCCACCCGGTCGGCCACGCTGTCCCGGGCGGTGAGGAACAGCACCGGGGTGGCGTCCCCCCGCTCCCGCAGGCGGCGCACCACGCTGAGCCCGTCCATCCGGGGCATGTTGATGTCCAGCACGATCACGTCGTAGTCCGCCCCGGCGCAGAACTCCAGCGCGTCCAGGCCGTTAAAGCAGGGATCCACGCTGTAGCCCTCGTCCCGCAGGGCCTCGGTGATGATCCGGTTCAGGTTTTTTTCGTCTTCCGCAACCAAAATTCGCATGGCAGAGCTCCTTTGTCAATTTCCCCTATCCCGTATATAATAGCTGAATTTCCGGGTTTTCACAAGTTTTTTCTCGCCGCTCTTGCGCGAGGGGCTTTTCTGCGCTAAAATACAAAAAGAATTTTAACCTTCGGAGGTGCTTATGAAAAAGTTCTTTGCTCTTTTGCTGATGCTTGCGCTGCTGCTGTCCCTGGCGGCCTGCGGCGGAAGCGAGACCCCTGCAGGCGGCGGAAGCGAGACCCCTGCAGGCGGCGAAACGCCCGCGCAGCAGCCCGCTGCCGGCCCCGCCGGCACATGGACGCTGTCCGAATCCGGCGACCCGGAATACGCGCCCGGACAGATCACCCTCCTGCTGGACGAAGACGGCTTCGGCTACCAGGCGATCACGGATTTCAGTGATGACTATGCCTATCAGGACTATCTGGAGCTGCGCTGGTCGGAGGGCTCCATCATCCTTGACGGCGTGGGCGGCGTCTATCTCCTGCAGGGGGACAGCCTGACCTTCACCTGGGAGGGCGTCACCAGCACCTATGTCCGCAGCGGAACCGTATCCGCACCGCTGACGCCTCCGGCGGGCAGCTACACCAGCTATATGGTGCTTGAGGAAGGCGAGGAATACCCGGACGACAGCTTCGCCCTCACCCTGAACGCCGACGGCACCGGCAGCTACTTCGGCCACGGCGAGGAGCTGCCCATGACCTGGAACCGGTACTTCATTACCCTGGACGGGGATCAGTATTTCTACTACATCTGGGACGGCAGCCAGCTCACGGTATATGACGGAGAGTACCAGATCCTGCTCCGGCAGAACTGATCGGACATAAGAAAAGGAGAAAGCACACATGGCATTTTGTTCCAACTGCGGCGCGCAGGTCGAGGACGGCTCCGCCTTCTGCGATTCCTGCGGCGCAAGACTGAAAAATAACCAGCGCAACTCCGCTCCCGCGGCGAAGGGATCCAAAAAGGGCCTGGTCATCACGCTTGCGGCGCTGCTGGTCGTCGGCATCGTGATCGGCGTTCTGTTCCTCACCGGCGTTCTGGGCGGCGGCGCCAAGAGCGTCGAGGGCACCTGGGTGTGCCTGCGAACGGACAGAGAAGGCTACCAGGCAAGGCTGGTGCTGGTGCTGGAAAAGGGCGGCGAGGGCTACGCCTACCGGGAGGAGGACGGAGAAAAAACCTTCTTCCCCATGAGCTGGGATGAGGACACGCTCTTCGACGGCAGCGACCCTGCGGCCTACACCTGGGAGGGCGACACGCTGACAGTCGCGATAGAGGAGGATAGCCTGGTCTTCACCCGCGCAGCGGACGACGACAGCGCCGGCTCCTCCACCCTGCAGCCCGGCCGCTACCGGCTGACGGCGATCTACGAAGACGGCGAGGACATCTCCTACGAGATCCAGCAGTATTACGGCGTGGTGATCCTGCAGCTCAGTGAGACCCACAGCGGCTCGATCACCTTCGACGGCGAGTATGAGGAGATTCCGGACTGGGGTTCGCATTTCATCCGCTATGACGACCGAGACTGGTTCTGCCGCTGCGACGGCTCTCAGTTCACGCTCTACTACTGGGGCGAGGAGTGGGTCTTCACCCGCGAGGGCTGATCCCCGGCATCTAGAAAGCGAGGCTCCCCGGCCAACGCCGGGGAGCCTTTCCATGTGTAGACCAACCCCAAAATATGTCATTGCGAGCCAGTGGCCCAGGCCAGCTTCTCTTGCCCCTTCGAGGCAATTCACCTTCTGCTCACACTGGCGTGGCAATCCGCATCCCCCGTCTCCTAATAACTAAAAACTCAAAACTCAAACTAATCCAGCGCCAGAGACCAGGCGCAGTCCGGCGGCAGAGGCCGGTCGGCGGCCATATAGGGCTCCCCCGCGGCGTCCGGCGTATAGAGCAGTGCCCGCTCCGTCCCCAGGGCGGCGGCCACGGCTCCGGCCAGGGCGGCCCGATCCGCCCCCTCGGGGGCGAGCAGCTCCCGCAGGACGGCCACGCCCTCCTCCACAGAGGCCGCGGCGATCCCGTCTTCGATCGCCAGCAGATCCCCGCCGCAGAGGCGGCAGTTGAACCGCTCCTGCCCCAGCGCAGCCGCGCCGAGGCGCACATGGGGCCTGCCCCGGAGCAGCGCCTCCCGCCGGGCGGCGTATTCCTCCGGCGAAAGGGACGCAGGCACCGGGCCTGGGCGGCTTTCGATCTCCTCTTTACGCCGGCGCAGGGCGCAGCGGAGGCCGATGGTGCGCTCATACCAGGGGTAGAGCCCCGGCTCCGCGGGCAGGGTGCAGACGATCTTCGCCCCCAGCCGCCGCCCCAGGGCGGCGGCCTCCCGGCTCAGCGCGGCGCCCAGGCCGCGCCCCCGGGCGTCCTCCTCCACCGCCACGGCGTAGAGATAGGCGATCCGCTCTTCGTTCAAAAAGTAGTCCGTCACCGCGTAGGCCGCGCCCAGCAAAGCCCCGTCCGCCTCGGCGCAGACCCCGCCGCCCAGGGCGGGCAGGCGCCGCAGAAAGTCCCGGGCCAGCTCCTCCGGATCCCCGAAGACCCGCTGCCACAGGGCGGCCAGGGCGTCGGCATCCTCCTGCCGAACTTCCCGGATGATGGGCTCAGTCATCGTTCCACCTCGCGATGTATTTATTCAGCAGATACTCGGGCTTGTAGCTCAGCTTGGACTGGCGCAGAGAATCAAAGCCCATGTCGTCCTCCCGGTTCATGTACTGGAGCCCCGGGTGCCGCTGTAGGAGCATTCTCGTCAGCTCCCGGCATACCATGGGGTAGGCGCCGTTCATGTCGATCTGCGCCTTCTCAAAGTGCACGTCGAAGGTGTCGGAAGCGCACAGCTCCCCCAGGGAGAAGCCCACGATCTTCCCCTCCGCCCGGAGTACGCCCCCCTCCAGCCCCAGCCGCTCGAAGGCGGCGAAGGCGCGGATGACGGCGTCGTGCTCGTTGGAGACGCTCTTGTCCAGACGCTCGCTGTTCTCCTCCGTCCAGACGTCCAGCATGTCAAGGCAGCCGGGGATCAGCTCCCGGGTCAGGGGGACGAAGTCCCAGTCGTGCTCGGCCTCGAAGCGGTTGCAGTGGTTTTTCTTCCCGTGGAGGGCTTTGCCGGCGTAGGTGGCCAGCTTCTCCGCCCGGTAGATGTAGTCCAGGTTCTTTTCCTCCAGGGCGTAGGTAAAGCCGCCGGGGTACTCCGCCTCCAGCATTGCCTTATGCCGGTCGGTGATGCCCCGGATCACCAGGGGATAGCCCCGCCAGGCGGCGTATTGGCGCAGCAGCTCCACGGCGGGGCGCAGGGGGCCGCTGCCGATGGGAAAGACGAAGGCCGGATGTCCCTCATAGCGGAGCTTGACCAGCATCCGATCTCCCGCCCGGGCGATGAGCTGACGGTAGAATTTATCCCAGATGTAGATGTTTCCGAAGTTGTAGTCCGCGCTGGGGCTGTTCTCGGCGCGGACGAGCTCGTCCACCCAGCCCTTGTCGCAGAGGGTGACGGTCTTGAATTGGATTGGCGCTTCTGTCATGTCGTGTAGGTGTGGGAGCAGCGCTCCCGGATTTCCTTTCGTAATTCTCTCAGATCCATAAAGGTCTCCGGCCGCTTGGACGGATCCCGCAGCAGGGCGGAGGGGTGGTAGATGGCCATCCAGCGGCGGCCCTCCAGGTCGAACCACTGGCCGTGCTGCCGTGTGATGCGAAAATCCGGACTGATGAGCCCCATGGCGGCGATGCGCCCCAGGCAGACCACGATCTTCGGGTCGATGAGGGCGATCTGCCGCTGCAGCCAGGCGCTGCAGGCGGCCTGCTCCTCGGGCAGGGGATCCCGGTTTTTCGGCGGGCGGCACTTGACCATGTTGGCAATGTAGACCTTGCTTCGATCCAGGTCGATCATTTTCAGCATGTCGTCCAGCAGCTTCCCCGCCGGGCCCACAAAGGGCTCGCCCTGCAGATCCTCCTGCTCCCCGGGGCCTTCCCCGATGAGCAGCAGCTCCGCCTTCTCGTTCCCCACGCCGAAGACCAGATTCGTCCGGGTCTCACAGAGGCCGCAGCCCCGGCAGGCGGCGCATTCGCTTTTCAAAGCTTCCCAGCTGTCCATTTATTCCTCCGTTCCCCCCGCCAGGCTCAACAGCAGCTCCCGGCGGTTGTTCTCCGGGTAGTCGATCACATAATCCAGCAGAAATTCCAGCATCTCTCCCACCGCGCGGCCCCGGAGCCCCAGGGCCATCAGATCGTCCCCGGTGACGGCCAGCTGCCGCAGGGAGAAGCACTCCCCGCTCTTGAGGACGCTGCGGAGCAGCTTGCCGCTCCTCTCGTCCCGGCCGAAGGCCTCCGCCACCCGGGCGGCGCAGAGGCTGGCCTCGATGCCGCAGCGGCGCAGGCAGCGCTTCCAGTCCGCCTCCGTCTCCGGCAGGGAGGCGTTCAGCAGCAGGGAGGCCTGGCTGCAGAGATGGATGCTCCGCCCGTCCAGCCGCAGCGCCTGGAGAAAGCCGCCGGCGGAAGCCACACAGCCATAGTGCTCCAAAAGCCAGGCAAAGCCCACCCAGCGCTCCAGCGCCCGTCTTGGCAGGGCGGAGAGCCGCTCCGGCAGGGGCTGGGGCAGGCGGCAGTGCAGATAACTGTCCAAGAGGCCGAGGGAGACCGCCTCCAGCGCCGTCTCCGGCGCGGCGGTGAGCAGGATCTTCTCCAGCTCCTCCCGCACCCGCTCCGGCGGCAGCACCGCACAGAGCGGCGCCTTTTCCCGGATGGCCTCCATGGTGAAGAGGTCGATGGAGAAGCCCAGCCGGGCGGAGAAGCGCAGCGCCCGCAGCATCCGCAGGGCGTCCTCCTCAAAGCGGCGCTCCGGCTCCCCCACGCAGCGGATCACCCCCCGTCTCAGGTCGGCCGCACCGCCGAAGGGGTCGGACAGGAGCCCGTCGGCGGAGAGGGCCATGGCGTTCACCGTAAAGTCCCGCCGGCTCAGATCCGCGGTCAGATCCGCCACGAACTGCACCAGCTCCGGGTGCCGGTGATCCCGGTAGCCCCCCTCCACCCGGAAGGGGGTCACCTCCACGCTGTGGGAGTTCACGCGCACCGTCACCGTCCCGTGCCGGCCGCCGGTGACGCGGGCGCCGGGGAAGAGCTCCAGCAGCTGCTCCGGCAGAGCGGCGGTGGTGATGTCCCAATCGTTGGGCTGCACGCCCAGCAGCATGTCCCGCACGCAGCCGCCCACCAGAAAGGCCGGGTAGCCCCTGCCCTGCAGGGTCACCAGCACCTGGCGGACGTATTTGGGTGGGGTGATCGTGGCCATAGCTTGCTCCAGCTTTCCGAATCCTCCGGGCGGCGGAAGATTTGCTTGCAAAGCCCCGCCGCGGGGATTATAATAGTAGTATGGATTTTATCGTCTGTATTGTACCATTTTGCGCTCTGCGCTTCAAGTAGAATCGCGCATAGCCTGTTCGGAGATTTTTCTGATAGATCGGAGTTTTTATATGAGTGATTTTTCCAATTTCCTCTCCCCCGGCCGCAAGGGGCACCTGGTGGGCATCGGCGGCGTCTCCATGTCCTCCCTGGCGGAGGTGCTGAAGGGCATGGGCATCAGCGTCACCGGCTCGGACAGCACAGAGAGCCACAATGTCCTGCAGCTTCGGGAGAAGGGCATCCAGGTCTTCCTGGGCCACCGGGCGGAGAATCTGGCGCCGGACGTGGATTTTGTGGTGCGCACCGCCGCCGTCCATGACGACAACCCGGAGATCGAATACGCCCGCGCAAACGACATCCCCGTCTTTGAGCGCACCGAGGCCTGGGGCGCCATCTCCCGGGACTACCGCAACGCCCTCTGCATCTCCGGCACCCACGGGAAGACCACCACCACCTCCATGTGCACCCACATCCTCATGGCGGCGGATCGGGATCCCACCGTGATGATCGGCGGCACCCTGCCCCTCCTGAACGCGGGGCACCGGGTGGGCCGGGGCGACACCATCGTGATGGAGGCCTGCGAGTACTATAACTCCTTCCTCTCCTTCCACCCCACGGTGGCCGTGATCTTGAACATCGAGGCCGATCACCTGGACTTCTTCAAGGATCTGGAGGATGTGGAGCGCTCCTTCCGCGCCTTTGCCGAGCGGGTCCCGGCGGACGGCTTCCTGGTGGTCAACTACGACGATGAGAACACCGTGCAGACCCTGGAGGGGCTGGACCGCAAGCGCATCACCTTCGGCCTCAGCACCGCGGCGGACGTGCACGCCCGCAACATCCGCTTCCTCGGCGCCAACACCCAGTTTGACATCATCTACCGGGGTCGGAAGTTTACGGACGTGACCCTGCACGTCCCCGGCATCCACAACGTGAAAAACGCCCTGGCCGCCACCGCCGCCGCCATCTGCCTGGGCATCCGCCCCACGGCGGTGAAGTACGGGCTGGCGGGCTTCAACGGCGCCGGCCGCCGCTTTGAGTTCAAGGGCAAGTTTAACGGCGCCGACGTGTATGACGACTACGCCCACCATCCCGGCGAGCTGAAGGCCCTGCTGGACACGGTGGAGAAGCTGAACTACAAGCGCACCGTGCTGGTCTTCCAGCCCCACACCTATTCCCGCACCGCGGCGCTCTTCGAGGATTTCGTGGAGCAGCTCAAGCGGCCGGATGTGCTGCTGCTGGCGGAGATTTTTGCCGCCCGGGAGCAGAACACCATCGGCATCTCCTCCGCCGCCCTGGCCGAGCGGGTGCCCAATTCCGTCTTTCTCCCCAGCTTTCCCGAGCTGGAGGGGGCGCTGCGCGCCCTGGCCCGCCCCGGCGACATCATCCTCACCGTGGGCGCCGGCGACGTCTTCAAGGTGGGCGAGCACCTGGTGGCCGTGGAGTGAAGCCTTGGCTCAACAAAAAAACTGGACTGCAGCTTTGCAGTCCAGTTTTTTTGTTGGAACGATTCTCAGAACTCCAGGTTCCGCTCGGTCTCCTTGGAGAAGACGTGGGCCACATTGCCCTCAAAGGCGAAGTGCACCGCATCGCCCAGCTTGTAGCTCTCCTTCATGTCGAGGACGGGCACGATGATGATCAGATCCCGCTCCTGAGCCCGGAGATGCAGGTGCACGCTGGAGCCCATCATCTCGCTGAGATCCACGCTGGCCTCCACGCCCTCCCGGGCAAGGTGGGTGTGCTCGGGGCGCACGCCTAGGATGACCTCCTGGGGCTCCACCTGTCTGGCGCTGAGACGCTCCTGCTTTTCCTCGGCCAGCTCCACCTTCAGCCCGCCCAGCTCCACGAAGTACCTGTCCTGCTCCTTCAGGAGCCTGGCGTCGAAGAAGTTCATGACGGGCGTACCGATGAAGCCGGCCACGAACAGGTTCGCGGGATGGTTGAAGACCTCTTGGGGCGTGCCGATCTGCTGGATGTAGCCGTCCTTCATGATGACGATCCGGTCGCCCAGGGTCATGGCCTCGGTCTGGTCGTGGGTGACGTAGATGAAGGTGGTGTCGATGCGCTCCCGCAGCTTGATGATCTCAGCGCGCATCTCGTTGCGCAGCTTCGCGTCCAGGTTCGAGAGCGGCTCGTCCATCAGCATGACCTTCGGGGCGCGGACGATGGAGCGGCCGATGGCCACCCGCTGCCGCTGGCCGCCGGAGAGAGCCTTGGGCTTGCGGCGCAGGTACTCCGTGATGCCCAGGATTTCCGCCGCCTCCCGTACCTTCCTGTCGATCTCGTCCTTGGGAGTATGGCGCAGCTTCAGGGAGAAGGCCATGTTCTCATACACAGTCATGTGGGGGTAGAGGGCGTAGTTCTGGAAGACCATGGAGATGTCCCGATCCTTGGGCGCCACGTCATTGACCAGCTTCCCGTCGATGTAGAGCTCCCCCGCGGTGATCTCCTCCAGCCCCGCCACCATGCGCAGGGTGGTGGACTTGCCGCAGCCGGAGGGGCCGACCAGCACGATGAACTCCTTGTCCGCGATGTCCAGGTTGAACTCCTGCACCGCGACCACGCCTTCCTCTGTGATCTGGAGGTTGACCTGGTTCTCCGGCTCCTCGCCCTTCTTCTTTTTCTTCTCCTCCCCGCTGTCATAGGGATAGACCTTCTTGATGTTTTTCAGCTGAACAGTTGCCATTTTTCCGGCTCCGGACGCTCTGCCTCCGCAAGAAGCGCCCTCGCGGTCATCCGCTTCGGGATGCGCCGCGTTACGGCAGGTCTCCACACTGCCGCAGCCCGAGCCCGGGCGATTATTTCCTCCTTTTTTCATGTACCCCGGATCAAGTGGTGGAGTGATCCGGGGCCACGGGATTTTCCTTTTGCCCTTACAGCTTTTCTCCTCCCAAATACACATTCTGCAGGCTCAGATCCTCGCCGCAGACCAGAAAATCCGCGAAGCGCCCCGGGGCGATGACGCCGATCTCGCTCTCCCGCCCCAGCTCCCGGGCCGGGATCAGGGTGGCGGAGAGGATGGCCTCCTCCTGGGGGACGCCGAAGGCCACGGCGTTTTGCAGATCCCGGAACAGGTTGGAGGCGGCGCCGGCGATGGTGCCGTCGGCAAGCCTTGCCACGCCCCCGCTGAGAAAGACCTGCTGGCCGCCCAGCTCATACTCCCCGTCCGGCATCCCGCAGCAGCGCAGGGAGTCGGAGATCAGGCAGATGCGCCCGGGGAAGAGCATGAAGGCCATGCGCACGGCGCTGGGATGGACATGCAGCCCGTCACAGATGAGCTCCGCCGTCACCGTCTCCCGCTCCGAGGCGGCGCCGATGACGCCGGGCTTGCGGTGGTGGATGGGCGGCATGGCGTTGAAGAGATGGGTCAGATGGCTGGCCCCCGCCTCATAGACGGCCCGGGCCGCCTCGTAGTCCGCGTCGGTGTGGGCCACGGACACGGTGCAGAGCTTGGACGCCTTGCGGGTGAAGTCCGCCGCCCCCTCCAGCTCCGGGGCCACGTCCACGATGCGGACAAGGCCGCCGCAGCCCTCATAGAGTCTCTGGAAGGCCTCGAAATCCGGCAGTCTGAGATAGGCGCCGTTCTGGGCGCCTTTTTTCTTCTCGGAGAAGAAGGGCCCCTCCATGTGGATGCCGGCCACCCGGGCGCAGGGCGCCGGGCGATCCTCCCGGAGAGCGGCCGCGGTGGCGAAGGCCGCCGCCAGGGTCTCATAGGGCAGGGTCATGGAGGTGGGGGCAAAGCTGGTGACGCCGTTTTGGGCCAGATATTCGCCCATGCGCCGCAGCCCCTCCGGGTCTCCGTCGGAGAAGTCCGCGCCCATGGCGCCGTGGGTGTGGGCGTCCACCAGGCCTGGCAGCACCTTCGCGCCGCCGAGATCCGTGCCGCCCTCCCGCTCCTCAAAGAAGACCTCCTGAAAGCGGCCGTCCTTCACGGTGAAGCTGCCGGAAACAAAGCCCACCCAGGGCACAAAAATCCTTGCGTTTGTAAAGAGCATATCGCACCTCAGATCTCCGGGAGGCTGGCCGCCGCGATGCTCTGTCCCACGCGGCGCGCCTTTTCATCCGGCAGCATAACGGTGATTTTTTCGTACAGCGCGGGATATTCCTCCCGCAGCACCCGGTTGCACTCCGCGATCAGCAGATCGCCGCCCAGGCCGGAGGCCACGCGCCCCAGCACCAGCAGATAGCGCAGGTCATAGAAGCGGGCGTAGAGCGGAAGGGTGTGGGCCAGGTACACGCCGATGTTCCGGAAGATCTCCCGGGCGCCCTCGTGCCCCGCCTCGGCCAGTCGCTGCACCTCCTTGAGCTTCTCCGCCGGGCTCATCTCCTCCGGCAGCTGGATCCCCGCCCGGGGGGCCAGGCGGATCACCGCGTCCTGGGAGAAGTAATTGCAGCCCACGCCCAAATCGCCGGACCACTCATCCCGGGCTGCGCCCTCCTGCAGATCCACCGGGGCGAAGGCCAGCTCGTTGAACCAGCCCAGAAGCTTCCCCTCCGGGTTCACATAGCCGGCGGCCTCGCTGGTGCCCATGGCGATGCCCATGACGGCGCCGGACTCCAGGCTCATGGCGCCGGCCAGGGCGGTCACGTCCCCGTCGTTTGCCACCACGATGGGCACGTCTCCGATCTCCTTGGCCGCCCGGTCATAGATGCTCTTCACATCCTCCCGGTACTCCCGGGGGATCTTGATGAACAGGGAGCAGACCATGGGGGCGTTGCCCACGAAGGTGCCCGCGGAGGAGACGCCGATGGCGTCCACCCGGGGCATTTTGGAGGCGGCGGTCTTGAAGGACTCCACGATGCCGTTGTATTGGTAGCTCAGATCCGTGGACTGCTTGGGGTGCCAGATGACCTCCTCGGAGTAGACGGTCTCCCCGTCGATGACGGCGGAGACCTTCCGGTCGGAGCCGCCGGCGTCAAAGCCGATGCGGCAGCCGTTCAGATGGCCGCCGGCGGGGCGGGGCGCCTCGTGTTCCTTGGGGAAATGCGCCTCATCGCTGAGGACGATCTCGAAGCCGCTCTCAAAGACGTCGTCCATGAAGTGCCAGTCGAAATCCCGGGTGCCGCCCACGGTGTAGGCCGCCTGGAGCTTTCTCGCCGTCTCCTCGCAGCCGCAGATGGTGACCCGCAGGCCCCCCGCGCTCCAGAGCAGGAACTTCACAAAGCGCTCCATGTAGCGGTAGTTGGCGGTCTCGAACTCCTCGTCCCGCAGGCGGGAGGAGAAGACCGACACATTGCCGGCTTCCCGCTCCACGGCGACCTTGAAGGGTCTCTCCGCCCCGGCGAGATAGGCCTTCTCCCACACGGCGAAGGGGATGAACGTCGGCTCCAGGGAGGGCTTGTTCCGATAGTCGTAGGAAATGCCCAGATAATTCATATTCTCTATCCTCACTCTTCCGGCAGCGCCGCAAAGAGTCCTGCGCCCGCCGGTATTCTGTTTCTTTCCGCGCCCATTTGCAGGGTCAGATACTTTATTATAGCCGCTGCGCCCTTCTTCCGCAAGCCCTCGGGCGCACATTTGCGCTTTTTGCCGAAAAGGGGGGCTGCTGCAAAATGTGAAAAAGATGCGGAAACCTTCGCTGCGCCATAGGGGAGGGCCTTGTGTCCTCCCGGCGGCACTATGTCTGTATAATATGGAAATATTCGGCGAATCCGTATAATCTGCGAATTCGCCGAATATTTTTCCAAGATAGTGCTTTTTACTGCCGGGAGGGGCTAGCCCCTCCCCTACGGTCGGCACCGGGCTATGCGTGTGTTTTGCAACAAGCCCGTTTTCTATTCGCTGCTTGCTATTCTGTGCTGTCCCCGGCTTCAGCGTCCCGCCAGGCAGAAGGGCAGCTCCATCCGGTGCCCCTCCAGCAGCGCCTTGTCCCGCAGGATCACCTCCGCCGGCCCGTCGGCGACGATGCGTCCGCCGGACAGAAGGATCACCCGCTCACAGGTGTCCAGGATCATGTCCAGGTCGTGGGAGGTGATGAGCTTGGTCTGGGAAAGCTCCCGGATGATGTTGATGACCCGCCTGCGGTTGCAGGGGTCCAGGGCGGAGCTGGGCTCGTCCATCAGCACCGCCTCCGGCTCCATGGCCAGGATGGTGGCGATGGCGGCCATGCGCTTTTCGCCGCCGGAGATGCGGTGGTTGTGCCGGTGCTTGAGCTCCTGCATCCCCAGCCTCTCCAGCGCCGTGTCCACCCGGCGCTCCGCCTCCTCCCGGCTCAGGCCGTAGTTCAGGGGGGCGAAGATCATGTCCTCGTAGACCGTGGGCATGAACATCTGGTTATCGGAGTTCTGCAGCACAAAGCCCAGCTTCCGGCGGATCTCGGGCAGGCTCTTTTTTTCCACCCGGATCCCGTCCACCAGGATGCTGCCCTCCGTGGGGGCGATCAGCCCCAGCAGCAGCTTCATCACCGTGCTCTTGCCCGCGCCGTTTGCGCCGATGAGCCCCACGGCCTCCCCGTCCCCGATGCGGAAGGACAGCTCCCGCAGCACGGGCCGATCCTTCTCATAGGCAAAGCTCACATTCTGAAATTCAATCATCCTACTTACCTCACAAACAGGCCGCCCACAAGCTCGGCCACATTCCAGATCCGCAGCAGCACGAAGGCCGCGATGCACCCGAGGGTCACGAGCCCGTCCGCCCAGGTGCATTTCTTCACCGGGGCGTAGTGGAAATGCTCGTGATAGCCCCGCAGCAGCATGCTGTTATAGAGCTCCTCCGCCCGGTCCATGCTCCGCAGCAGCAGCTGCCCCAGGAAGGAGCCCCAGGCGGAGACGTGGATGCCCTTCTGCCCCGGCGCCCGGAGATGGTAGGCCTCGGTCATGGTGGCCAGCTCCTCCGTCATCACGCCGATGTAGCGGTAGGTCAGCAGCAGCAGGGTCACCAGGGTGCCGGGCACGTGAAACTTCCGCAGAGCGGCGCAGAGCACGTCGATGGGCGTGGTGGCCATCAGCAGATAGGAGGCCATCAGGCAGAGAACGCCCTTGAGCATCAGCGTCAGCATGGAGATGACGCCGCCGGAGACGCCCACGCCCCCCACCGTCACCAGGATCTCCCGGTCGAAGAAGGGGTTGAAGAGGCCGACAGCCATCACCAGGGGCAGGACGATCCGCAGCTTATAGAAAAAGCTCCCCACCGAGACGCCGCTGATCTGAAACAGCAGCACCGGGTACAGCAGCATCACCAGCAGCCCGCTCAGGTCATACTTGTGAAAGGACAGCACCACGGCGATATATGCAATTGTGGTCAGCAGCTTCCCCGGGGCGCAGAGCCTGTGGATCGGGGAGGCGCCCGCTGCCAGCTCGTCCATTTCACTGAGCTCGTGCAGCGCCTTTTCCATTTTGTTCATAGCGCACCAAAACGCGGACGCGGACAGGGGTCAATTCCCCTGTCCGTTTCCGCTTTTCTGAAATCTGAATTCTGAAAACTGAAACCTGTTTACGCTTTTTTCTTTTTCCGGAAGAAGCCGCCGGCCAGGCAGATCAGCACCGCCACGCCCGCAACCACCGCCGAGCCCACCACGCCGGAGACGCTGGTGCCCGCGGGGCTGTCGCTGTTGGGGAAGGCGTAGTCCGGCAGCAGCGCGGTGGTGCTCTGGATGGAATCCGCGGTTTCGGAAACGCCGTTCTTCCGCGCCTCCGCAAATGCCTCCTCGTCCAGACCCATGTTCTCCGCATAGCCCTCCTCGGCGTTGCCGAAGAGCGCCCATTCCAGCCCGTCGGGATTCCCGGAGGCCAGCAGGCTCAGCCCGCCGCCCACCAGCAGCGCCACCGCGGCCAGCACCGCAACGGTGGCCTTGAGGCTCATCCGGGCGGAGACCTTGTCGTCCGAGGTGTCCGCATCCCGCAGCAGCTCCGGCCTGGACTCGAACACGAACAGCAGCACCGCCGCCGTCACCAGGCCCTCGATGAGGCCGATGGCCAGATGGATGGGCTGCATCAGCGCCACGAAGGCGCCGAAGGGCAGCTCGGTAATGCCGGAGAGGCTGGTCTCCAGCACCACGGAGAAGGCGCCCAGCTGCAGGGTGATCACGCAGCCCAGCACCGCCGCCAGAAGGATCTTGGCCCGCTGGCCGCCCTTTGCGCCCATGCCCTTGAAGAGCCCGCTCTTCATGATGGGACGCCAGATCAGATAGTAGCCCACGAAGCAGCCGTAAAAGGCCATGTTCCAGATATTGGCGCCGAGAGCCATCAGCCCCCCGTCGCCAAAGAGCAGACACTGGATGGTGAGGATCACCACCATGGACAAAAAGCCCGCCTGGGGCCCCAGCAGGGCCGAGAGCAGCATGCCGCCGCACATGTGGCCGGAGGAGCCGGTGCCGGGGATGGTGTAGTTGATCATCTGTCCGGCGAAGACCAGCGCCGCCGTCACCGCCATGGTGGGGAGCTTGGCCGGATCGTCGTCCTTTTTCAGTTTATGGAGGGAAACGCCGGCCGCGGTCCCGGAGGCCACATACATGGTGGCCGCAACGGCGGGCGCCAGCAGCGCGTCAGCCATATGCATACAATCACCTCAAATCCCGATTTTCGATGCATCTGCCGTCATTATAGCCGCCCCGCTGCGCCCCCGCAAGCCCCCCGGGGGGATACAAATTGCGAAAAAAACGGAGGCCTCCCGGCGCGCGGGCGGCCTCCCCTGTCAAAAGCGTCTTATCTCCGGGTCAGGACGGCGTCGCCCACATCCTCCATGGTCACAACCATGGTGGTGCCGAACCACACGCCGGACACGAAGGCGCTGGCGTCCTCCGCAAAGCGGATGCTGCCGTTTTTCACGGTGTAGCTGCCATTCTCCTCCTGCGCCAGCTGATCCGCGCCGAGCTCGGACAGGAACTCGTCAATGTACTCGTCCAGGCTCATGCCCAGGCTCGCCTCCAGCTCCTCCAGCGTCACATTCTGCTCCTTTGCCCCATCCTCCAGGTAGGCGCGCAGACCGCTGTGGAGGCTGGTCAGCATGGGACGGGGATTCAGACTCACGGTATAGCTGCCATCGGCGTTCAGCTGCAGGGTGACACCGATCTTCACATTCTCCAGATAGCCTTCCAGCTCCTCATCGCCCTCGGTGAAGATCTCCGTCACGTCCAGGTAGCCGTTCCAGGTGCCCAGGAAGCTGGAGCGGGTGAAGATCAGCTTTTCCTCCTCGATCTCCAGGGTGAGGAGCATGCCGTCATAGCTGCCCTCGGTCTCGTCCTGGCCGGGATCCAGCACCAGAGCGCCGTCGCGCTGAGTGTAGCTGCCCTCGAAGGTATCGCTCATCTCCTCCAGATCCATATCGGCGATCAGCGCATCCAGCATCGTCTCCGCATCCATGCCGGTGAGCTCCTGCAGATCGTCGATGCTTTTGCCGTTTTCCTCGCACATGGTCTCCAGATACTTGTAGGCAGCCTCCCGGAAGGCGGGGATCAGGCTGGAGCCGTCGGCGGTGAGCTCATAGCTCCCGTCGTCCTTCAGCACCAGGTAGACGTTCATGTTGGCGCTCCCCAGGTAGTCCTCCAGCTCCGGCGTCTCCTCAATAAGGGTATCGCGCATATCCACGCTGGCCACCCAGACGCCGTCCAGCTTCTGGCGGCTCAGCAGCACATCCCCGAAGGGCTCCACGGAGAAGCTCAGATAATCCCCGGTGAAAAGGCCGTGGGTGGCGTTGGCGCCGGGATCCCAGACCACCGCGCCGTCTTTCTCCAGATAGCGGCCGCTGCCGGACTGCATGGCGCCGCTCATGTCCACATCCTTCATGGAGCTCTCCACCGCCTCGTCCAAGGTCTTGCCCGTGGAGGCCGCGAACTGCTCCTCGGTCAGGTTATTCTCCGCGCAGAAAGCCTTGAGGTAATCCCGCAGGGCGTCCTTCATGGCGTCCACGGCGGGAGAGGCGTCCACCTGCAGGGTATAGCTGCCGTCCCCCTCCATCTCCAGGGTGACGAAGACCGGCGCCATCTTCAGATAGGGCGTCAGATCCGTGGCGCTCTCCACCAGCATTTCCCGCATGTCCACCACGCCGACCCAGGTGCCGGTAATGTCCGCGGGCTCCTCGGGCTCCCCGGCCGCCTCTGCGTCGCCGCTGAGCTTGCGGAAGACCATGATGCTGCCGTCTTCCTCCATGCGGATCACGCCGTCCTGGTATTCATAGGGGGTCTTCTCCCCGCTGTCATAGATGAAGTACTCCGCGTCCCAGCGGAAGGTCAGCGTCTCGTCCATGTTGCTGCTTTCCATACGGGCCGTGCCGTCCTCGTACAGCTCCAGGGTGACGGTGAAGCCCTGGGTCTTCATGGCCTCGGTATAGTCCTCGCCGTCCATGTACAGCTCCTCGATCACATAGCTGCCCGCCCGGTCCGCGGGCGCCTCCGCCAGCGCCGGGGCGCTCCAGCCGGCAAGGCTCAGCGACAGGAACATGGCCAGCATCAGAAGGCCGGATAACATCTTTTTCATCTTTTTTCTCCTTTACTTATCTGCACTTATCTGCCGGGAATGCGACTTTCCCTTTCACGGCTGAAAGTATAAAGCTTACCTCCCGGAAAGTCAAGGAAGAAAAAACCAGAAGTCTTTTTTGATTTTACATTCTTGTAACACAATCTTGGTTACTTCCGAAACATCTTTTCTGTAGGATAAGACTCGCAAGCAGAGTGTTTCATCTTTTTCATTTTGTCCTCATTTCATAAGGAAAGCGGAGCGGCCGAAAACGCTCCGCTTTTTCTTATTGCCCCCCTGTTCCTGCTCTTTTTCTTCCCGGCGCCTCCCGCTCTTTTTCTTCCCGCCGGAATTGCCATTCCCGGAAAGCTGTGGTATACTGAAGTGATTTTTCGTATACTTTTCCAAGCTCTTTGAAAGGAACCCATGCCATGAAGATACGCGCGTTTTTCGCAATTTTGCTGTGTCGGCTGCTGCGGGGCCTCTCCCGGCTGCTGCACCGGGGCGGCACCGCCATGCCCGGGCGCTGGGCGCTGCGGGTCTGCCCGGGGCTGCTGGCGCTGCTGGCAAAGGATCTGAAGATCCTGGCCGTCACCGGCACCAACGGCAAGACCACCAGCTCCCGCATGATCGAGGAGGCCTTTGCGCGCCAGGGGCTCAGCTATGTGGCCAACCGCTCCGGCGCCAATCTGGCCAGCGGCCTCGTGACGGAGCTGGTGATGAACGCCACGCTCACCGGCAGGCCCAAAAAGGAATACGCCATCCTGGAGTGCGACGAGGCCGCCGCGCGGACGGTTTTCGGCCAGCTCAAGCCCCGGGTCATCGTGGTGACCAATCTCTTCCGGGATCAGCTGGACCGCTACGGCGAGGTGACCCACACCCTGGAAAACATCCGCGCCGCCATCCAGGGCGCGCCGGAGGCCACCCTCTGCCTGAACGCGGACTGCTCTCTCACCGCCTCCCTGGCGCTGGAGCTTCCCAACCCGGTGATCTGGTTCGGCGTGGAAAAGGGCGCGGTGCCCTCCCGCCCGGTGCCGGAGATCTCCGACGCCACCCACTGCATCCGCTGCAAGACCGCCTACGAGTACGACTATGTGAGCTACGGCCACCTGGGCGGCTTCCGCTGCCCCCACTGCGGCTACCGGCGGCACCGGGCCGACGTGGCCGTCACCGCCGTGCCGGAGCAGCGGCTGGACGGCAGCAGCATCGTGGTGGAGCTGGAGGGCGAAAAGCACCTGGTGGAGGTGAACCTCCCCGCCATGTACAATGTCTACAACGCCGTGGGCGCCGTGGCCGCCGTCACCGCCATGGGGCTGCCCGTGCAGGCCGCCATTGACGCGCTGGCCACCTTCCAGTGCGGCTTCGGGCGCATGGAGCAGTTCAAGCTGGGCAAGGGCGGCGCCAAGATGATGCTGGTGAAAAACCCCGCCGGCTGCAACCAGGTGATCGAGTTTCTGCAGAACGTGCAGGAGGACTTTGTGCTGGCGGTCTGCCTCAACGACCGTGGCGCCGACGGCACCGACGTCTCCTGGATCTGGGACGCGGACTTCGAGGGGCTGCAGGGGCTGGAAAAGCGGCTTCGGCAGGTCATCGTCTCCGGCGACCGGGCCCAGGACATGCGGGTGCGCATCAAGTACGCCGGCATTGACGACAAAAAAATCCGCGTGGAGCGGGACTACGCCAGGCTGGTGGACTGGATCGCCGGGCAGGATCTGCCCGTCTTCCTGATGCCCACCTACACCGCCATGCTGGAGCTGCGGCAGGCGGTGGTGCACAAGGTGGGCGGCGCGGAATTCTGGGAGAAGTGAGGAGAGAGCCATGGAACTGAAAATCTGCCATATGTACCCGGACGTGCTGAACCTCTACGGCGACCGGGGGAACGTGCTGTGCCTGCAGCGGCGGCTGGGCTGGCGCGGCGTCGGCGCTGAGATTACCCGCCTGCCCATCGGCTCCCAGGCCCGGCTTTCGGACTTCGACCTGGTGTTCATCGGCGGCGGGCAGGACTTTGAGCAGCAGGTGCTGCTGGAGGATCTGCACCGGGGCAAGGATCGGGAGATCCGCGCCGCCATCGACGACGGCGTCCCCTTTCTGACCATCTGCGGCGGCTACCAGATGCTGGGGCACTACTACGAGACCTACGACGGCAAGCGCTGCGACTTCATCGGCGCGGTGGATCTCTACACCGTGGGCTCCAAGCAGCGCATGATCGGCAACTACAAGTTCCAGTGCGGCGCCGAGAGCGGCGGGAGCCTGGTGGTGGGCTTTGAAAACCACAGCGGCAAGACCTGGCTGGGAAAAAGCGTGCAGCCTCTGGGGACGGTGCTGGCGGGCTTCGGCAACAACGGCGAGGACAAAACCGAGGGCGTGCGCTACAAAAACGTCTTCGGCACCTACAGCCACGGCCCCCTGCTGCCCAAGAATCCGGCGCTCTGTGACAAGATCCTGCTGACCGCCCTGGAGCGGAAATACGGCCGCGCGGAGCTTCCGCCCCTGGACGACGCCGCGGAAATCGCCGCCCACGACGAGATGGCGGCCAGGATCGGATAAGCTTTAGGTTTTAGGAAACTGGTTTTTTCGCCGGTTGGGCGGCAAGCTGCCGCGCGCCCTTGCCTCCCCTTACGGGGGAGGTGTCGAGCGTGCGAAGCAAGCGAGACGGAAGGGGTCATTCCGAATTCCGAATTCCGAATTCCGAATTATATTTTTTTCATCTGCTCATACAGGGACGGTGATTTCGACGAACACCATAGACCTTCACATCCACACCACCGCCTCGGACGGGACGCTGCGCCCCGCCCAGGTCGTCCGCACGGCCCACGAGTTGGGGCTCGAAGCCATCGCCATCACCGACCACGACACGGTCTCCGGCTTCGGGGAGGCGGCGGCCGAGGGGGCGGCGCTGGGGCTGGAGGTGGTGCCCGGCCTGGAGCTCTCCAGCCGCTACGGCCGCATCATCCACATTCTGGGCTACTATGTGCGCACCGAGTCCCCCATCCTCAGCCGGGTGCTGGAGAGCTGCGTGGGCGAGCGGGACGCGCGCAACCGGAAGATCGCCTCTCTCATGGCGGCGGACGGGCTGGCCGTGGACTACGAGGAGATGAAGCGGCGCTTCGGCCCGGTGATCGGGCGGCCCCATTTTGGCCAGCTTCTGGTGGAGCAGGGCCGGGCCGAGAGCGTGCCCGAGGCCTTTGCCCGCTTTCTCAACAAGGGACAGCGCTACTACCTGCCCCGGAAGATGCCCTCCATTGAGCGGGCGGTGGAGTGCATCCGGGAGGCCGGCGGCGTGCCGGTGCTGGCCCACCCCTACCAGTACGGTCTGGAGGAGCCGGCGCTGCGGCAGCTCATCGAGCACTGCATGGATCACGGCCTGCTGGGGCTGGAGTGCCGCTATTCCTCCTACAGCGAGGAGCAGAGCCAAGCCCTGCTGAGCCTGGCCCGGGAATACGGCCTCGCGCCCACCGGCGGCAGCGATTTCCACGGCGACAGCAGGCCCGGCATCGCCATCGGCAGCGGCGAGGGGAGCCTTGCCGTGCCGGCCGCCTGGCTGCCTCCCCTGCGCAATCTGGCAATTTCCACAAAGAAGCGGCGGTAGCTTTGGCTATTCCGCCGTTTTTTCCTGCCCTCTGAAACCGTGCCCCGGGAAAGCGCGTATATATAGATGAAGGCTTCTGGATACGACCACTTGATAGAAAGCTTTAGAAAGATTTCCGCGGCAAAATTGTGTCAGGCGAGGCGGCGGCCGCAGAGCATAATGGAGATATATGGTCAAGGGGAGCAACGAAGCATGGCGCAATTTTGACTGGAAAGATTCAAAGATTTCTATTAAGTGTTCGTATAAAAAAGGAGGGGCGAGATGAGAGAAAAAAGACTGATCGTCACCGGGATCGTGCTGGCGCTGCTGGTCATGGCGATCTGCGGGATGGGGCTGTACCGGCAGACGCAGGACGACGGCAGCATCGAAGCCACCATCGTATATTCGGATTGACCGATCTTCTCTATTTCCCGGCGCGTTCTGACAAAAAAAGCACCTCCCTCTGCGTATACTGGAGCGCAGAAGGAGGTGTTTTTTGTGAGACGCTGGGTTTTGATCCCGGTCATCCTGCTGGTATGGCTGTTCAGCGCCACCGGCGCCTGGGCGGAGCAGCCGGAGCCGGACTGGCTGGCCCTGCTGCTGGACGCCGCCGTGGCCGGGGATCGGGAGGCGGGGCTGGCCGCCGCGGCGGGCTGGAACACGGACGAGAGCCGCGTGCAGCTGGACTACGACGAGCTTTTCCTGCTCTCCAAGCTCATCACCTGGGAGGCGGGCAGCAGCTGGCTCACGGAGGAGCTGCGCCTGGGCGTGGGCGAGGTGGCGCTGAACCGGGTGGCCTCGCCGGAGTTTCCCGACACCCTGGAGGAGGTCATCTACCAGGACGGCCAGTACGCCGGCACGGACACCTACGATTTCCGGGTCGCCCTGCTGCCCAGCCGCCCCTGCGCCGAGGCGGCGCTGCGCCTGCTGCTGGGGGAGCGCTTCCTGGAGCCCCAGGTGGTCTTCGCCGGTCACGCCGTGCAGGGCAAGGTACACTCCGTGTTCCGGGATCTGCACTACGGCAGCATCTATTTCTGCGAGAGCCGCTATCCGGAGCTGTACAAAACGGGGGAAGACTCCCTCGTGGTGCCGCCCGCGCCCTCTCCCGCCGCCGACGGCATCGCCGCCAGGCTCCGGGAATGTCTGAGCCGGGCATAAAAAATGACGCCCTCTCAGGGCGTCATTTTTTATAGGAAGGGCTCAGCCCTTGCTCTTGATATAGGCGTCGATGCTCTTGGCGCCGGTCTTGCCCGCGCCCATGGCCAGGATGACCGTGGCGGAGCCGGTGACCGCGTCGCCGCCGGCGAAGACGCCCTCGCGGCTGGTGGCGCCCGCCTCGTTGGCCTCGATGCCGCCCTTGCGGGTGGTGGTCAGGCCGGGGGTGGTGGAGCGGATCAGGGGGTTGGGGCTGGTGCCGATGGCGATGATGACCGTGTCCACCTCCAGGATCCAGTTGGAACCCTCGACCGCAACGGGCTTGCGGCGGCCCTTCTCGTCGGGCTCGCCCAGCTCCTGCTTGATGCACTCGATGCCGCAGACGCGGCCGTTCTCGTCGCCGTGGATGGCGCAGGGGTTATTGAGCAGGTTGAACTCGATGCCCTCGGCCTCGGCGTGCTCCACTTCCTCTTTGCGGGCAGGCAGCTCGTCCTTGCCGCGGCGGTAGACCACGTGCACCTCGCTGGCGCCCAGACGCTTGGCCACGCGGGCGGCGTCCATGGCCACGTTGCCGGCGCCCACGACGGCGACCTTGTGGAAGCGCTTGATGGGGGTATCGTAATCGTCCCGGTAAGCCTTCATCAGGTTCGTGCGGGTCAGCAGCTCGTTTGCGGAGTAGACGCCCATCAGATTCTCGCCGGGGATGTGCAGGAACTGGGGCAGGCCGGCGCCGGAGCCGATGAAGATGGCCTCGTAGCCCTCCTCAAAGAGCTCGTCCACGGTGATGGACTTGCCGATGATGGCGTTGTTCACGATCTTGACGCCCAGGGCCTTCAGGTTTTCGATCTCGGCGGCCACGATCTCCTTGGGCAGACGGAACTGAGGGATGCCGTAGACCAGCACGCCGCCGGACTTGTGGAAGGCCTCATAGATGGTCACGTCGTAGCCCATCTTGCGCAGGTCGCCGGCACAGGTGAGCCCCGCGGGGCCGGAGCCGATGACGGCGATCCGGTGCCCGTTGGAGGCGGGCACGTTCACAGCGGGCTTTTCCTTCTTCTGCATGTGATAGTCGGCCACGAAGCGCTCCAGCCGGCCGATGCCCACGCTCTCGCCCTTGACGCCGCGGACGCACTTGGATTCGCACTGCTTCTCCTGGGGGCAGACCCGGCCGCAGACAGCGGGCAGGGAGTTGGTGGAGGTGATGATGTCATAGGCGGCGTCGAAGTCGCCCTCGGCCACCTTGGCAATGAACTCGGGAATGCGCACGGAGACCGGGCAGCCGGTGCGGCAGCGGGGATTGGGGCAGTTGAGGCAGCGGCGCGCCTCAGCGATGGCGGTCTCCGCCGAGTAGCCCAGGGCCACCTCGTCAAAATTGGTAGCGCGAACCACGGGATCCTGCTCGGGCATGGTGTGCTTGAGCAGGGTCTGGCTGGCAACAGCCTTGGCCACGATGGTCTTCAGCTTGGGGAGACGCTCCTGCAGGGAGCTCATATCCAGCTCTTTCCCGTTTTCCGTCTCCAGCATCTCTTCCACGATCTGGGTGTGTTCCTTCTCGGCGGGCACGTTCCAGACGGTAACGTTCTGCTTGCCCTTCTTGTCGAACTCGATATTCGTGACCTTATCAGCCATTTCTCTTTCCTCCCGTGATGCGGCAAATATGCTTGGCGGCCTCATCCTGCTCGTCCTTATAGAAGGCGGCACGCTTGATCAGAGAATCGAAATCCACCTGGTGCGCGTCGAAGTCCGGCCCGTCCACGCAGGCGAACTTGGTCTCGCCCCCCACGATCACGCGGCAGCAGCCGCACATGCCGGTGCCGTCCACCATGATGGGGTCCAGCGAGATGATGGTGCTGATGCCGTAGGGGCGGGTCACGTCCGCCAAAAACTTCATCATGATGTCGGGGCCGATGGCGATGACCCGGTCGAACTGGGGCTTGCCCTCAGCGATGTTCCGCTCGATCTCCTGCTTGAGAAAGACGGTGGTGAAGCCCTTCTCGCCGTAGCTGCCGTCGTCGGTGCACATGATGAGCTTGTCGGAGGCGGCCTTCAGCTCCTCCTTCAAAATCACGATGTCGGCGCTGCGGAAGCCGCCGATGAAGGTGACCTCGATGCCGCGCTCGTGCATCTCCTTGGCGATGGGGTAGGCAATGGCGCAGCCCACGCCGCCGCCGACCACGCAGACCTTCTTCAGGCCTTCCATCTCGGTCGCTTTGCCCAGGGGACCGGCAATATCGGTAATGTAGTCGCCCTGCTCCACCGTGTGCAGCATGCGGGTGGTACGCCCGGCAGCCTGCACCATTACGGTGACGGTGCCCTTCTCCCGGTCATAGCCGGCAACGGATACGGGAACGCGCTCGCCCTGCTCGTCCAGGCGGAAGATCACGAACTGACCCGCCTGCGCATGGCGCGCGATGAGCGGTGCCTCGATCTCAAAGAGGCAGATCGTCTTCGCGTCGTTGAGAAAACGCTTGGTAACTACTTTGTACATCTTACACCTCAATTGGCAAATAATGTTCGGCCGACAGGCCATTGTTTATTCTATAACAGGCAGGGGAAAAAGTCAAACCGAATCCGGTGTTTTTCCCCATTTTTCCCAATAATCCCTCGGATTCTCACCGGTGGATATACATTCTGGAGGGCTCCGGCTCTCCGTCGCCCTGCACGGGGCACAAAAACTCCCAGCCGTAGCGCTCATAGAAGCCGGTGTGATCCGTGAGGAGGTAGACCGGGCTCACGCCCATGGCCCGCAGCTCCTCCACCGCCCTGTTCAGAAGCCGCCCCGCCACGCCGAGACCCCGGTAGGCCTCCTCGGTGTACACGGCGCAGATATTGGGCGTCAGATCCTTCCGCGCATGGAAGTCGTTTTCGATGACCCCCAGGCCGCCCACGATCCGCTCCCCGTCCAGGCAGAGATACCAGCCGTATTCCGTCTCCCCGGCGAGATTTGCCTCCATGCAGGCGAGATAGGCCTCCTCGGGCACGCTCCACTTGCTGTGAAACCAGGCGGCAGCCCGCTCCTTCAGCTCCGGGCGCTGCCGCAGGCTGACGCAGCGCAGCCCCGCCACGGTTTGCATCCGCTCCAGCGCCTGCCGGTGCCCCTCGGACTCCTGATAGAACTCCGCCATGTCCGGGCAGGGAAACTGCGGGCACTGTCCGCAGCAGGCAATGCCCTTTTCCCCGCAGCAGGCGATGGGCATGCAGGCGTCCCCCTCCGGCCAGACGCTCTTCCGGCAGCCGGGACACTTCCCCTCCAGGAGATCCGGGCAGGCGGAGCAGTCCACCCCGCAAAAGCCCAGTGCGCCGACAGGTTTCCAAGCTATCGTGTCAGACATTTCAATTCCTCCGTTTCCGGAACAGCGCAGCGAGATTCCTCCCGCAGGCAGAGATTCCTCTGTATCTCCTCCGTCTTGCGCGGCGTTATGACTCCATGAACAGGATCAAGCTCGAAGGAAAAACGGAAATCAAGTCCGTTCTTTTTCCGCGTGAGCGAGAACAAGCTCGCTCAATTCCTCCGGGGACCTGTTATCCGTCCTGATAGGAACGCCCGGTAAGGCAGACGCTCCGGCGCGGGAAAATTCAATATTCTCCATGCACCAGCAGCCTTCCTCCTCGCCTCTTGCCAGGATCCGCTCGCGCACGGTTTGATAGGACGCCTCCAGAATGAAGAGCTTTGTCTCGATCCCGGCGCGCCGCAGCTTTCGGATAATTCGATAGGATCCTCTCCTGACCAGGGTCATGGGAACAAGAATATCCTGATGATAGTTCTCGTGGATGTCCCGGAGCAGCTTATAGCAGAATTCGCCCCAAAGCGGATAATCCTCAAAAATATAACCGTGGGGACAGTTGGGATAGTTCTCCCGAACCGCGTTTCCGACTTCCTCCGCGTCAAAGATGAGGGCGTTTTCCAGCTTTGCCGCGATCCATTCCGCAAGCGTCGATTTCCCGACCCCGTAAGGGCCGCTGATCCAAAGAATCATGATCCTTCTCCTGCCTGGTTCAAAAGATTAGACCCATTATAACATAATCAGTCCCGGCAATACAATGCAGAAAACCTCTCTTGCCTTGGTAGACAAAAGAGGTTTTTTGTTGGTGGAGAGCGGCGGACTCGCTTGCATTTTTGCCTTGCGGGAGACGGCAAAAATCAAAGTGTCTGCAAGTTTTTGAACTGGCAGACGAAAGCCACCTTTGTGGCTTTCGGACAGGATTCGAGTCCGCCCTTTAGAACAAAGAGGGACAGGCACGAAACCTGTCCCTCTTTGTTGGTGGAGAGCGGCGGACTCGAACCGTCGACCTTCCGCGTGTGAGGCGGACGCTCTAACCAGCTGAGCTAGCCCTCCGCGTTTTGAAAGCTTGTATATAATAGCACATCCTCCCGCAGATTTCAAGAGGGAATTTTTCTTTTTTTGAAAAAAAGAGTTGACATTTCGCATCGGGTCTGCTAAAATTCCTAATGCTGCTTCGGTGGCACATGGCGGCATAGCTCAGTTGGCCAGAGCATTCGGTTCATACCCGAAGTGTCCCCGGTTCGAATCCAGGTGCCGCTACCAAATAAAGGCGCAGACGTCTCTTCGCCTGCGCCTTTTATATGGCCCGTTGGTCAAGTGGTTAAGACACCGCCCTTTCACGGCGGTAACATGGGTTCGAGTCCCGTACGGGTCACCAAAATAAAGCAGTCCGCTGTCGGCGGACTGTTTTATTTTGCCCGTACAGGACTCGAATGCTGTTCGAAAGCCCCGGTGGGGCTTTCATCAGCCAGTTCAAAAACTGGCTGATTCCTCTATTTTTCGCCGTCCCCCGCAAGGCGAAAAATGCAAGCGAGTCCCGTACGGGTCACCAAAAAAGCAACTCCACCGCAGGTGGGGTTGCTTTTTTTGCCGTACGGGGCTCGAATTATGTACGCACATGCCGGTGGCATGTGCATGAGTCAGTGCGCACACTGACGAATACTTTGATCTGCGCCGTCCCCCGCAAGGCGAAAAATGCAAGCGAGTCCCGTACGGGTCACTTTTACTTCTTCCCCGCGAGGCGGCCTGCCCGCCGGCAGGGAGTCCCGTACGGGTCACTTTTACTTCTTCCCCGCGAGGCGGCCCGCCCGCAGGCGGGGAGTCTCTCACGGGACTCGAATGCTGTCCGAAAGCCCCGGTGGCGGCTTTCATCAGCCGGTTCAAAGACCGGCTGATTCCGCATACTTGATGATCTTGAAATCACTGAATACCGCTCCGCCTCTGGTAGATGTCGTCCATGTGACGTAAAAGTTAATGCGCGCCGGGCTGGCGTAGTTCGCGCTCTCAGACGGGATCCCGTCGTAGAGCAGTTCCCCGTCAGCATTCAGGATGTTTGTTCTCCCGATCGTGCCGTCGGTCGACGGGTTCATAAAGGTAATTACCACGGAAGAGCGCGTGTCGATCACGTCTGCATGCGCTGTGATCCTGTATCGCAATCCTTGCTCCAGCTGAAAGCCGGTAAAATAGGCCTGCGAATAAGTACCGTTGGACGAGCTGAAAACCGTCAGCTTCCCGTTCGCCGGATTATACTGCGCTGTTGTACGTGTCGTCCCCGGGCTGGACAGGCTCGGCGTGACATCTACCGCAGCGGTGACAGTGACGGAGATCGTTGTGGAAACACGCAGCGCGGTGACCGTGATGCTGCTGTTTCCGGCTGTGAGCGTCCCGGACAGCGTGTACGCGTCATCTGCAAGCACCTCTGTGCTGGAATCCGAATAAGTGACCGTGACGGTCAGATAAGGCTTGACGGCGTCCAGATCGTCTGTGGTAAAAATCTTGTTGTCGCCCTGATGGCAAACCGCGTCCACGCTGTAGCCTTGTCCGCCTGTCCCGATCGCCTCCACCGCGCTGACAAAGCCCGCCGGGAACGCCATCTGTGCAGTCGTGCCGCCTTTGGTGCGGATCGCGTCGGCGACGCTGGTAAGGCCAGCGTCAAGCTGTGTGCTGTCCACAAGTTTGTCCAGTGCCATCAGTAGCGCCCTCCCTGCCACGCGGTCATGCTGACCGTGGTGATATTGCCGTCAGAGCCGACCACCAGGAACTTGCCCGCGTTGGCCGCGCCCTGCGCCTTATCCAGCTTGCCGGAGCCGCTGTTGCTTCGGATCGTGATCGCAGCGCCGAACACTTCCGGGTCTGCCTCGATACTCATGTCCTCCGGGGATCGCCCCACCACAATAACGTAATCTGTGCCCTTCGCCAGCGTGCAGGTCTGGCGGGATGCGTAATCGAGCCCATACCAGTTGCTGTTGGTGCAGCTGCCGTCGCTGTAGATGCAGACGTAAAAGCGATAGCCGGCAGCCGCCTGCAAGACGGTCTTGGCCCTGGCAACCGCCCGGATCGTATGCGCCCGGTACGGCATGTCGGCGGAGACGTCCCCCCGCACCCACTCCGCGTCCAGCGGGATGCCATCGCCGGCGTTCAGCGTCTCCGCGAAGAGCAGCGCGTAATCGGCACTGCTGCGGGCAGCCTGGGCGGCGGTGAGGAGCTGGTCGATCAGCGGCTGGGTCTGTTCCTCCGGCTCGATCCCGGAGGGCGCCGTGCCCCGCTCGATGCTTCCCACCTCGTCATACACCGTGGGGATCACCACCGTGCCGTTCCCGTCGGTGCCGTAGACGCCGATGCTCAGCACGCCTCCGGCCTCGGTCAGCACCTCCGGCGGCACGCTGCAGCGCTCGCCGGTGAGGAGCACGTCCACGCTGCGCCCCGAGCCGCGGAACACCGCCACCCTGGCCGGGGCAGCCTTCCAGTCCTCCGAGAAGCGGAAGACCGTCTCCAGCCCCACGGAGCCGGTGGTCAGCCGATCGTCGCTGACGCAGAAGGCGCTGCGTTTGTTCGCGTGAAACTGGATCATCGTCTCCCCTCCTCCGCATGGCCCGCCGTGGGCCTTTTGCTGTTTCTTTTCATGTGTGCTATTCTCCTTTTGCCAAAGATTGCTTTGCCCTGCCGCTTCCCCGTCTGCTACCCGGGGAGGCGGCGCTTTTTTCTCCGGCGGCTGCGCGCCGACGGAAATCCCTTGACAGAAGCTCGGAAATTTGCTATCATCTTTTTCGCAAGGCAAGGCAAAATTTCCGATTTCCGCCCGGGGATCCGCATTCTTGCGGTTCATCCTCTCTGCACCCTCTATTATACTCGGAATTTTGCTATTGTCAATAGGTTTTTTGCTATTTTGCTCGGAAATTTGCGAAAGGATGATTCAGATGGCCGCTTTGACAGAAGAGGAGATCCACGCGTACAACGAGGCTGTGCTGGCCCGGATCCGGCAGCTCTGCGCAAGAAGGGGCAGCTCCATCACGAAGCTGGAGAAGGCTCTGGGTTACGGCAACGGCACCGTCAGCGGCTGGAACAAGGCGAAGAAGAAGGCGCCCTATGACCGGATCGAGGCGATTGCCGCCTATCTCGGCGTCCCCACCGTCGGCCTCACCGGGGAGGAGCGCCCCGCCCCGCCGGAGGGAAGCAGACCGGGGCAGGCGGAAGTCCTGCGCTGGGTGCGCTCCGCCGGGAAGGAGGAGCTGCTGGAGCTGATCTCCGCCGCCGCGCTCCGCCTGAAGGAGCTCTGAAGCTTCCGGCAATGGCCTCTTGCGCCATTAGCCGCGCCGTGCTACACTGAGAAAAAAACGCAGGGAGGCGACTTCATGTCCGTTCAAAGCATCTACCTGGCCGGCGGCTGCTTCTGGGGCACCCAGAAGTTCTTCGATCAGTTTGAGGGGGTTGTATTCACCCAGGTGGGCTACGCCAACGGCCCCGGCGAGAACCCCAGCTATCAGGAGGTCTGCCGCAGCTCCGGCCACGCGGAGACCGTCCGCATCGATTACGATCCCGACCGCGTCAGCCTGACGCAGCTGCTGGACTGGTACTTTCTCACCGTGGACCCCACCTCCTACCACCGGCAGGGGGGCGATATGGGCGTGCAGTACCGCACCGGCATCTACTACACCGACCCTAAGCAACTGGAGGAGATCCGGGCGCGCTACGCCCTGGAGCAGGCGAAGTACCGCCAGAAGCTGGAGGTGGAGCTGCTGCCGCTGGAGAACTTCTATCCGGCGGAGGAGTACCACCAGAAGTATCTGGACAAGAACCCCGGCGGCTACTGCCACATCTCCCCGGAGCTGCTGCACCTGGCCGAGAAAGAAACCAAGTGAGCCCCCGCGGCGCAGCGAAAGCTGCGCCGCTCAGCCTATAGACAAAGTCGGTTTTCTGTCATCTTGAGCGGAGGCGAAGCCGAAGTCGAAAGATCTAAAGTCCTGGAGATACGAGTTTTTTTAGATCCTTCGACTCGCTGGCGCTCGCGAAGTCATGACATACTT
>JAEEGF010659588.1_pt1 | contig 38160 bp, 32 predicted proteins | sample 9134171 | NCBI WGS metagenome assembly JAEEGF01 (sample SAMN16246542, study PRJNA631951) | gut metagenome | biome: gut microbiome; feature: rumen; material: AP-attached | host: Bos | place: Iran: Karaj | collected 2018-10 | reverse complement strand
GGAATGTCTGCAGATGAGAAGGCTAAGGCGTGTCAGAAATTCACATCAGAAAGTCTGCAGAAGCTTTTGGACGCAGGTGTTGATGTAGGAATGGTTCAAGTTGGTAATGAAACCAATAATGGAGTGGCAGGAGAAAAGTCATGGGCTAATATGGCTAAAATCTTTTCTGCAGGAAGTAAAGCTGTTAGAACTGTAGCAGAGAAGAATGATAAGGATATCTTAGTAGCCGTTCACTTTACAAACCCAGAGACAAGCGGAAGATATGAAGGCTATGCAGCCAATCTTGAAAAATATGAAGTAGATTATGATGTTTTCGCATCTTCATATTATCCATATTGGCATGGAACACTTGCAAATCTGAAAAATGTTCTTTCTAATATAGCAGATAAATACAATAAGAAGGTAATGGTTGCGGAAACTTCTTATGTTTATACCTTAGAGGATGGCGATGGTCATACCAATACTGAATATGAGGGAAAAAGCGGAGATGCTTTAAATTATGACATCTCAGTTCAGGGACAGGCAGATTCTGTTCGCAGTGTCATTAGCACTGTAGCTTCAATTGATAATGGTATTGGTGTTTTCTACTGGGAGCCAGCATGGATTCCAGTAAATGTATATGACAAGGATGCGGAAAATGCTGAGGAAATACTTGCATCAAACAAGGAAGCTTGGGAGAAATATGGCTCAGGCTGGGCATCATCTTATTCCGGAAAATACGATAAGGATGCCAGAGATTGGTTTGGAGGTTCAGCAGTAGATAACGAGGCATGGTTTAATTTCGAAGGTCATGCCCTTCCGTCAGCAAGGATTTATAGCTATGTAAGAACAGGTGCATCAGCTCCATTATCGGTTTTACGAATCGATGTTGAAGATGTTACATTCGAGCTGGGCGACGAGGTGAAGCTTCCTGAGAATGCTAAGGTGGTCTATAATGATGGCTCCGAAATTCAGGTTGGCATTACTTGGGATGCAGAAGCTCTTGCATCTGCAGTAAATAGTGGAGCTGGTGAATATCTTATCAAGGGTGTAGTCACTGTCCTTGACAAAGAAGAAGAGGTTTCATGTAAGCTTACAATCAATCCTAGAAATCTTCTTGCTAATCCAGGCTTTGAGGATGGCAACACAGTATGGACCATCAAGGATGATGGAAATGCTGATGAAAAAAATGGCGTGGCTATTCAGGCTGATTCATCAAATGTTAGAACTGGAACAATGAGCTTGAAGTTCTGGGATAATGAGAGTATTGCTTTCACAGTAGAGCAGGAGGTTACCTTAGATAAAGGAATCTACAAGCTTGGTGCCTATGTAGAAGGTGGAGACTGCGGTGAAAATGCAGACTTTAAGCTTTATGCCAAAGTTGGAGAGCATAGCTTTGAGACACCAACTGGTGTAACAGGCTGGCAGAATTGGGCTAATCCACAGGTAGAGGAAATAAAGGTCAATGCAGATGGAACTACTGTAAAAGTAGGTGTTTCGGTAAAGGCTATAGCTGGAGGCTGGGGCGCATGGGATGATTTTTATCTCTATCGTACAGGTGATGTTTCTGAGGAAGTAGAGCCTGGGAAGGAGGATGACAACGGTGAAGTAGAAAATCCTTCAGAGAATAATGATGAACCAACTCCTACAGTTACACCAAAACCTGAGGATAAACCTAAGGAGGATGAAAATGTTGACCCTGCTAAAGAGGCTCAGGTGGTAATTGAACAGGTTGTAAAATGTGTTAAGAAAGTAGTTGAGGTAATAAAGCCAGTAATCAAGCCTATCATAAAGGTTGTAACAAACATCCTTAAGAAGCTATTTGGCTGGTGGTAAAAGTATTATTTGGGGCTTCCAGTAAGGGGAGCCCCTTTTTAGAAATGTTTTCAGAAATTTAACCATTTATACATATATTTGTCCTATAATCCTCTTAATGGCGAGTTATATCTTCTATTTGTAAAGGAGAGGGGTATGGGAAATAGCAGCAAGGTTGCAAAACCTAAAAACAATCAGGGAATTAATCCTAAGGACAGTGTAAAGACTAAGCTTATATGTATTATGGCTTTACTTGTGGCAGTTCCTTTGCTAGTAGCTATTGTTATTAGTTACAGAACATCTTCTAGCAAAGCTATGAATGATGCCTTGGATTTGCTTAATACCAGAGCTAGATATGTTGAAACTAAGTATTCTGAGATAATCAGTGAAAATGTAGATTGTTTGCAGATGCTTGCGGCGTCACAAAACACAATTGATTATCTAAAGCGCTATGGCACTGATGATCCTGGCAGTGATTCAGATATGCTAGCTTTTATGTCAGAAATTAACACAATCATCAATGATGGGAATAACAGTGTAGTTTTATCTATTCCTTCCGGACAGATGATTCTAAGAACTGATGGTGCAGAGTGCGCTAATATCGGGGAAAGAGATTATTTCCAGGGGGTAGTAAATACTGGAGCACCAGTAGTATCAGGTGTCATAGTTAGTAAATCAACAAATACGAGAATCGCCAATATTTGCGTTCCTATCAAGGATAATGGCGGCACCTTAATTGGTGTTATTCATAGAAGTATAGATTTAAATAATCTTCACGAATTTATGGCATCTAACGTTAGCGATGGTTATATTCTTGATTCTAAAGGTATCATGGCAGCACACGCTCAGTTCGAGATAGGTCTTGAAGATGAATATGATATGAGCTCTGGTGAATATATGACATCTTCTGAAAGCAGCGGTCTTTTTGAGCAGAAATTTGACGGAATTAATACATTTAACTCGTGGGTTAAGGAGCCTGTAACAGGTTATACTGTAGTAATTGCTGAGCAGGAAAAAGATATTACTGCAGAGGCTAATAAGGCTGCAACCACAGTAGTATTTATTGGAATTATTCTTTTGGTAGCTGCTGTAGTTATTTCTCTTTTCATGGCAACCAGCTTTACAAAGCCGATTATTGCAGTTACAGGTACAATCACTGAACTTGCAGATGGTCGTTTTAAGAAGATTGATGGATATTCAGGCCGAAAGGATGAATTTGGCGAGATAGTTCGCAGTACAAATTCCGTTATCGATAAGTTAGCAGATATTGTTTCTTCTATTAAACAGTCAGCATCAACAGTAACTACATCTTCTGAGGATTTGGCAGATATGGCTAATCAGATTGCCTCTACTACAGATACTGTAGCAACAGCAGTTCAGGAGATTGCAACAGGTGCTGTCCAGCAGGCAGAGGAAATCCAGGAAGCAGCAGAGAATGTTGGTAAGATTACTGATGCTGTAACAGGCGTTCAGTCATCTACAGATAATATGGAAACTCTTGCAGGAAAGATGAAAGAAGCTTCTCAGAATTCCAGCAAGTCACTGCTTAATCTTCAGGATTCTAGTAGCGATATGACTGCTAAGATTGAGGAAATCGCCAGAACAATTTCTGCTACTAAGGATGCTGTTACAAGCATCAATGAAAGTGTAGAAGGTATTTCTGGAATCGCCTCACAGACAAATCTTCTTTCACTTAATGCTTCTATAGAGGCTGCTCGTGCTGGTGAGGCAGGTAAGGGCTTCGCAGTAGTTGCTGAGGAAATCAGAAAGCTTGCTGATGATTCAGATAGCATGGCACAGGATATTAGAACTCAGATGGATATTCTGTTAAAGCAGTCTGAGGCAGCAGTTGCAGCAGCTAATCTTGTAAAGCAGGGCAACTTAGAGCAGCAGGAAGCTATCGGTGGAACACTTGAATCTGTAAATGGTATGCTTGATGATATTAATGGTACTGTTGATGGTGTTAAGGAAATCGCTGGTGGTGCTGAGACTTGTGTATCTTCTAATGATATTGTTTCTGATGCCATGTCATCACTTTCAGCAATTTCGGAAGAGAACGCTGCATCTTCAGAAACTACAGGAGCTTCTGTACAGGAGCTTTCAGCTACAGTTTCAAGTCTTGCAAATTCTGCAGATGAGTTGAAGGAAATTGCTGTTAAGCTTAATGAAGAGATTTCATTCTTCAAAGATGATAATTAAATATATTTGGTAAAAAACTTAGGGATTTATCAATCTTTTTATACTACAAGGCATAATTATCTGCTACAATGATGCATGGGTATTGATAATTGTAGGGGGTAGTAAGGGCTCTTGGGAAGAAAAATATTTAAAACAACAATAGGAATAATTATGGGCTTTGCAATTTTAATATTACAAAGCCCTGTTTTTGTGTCTGCAAATAGTCCTGTTCATAAAACTATTCGCGTGGGCTACTATGAGAACGAAATCTTTCAAGAAGGTGCTGGAGCCGGACAAGTTAAATCAGGATATGCTTATGAATTCTATATGAAGCTTTCTGAGTACACTGGCTGGAGATATGAATATGTTTATGGCTCTTACAATGATTTGTATAAGAAGCTGGTAGCCGGGGACATAGATGTCCTTGCTGGAATTGCCTACAGAGAGGATCGAAAGGAAGAGATAGCTTATCCTGATTTACCTATGGGAACAGAGTCTTATGTTCTGGTAAAACATGATTTTGATGATGATATAACTGCAGATCCAATTACTCTTAACGGACATACCATTGGTGTTTTAGATAGTAATATGTCCTTCACACTGGATAAATATTTGAATGAGCACGAAATAGATGCAAATGTGGTTTTATTTGATAATACAGCAAAGCTTCTAGCATCCTTCGATTCTGATGAGATAGATATCCTAGCTGCAGAAAGTGATGGAACTAATATCAGACAGCATGCTGAGGTTCTATTAGCCTATGCTACTACTGATTACTATATATGTGTTAACAAGGCTGATTCTCTTTTATTAAAAGAGTTAAACGAAGCTCTAAACAGTTTATTTATTGACGAACCTTATTATTTAAGCTCATTAAATTCAAAATATTTTTCATCAAGTCTTTCAGTACAGACATTTTCCGACAGGGAAAGAAAATGGCTTGATGCTCACGATTCCTTAGTTATCGGATATCTAAACAATTATTTGCCATACTGCGACACAGACGATAATGGCAAGGTGACAGGTATAGTTAAGGATATTGTTCCAAAGATAATTAATTCCCTAAAAATCGATAGCCTGAAAATATCCTATGTAGGATTTGATAATTACGATGATATGGTGGCAGCTGTGGATTCAGAGGAGGTAGACATCGCATTTCCTGTAGCTGGTGGATATTATTACTCCGAAGAAAATGGCATTTTCCAGACAAATACAATTCTGTCCTCAACCACAGATTTAATTTATAAGGATGTTGTTATTAATCCTGAATTAGCTACAATCGCAGTAAATAGCAACAATAAGATGCAATACTATTATGTGAAATCCAATTATCCAAATGCTAACCTGGTTTTCTATGATAGTATTGAAGAATGCCTAAAAGCTGTATTGGATGGCAAGGCGGATTGCACAACCTTAAATGGGTTGAGGGCAAATACAATATTAAAAAATAGAGAGTACAGAAATTTATCCCTTAGACAGCTGTCCTATACTGATGACAGATGTATGGGCATCAAAATAGGAAATGAGGGGTTACTTAGAATATTCAACCGTGGAATCCACATATTAGGTAGAGAATATGCTGAAAATCAGGCATATAAATATGTGGAGGGGCTTTATACAGATGTCAGAGGATTTAATATTTTAGACTATGTCTATATAGTGGCAATTGTTCTGATACTTCTACTATGTACTTTTATTGCATTATTGGTTTTACGAATAAAGAAATACAGTCTTCTTATTGAAAAAGTTAGGAGTGACTATATTTCTAAAACTGAATTTATTGATAATATGGCAGTGAATATCAGGCAGCCAATTGCAGAAATAGCAGAAGAAACCGAAAGTACTACAGCTAACAGATTGCTTTCTACAGTAGATAATATTATAGATCTTAATCTTTTTGAGACTGGTAAGGTCACTTTAAAGGAAGATACTATTAATATTATTAAACTGCTTAAAAACGTTGAAAAAAACGTTAGAAACAGCAGCGAAAAGAAGAATATTGACATAGAATTTGGCACTAGCGGAGTTACAAATAAATTAATAATTACGGACGAGCAAAGGCTGACACAGATTTTAACAGCAATACTTTCAAATGCTGTAAAGTATTCATCAAAGGGTAGTCACGTTACCTGTGAGATAGAGGAGCTGCGTTGCAATAATCCTAGTATTACAAATATGGTATTTACCATAACTGATAGTGGAAAGGGCTTTAGTCAGGAATTCCAAAAACATATATTTGAAGCATACGCTAAGGAGGATTCACAAGGAAATAATGGAGCTGGTCTGGGCCTCACCTTAGCTAAACAAATTGTTGATTTGATGGGAGGAGAAATTGACGTTACTTCCGTAAAGGATAAAGGAAGCAAGTTTGTAGTGAAAGTCCCTGTGAAAATATACTTTGGAATATAGTTCTTATTGATATATTGATAAAAATTACCAATAAGCTTATTTTAAGAAATCACCTATTGACTAGATAGGTGATTTCTTTTATATTAATCGCAGACTAAAATACTAGGCAAGTAGGTAATAAAAAGGAAGGGTAAAAGAATATGTTCGTATACGCAGATAATGCAGCAACTACAGCTGTTTCACCTAAGGTGGTTGAGGCAATGCTTCCATATTTTACAGAGATTTATGGAAATCCATCCAGCCTCTATTCAGTAGGACAGAAGGCAAAGGAGGAGCTTGAAGAAGCAAGAGAAAGAATCGCTAAGCTTCTTGGGGCATTGCCACGTGAAATATATTTCACTTCTGGCGGTAGCGAGGCTGATAATCAGGCTATCATCTCAGCAGCCAGAATCGGAGAGAAGAAGGGAAAGAAGCACATCATTTCTACAAAGTTCGAGCATCATGCAGTGCTTCATACTTTGCAGGCACTTGAGAAGGAAGGCTTCGAAATAGAGCTTCTTGATGTACATTCAAACGGTGTTGTTACAGCTGAACAGGTAGCTGATGCAATCAGAGAGGATACAGCTCTTGTTACTATTATGTACGCAAATAACGAGATTGGTACAATTCAGCCAATCGCTGAAATCGGTGCTGTATGTAAGGAAAGAGGAGTTCTTTTCCACACAGATGCAGTTCAGGCAGTTAGCCACCTTCATATTAATGTGAAGGAGCAGAATATTGATATGCTTTCTATTTCAGCTCACAAGTTCCACGGACCTAAGGGCGTTGGTGTGCTTTATGCAAGAGGCGGAATCGTGCTTACTAACGTAATCAACGGTGGCGCTCAGGAAAGAGGAAAGCGTGCAGGTACAGAAAACCTTGCAGGTATCGTAGGTATGACAGTTGCACTTGAAGAGGCAGTTGCTCATATTGACGAGAACAATGAAAAGCTTGCTAAGCTTCAGGATAGATTAATTGAAGGTCTTTCTAAGATTCCTTATTCAGAGCTCAACGGAGACAGAGTGCAGAGAGTAAAGTCAAACGTAAACTTCTGCTTCGAAGGAATCGAGGGTGAATCACTTCTATTATTACTTGATGACAAAGGGGTAGCAGTATCATCTGGTTCAGCTTGTACATCAGGTTCCCTTGACCCAAGCCATGTTCTTCTTGCAATTGGTAGACCACACGAGGTAGCACACGGTTCACTTAGAGTTTCTCTTGGTGAGGATGCAACAGAGGAGCAGGTTGACTATATCGTAAAAGCGGTAACAGAAGTTGTTGAATATCTTCGTGGATTTTCACCTTTCTGGGGTGATTTAATAAGTGGCAAGCGTCCACACGTACTGCATCAAGAAGGGGCCCTTTTAGGGAAGATTTCTTGATGCCCAGAAGTGCCCATTTGCGCAGCAAATTTGCATGGCACTTCTTCATTGTTTTGTAAATTAATTAGATAAAATTCCGGAGGAATAAAAAATGGCATTATATAGTGAAAAGGTAATGGATCACTTCAGAAACCCAAGAAATGTAGGAGTGATTGAGAATGCAGATGGTGTAGGCGAGGTTGGTAACCCAGTCTGTGGCGACATTATGAAAATCTATCTTAAGATAAATGATGAGCAGATTATTGAGGATGTAAAGTTTGAGACTTTTGGATGCGGTAGCGCTATTGCTTCATCTTCAATGGCAACAGAGCTTATTATGGGAAAGCCTGTATCTGAGGCACTTCAGCTTACAAACAAGGCTGTTACAGAGGCACTTGATGGACTGCCAGCTCACAAGCTTCACTGTTCAGTTCTTGCAGAGGAGGCAATCAAGTCTGCTGTAAAGAATTACTACGATAATAATGGCATTGAATATGATCCAAAGGATTTCCCAGATCCAGAGGTTGAGTCTTGCCACATGCATTAATTTGCCAAAAGCCAATTAAATAAGTAAAATAGTTTCTAATCAGTAATTGAAGGGAAACTATTTAATGGGTAATACAAATAAGCAACCAAATCCAAATGCTAAGGCACTTTTACCTATTGCATTGTTTTTGGTTTTATATCTAGGAAATGGAATATATTTTCAGTACATTTCACCAATTGAAGGGCAGATGGGATTTTACGTAGTCTCAGTAGTACTGTCCTTCACTTTTGCGTTAATTCTCGCTTTTTGTCAGAATCGAGGAAAAAGCTTTGAAGAGAAAATTCACATATGTGCAGAGGGCATAGGAGATGACAATATTGTTACTATGCTTTTCATTTTTATATTAGCAGGTGCTTTTAGTGGCGTAGCGGGAGAAGCAGGTGGTGCATCATCCACTGCAAATCTTTTGCTTAGCGTTATCCCTGGTAGATTTGCCATACCAGGTCTTTTTATCATAGCCTGTCTTATTTCTATGGCTATGGGTACCAGTGTAGGAACAATATCAGTTCTAGCACCAATAGCCTGTGCAGTATCAGAAAATGGAAATATTAATCTGGCCTTTTGCGTAGGTGTAGTTGTAGGTGGAGCAATGTTTGGAGATAATCTTTCATTTATCTCAGACACCACTATTGCAGCCACAAAGACACAGGGGATAGAGATGAAGGACAAGTTCCAGGCGAATTTAAGGCTGGCTCTTCCTTCGGCAATTATCACACTTATCATTCTTATAGTATGTTCATTCAAAACAGGTGTGACAGCAATTGGAACATTCGATTACAATCTTTTGCAGGCATTGCCATATTTTATTGTGCTTATACTTTCGGTGCTTAGTATAAATGTATTTAAAGTGCTATTGATTGGATGCTTTATGTTTATAGTTGTGGGAATGTATACAGGCTCACTTACTTATGTTTCAGGTCTTTCTTCTATGGGAACAGGTATTGCAGGAATGTTTGAGACTATGATAGTAACAATTCTTGTGGCATCTGTTGCATCCCTTATTAGGGAACACGGTGGTTTTGAGGCTATTTTGGAGCTAATCAGAAGAAAAGCAGGGAATAGAAAGGGAGGAATGCTTGGAATTGCATTTCTTACCATGTTTATGGATGTTGCTACAGCAAACAATACTGTTGCAATTGTAATAGCGGCACCAATAGCGAAGCACATTAGTGACGAGTACGGCGTAGAGCCAAAGAAGACTGCATCACTTCTTGATACCTGCTCTTGTATTATGCAGGGAATCATTCCTTATGGTGCGCAGCTTCTTGTGGCAGCAAATATTGCAAAGATTGCCAGCTTTTCACTGATTCCATGGTTGATTTATCCATTTGTGTTGTTGGTTTTTGTAGGAATATCAATTATTAAAGAGAAATAATCAAAAATGAGCTTAGAAGAAAAATATCAAAGTCTAATTGCATATATTAAGGAGCTTGATAGAGTAGCAGTGGCTTTTTCCAGCGGTGTGGATTCTACCTTCTTGCTTTATGCTGCAAAGGAGGCCCTGGGAGAAAAAGCTATCGCTATCACCGCCATCTCGGATTTGATTCCAAAGAGAGAACAGGAGGAGGCTTTTAAGTTTTGTAAGGATAACGGGATTAAACAGATAGTATACAAGGCTAATCCTTTCGAAGTGGAAGGTTTTTCTGGCAATCCTTCAAACCGTTGTTATATATGTAAGAAACATTTATTTTCCCATATGAAGGCTTTGGCTGTAGGACAAGATATTCAACATGTCTTAGAGGGCTCTAATTTGGATGATGAAGGAGATTATCGTCCAGGAATGCAGGCTATAGCTGAGCTTGGCATTCTTAGTCCACTTAGAATTATCGGATTTACGAAGCAAGAGATTCGTGATTTATCTTCTAAGTTTGGGCTTCCTACTGCAAATAAACCATCCTTTGCTTGTCTTGCAAGCAGAATTCCTTATGAGGAGACCATTACAGAAAACAAGCTTTTTATGGTAGAAAAGGCAGAAGAGCTATTATTTAACGAAGGCTTTAAACAATTTAGAGTTAGAATTCATGGAGATGATTTGGCTAGAATAGAAGTTCTTCCAGAGGATTTTAATAGATTTTTGGATGAGGAATATAGAATCCGCATATACGATATTTTGAAAGTATATGGGTTTAATTATGTATCACTTGATTTAAAGGGATACAGAACTGGAAGCATGAATGAGGTATTGAAATAATGAATCAATTTTCAAGGACAGAGCTTTTGATAGGTAAATCCTCTGTTGAGAAATTAAATAATAAAAGGGTCGCTATTTTTGGAATAGGCGGCGTTGGCGGTTATGTGTGTGAGGCTTTGGTTAGAAGTGGCATAGGCCATTTTGATTTGATTGATAATGATGACGTTAGCCTTACAAATATTAATCGACAGATTATAGCTACACATTCTACCGTAGGAAGAGATAAGGTTGAGGTAATGAAGGAGCGTATGCTTGATATTAATCCGCAGGTTGATGTGACAGTTCATAAATGCTTCTTTTTGCCAGATAATGCAGACACCTTTGATTTTAATGAATATGATTATGTTGTAGATGCGGTGGATACTGTTACGGCAAAGCTTGCTCTTATAATGAAATGTAAAGAGAGTGGGACACCAATAATCAGCAGTATGGGAACGGGAAACAAGATGGATCCTAGCAGATTTAGGATAGCTGATATAAACGAAACTACTATGTGTCCTTTAGCAAAGGTAATGAGAAAAGAGCTAAAAAAACGTGGAGTTGATTCCCTTAAAGTAGTTTTCTCAGACGAAAAGCCACTTGAACCATCTACAGATGTGGAAGATGTAGAGGAACCAGCAGATGGCAGAAGAGCAGTACCTGGTTCATCAGCTTTTTGTCCTCCAGTGGCAGGACTTATAATAGCCAGTGAAGTTGTAAAGGATTTGATCAAGTAATCTATGAGTGATAATACAAATTTAAATAATATAGAATTGGATAATGATGACAGAAGGGCAGAAATAGAAAAAAGTATCAGGAAGAAATTCCACAAGTCACTTTTTTCACCATTTGCCCGAGCTTGCAAGCAGTACGAGCTGATAAAGGAAGGAGATCACATATGTGTGTGCATCTCAGGTGGCAAGGACTCTATGCTAATGGCAAAGCTTTTTCAGGAAATCCAGCGTCATCAGAAGGTTAATTTCGAACTTTCTTTTCTTGTGATGGATCCTGGATATAGCAAAGTCAATAGAGAACTTATCGAAAGCAATGCCAAACTTATGGGCATTCCAATAGAAATATACGAGAGTGATATTTTTGATTCAGTGGATAATATAGAAAAGAATCCCTGCTATCTTTGCGCTAGAATGCGTCGCGGTCATCTCTATGCCAAGGCAAAGGAAATGGGCTGTAATAAAATAGCACTTGGTCATCACTATGATGATGTTATAGAAACTATACTTATGGGAATGCTTTATGGAGCCCAGGTTCAGACAATGATGCCAAAGCTTCATTCCACAAACTTTGAAGGAATGGAATTGATACGTCCCCTTTATCTTATTCGTCAGGATGATATCATTGCATGGGTAAAGTACAATAATCTTAGATTTTTGCAGTGCGCGTGCCACTTTACAGAACGAAATGCAAACTATTCACCTGATGATATTGTAGAATCAAAGCGAATTGAGACAAGAAGACTTATTGCAGAGTTAAAAAAGGTTAATCCTTACGTAGAATCTAATATTTTCCGTAGCGTAGAAAATGTTAATCTGGCTACAGTTATTGCTTACAAGCAGGATGGGGTAAAGCATCACTTTTTAGATTCTTATGATGAGGCAAAGGGAGAAGAAGAATAATGACATTACAACAGGTTTTATACGCACTTACTATTCAGGAATATGGCTCTATGAACAAGGCTGCAGAAAAGCTTTATATTGTTCAGCCTACACTTACAAGCGCCATTCAGGAGCTTGAAAACGAAGTTGGAATCACAATCTTTATGCGTACCAACAAGGGGGTTATTGTTACACCTGAGGGCGAGGAATTCTTAAACGACATTAGAGGCTTTTATCGTCAATACGATATGGTTATGCAGAAGTACAGCGGTGAAGGCACCTACAAAAGAAAGTTTGGTGTTTCTACTCAGCATTATACCTTTGCAGTTCGCGCATTCGTTGATATGGCAAAACAGTACGATATGAACGATTTTGATTTTGCTCTTCGTGAGACTACCACTATGGACATTATCAAGGATGTCAGCTCGCTTAAGAGTGAGATAGGTATTCTTTATATTAACGAGCTCAATCGTAAGGGATTAAATCGTCTTTTCACAGAGCACAGCCTGGAGTTTCATTCGCTGATTAAGTGTAAAGCCTTTGTATATTTATGGCACGAGCATCCACTTGCAAAGATGGAATCTATCGGCATAGAGGATTTACAGGATTATCCATGTATGTTCTTTGAGCAGGGTGATAACAGCGAATATCTTGCAGAGGAAATCCTAAGCGAAAACTTCTACCCAAAGATGCTTCGTGTAACAGACCGTTCCACAATGCTTAATCTGGTCCGTGCACTTAACGGATATACCTTATGTTCAGGTATCGTATGGGGCGATCTTAACGGAGATGGCTATATTGTTGTACCATTCCGTGGAGATGAAGAAAATCCAAACAGTGTTATGGATATTGGCTATATCACCAAGAAAAATACTGTTATGTCTAAGATGGGGCAGCAGTTTTTGGAAGAGGTTGATAAGGCATTAGAGCAGATTGATAAGTCTGTTATTTATGAAGAGGAATAAAATAGGACTAAAAAACTCAGGGCTACATAAACCCTGAGTTTTATTTTATTTATGAATTTACCAAATCACTGAGTTTCTTGCCATAGAAGAAGTCTCTTTCAAGCATATAGAACTCTGTCCACATAGGAAGAGTTTTGCAAACGCCCTCTCTAGGGCATTCCATATTTTCGTCTGCAAGACAGGCCACAGGAGATAGGCTGCCTTCCATAAGCTCTATGATTTCACCTATAGAATATTCTTCGGGCTTTCTAGTGAGCTGGTAGCCACCACCTTTTCCGCTGACGCCCTTTACAAATCCGCCGTGAACCAATTCTTTTACTATAATCTCTAAGTATTTCTTTGAAATATCTTGACGCTCTGCAATATCCTTTAATGGAATATATTCCTCGGGATTTTGCTGAGATAAATCTATCATAACACGTAAAGCATATCTTCCTTTTGTACTGAACATGTTATACCTCCTATAATTATTATTAACCCTAATATAACATAGGTAAGTAGGTTGTTCAATGATGAGTTATTAATATTATTCGCCCTTGATTCAAAGATGGTTAACGGGGGGCAAAGACCTTTGCTTATGAGTAAAACATAAATTTATAAAACTTAATTAACTATTTTTTCATATTTGCCAATTATAATCCAAGTTGAGTGGGTATACGTATTTACGTTAGCTATTTTATAAGGAGTTATACTATGGCAAAGGAAAAGAAAGTTAAGAAAAACCAGGCACAGGCTGGCACTATAAAGATAATGGATAGTGTAAAGACAAAGCTTATTCTTATTATGGCTTTGTTGGTAGCTGTGCCTCTTTTAGTTGCGATTATTATCAGTTATCAAAGTTCAACATCAAAGGCACAGGAGGATGCGCTAGAGCTTCTTAAGGCCAATGGAAAAATGGTCGAAACAGAGTTTTCAGAAATTGTAGGGAAAAATACAGCAGCTTTAGCTACATTTGCAACAGCGCCAAGTACAATTAATTATATAGAAACACAAGCTCTTCCGCCTGAGGAGAGGCCTATTCCAGATGATGTTATGTTAGCTCATTTGGATGCTATTAATACATATATGAATGATGGCAATGTAAGTGTTATTCTCACTCTTCCAAATGGTCAGCAGCTTTTACGTTCAGATAGAAGTGAACTTGCAAATATTGCAGACAGAGACTATTTCCAGGCAGCTATTAATTCTGGAGCACCTGCTGTATCAAACATCGTAGTTAGTAAGAAAAATGGAAATAGAATTACAATTATTTGTGTTCCTATTTACAACGAAGATCATTCAAGAATCATTGGTACTATCCAGCGAAGCTTTGACTTAAATAATATTCATCAGTTCCTTGCAGAGAATATCGCTGATGGATATATCGCTGATAGAACAGGTATGATGGCAGCACATGCCCAGTTTGAAATCACTCCAGAGGAAGAGTACGACCTTAGTGGCTTTGGATTTGTAGATTCAGAAGAGTCAAGTGGAGTTATCGAGGCTACTTTTGATGCAGGTCTAACCTACATGTCATGGACTAAAGAGCCAATGACAGGCTATTATGTAGTTGTATCTAAAACAAATTCAGAGATTATGGCCTCTGCAATTCGTTCAGCAATGCTAATAGTAATTGTCGGTTTGATCCTTTTGATTGTAGCTATTGTTATTTCATTGATAATGGCAACCAGTTTTACAAAGCCAATCATTGCTGTTACAGGTTCTATCACACAACTTGCAGATGGTAGATTTAAGAGAATCGATGGATATACAAAACGTAAGGACGAATTTGGTGAAATTGTCCGTAGTACAAACTCCGTTATTGATAGGCTAGGTTCAATAGTAGCATCTATTAAACATTCTGCAGCCACTGTTACAACATCTTCTGAGGATTTGGCAGATATGGCTAATCAGATTGCAGCTACCACAGATACTGTAGCAACTGCAGTCCAGGAGATTGCAACAGGTGCTGTTCAGCAAGCGGAAGAAATACAGGAAGCTGCAGAGAATGTAGGTAAGATTACTGATGCTGTATCAGGCGTTCAGTCATCTACAGACAATATGGAAGGTCTTGCAGGAAGGATGAAGGAAGCATCTCAGGCATCTAGTAAATCACTTCTTAACCTACAGGATTCTAGTAGTGATATGACAGCTAAGATAGAAGAAATCGCCAGAACGATTTCTGCTACTAAGGATGCTGTTACAAGTATTAATGAAAGCGTAGAGGGGATTTCGGGAATCGCTTCACAGACAAACCTCCTTTCACTGAATGCTTCTATTGAGGCAGCCCGTGCAGGTGAGGCAGGTAAGGGCTTCGCAGTTGTTGCAGAGGAAATCAGAAAGCTTGCTGATGATTCGGATAGCATGGCTCAGGATATTAGAACCCAGATGGATGTACTTCTGAAGCAATCTGAGGCAGCTGTTGCAGCAGCTAATCTTGTAAAGCAGGGCAACCTAGAGCAGCAGGAAGCAATCGGTGGAACCCTTGAATCTGTTAATGGTATGCTTGAGGATATCAATGGTACTGTTGATGGCGTAAGAGAGATTGCAGGTGGGGCAGAAACCTGTGTATCTTCAAATGATATAGTTTCCGATGCAATGTCATCACTTTCTGCTATTTCAGAAGAGAATGCAGCATCTTCAGAAACTACAGGAGCTTCTGTTCAAGAGCTTTCAGCTACAGTTTCTAGTCTTGCAAACTCTGCAGACGATTTGAAAGATATTGCTGTTAAGCTTAATGAAGAGATTTCATTCTTCAAAGATGATACTGAATAAATTGATATGCTTTTTAGGGTCGGCTTAGTTGATTCTTATTTGTAAAGGCGATGCTTTGGAGGTGTGTAACAATGGGAAAGACAAAACTGGTGAAAAATAATGAAAATGATATTTCATGGAAGAATAGCATCAAAACGAAGCTTATTTCATCAATGTTACTTGTGGCGGCTATCCCTTTGTTAATCGCTGTAAGTATAAGTTATTACACTTCTACAACAAAAGCAGTTGCAGATGCTCTTGATTCTTTGGAGTGGCAGGCCTGGTATGTACAGAGTGCAATTCTTACAGTTATCCAGAATAATGAGTCGACGATTAGATCCTTTGCTGAATCGCCTACAACAATTGCTTTTATGAGAGGCGAAGAAGTTGATATGGATGAGTTAAAGACTCAAATGAAGTCTTTGGATGAGTATCTTGGAGATGGCAATGTTATAGTACTTTCTAATGCCGAGGGCCAGATGGTTCTTAGGGATGATGACGGTGCTCTTGTAGATATTAGTCAGAGGGAATATTGGCAGGAAGCAATGACTGGTAAATTTTCCGTATCCAATGCTATAGTAAGTGCCTCTACTGGCACCAGAAGTATTAGTATGGCATGCCCGGTTATTGACAATCTTACAGGTAAGGTCATTGGAACAGTTCATAGAAATTATAATCTGAATGATTTCCATGAAATTCTTGCAGCAGAATGCGACGAAGGCTTCGTGGTAGATAGAAATGGTGACATGCTTGCTCATTCACAGTATGAGATTAGTGCAGATGATGAAGTGTTAAATTTTAGTGCATCGCCATATATGAATAATGATGAAATAGAAGGTTCTTATAGATCCACAGCAGCTGGATATCCTACTTATTTAGCTTATGCTAAAGATAAAGATTTTTCAGGATTTACAGTTTGTGTTGCAAAGAAAGAAAATATAATCATGTCATCAGCTAGACAGGCTGCTTATATTGTTATTGGAATAGGTATTATATTACTTATAATTGTAGCTATTTTATCAATTATGCTGGCAAATGGTTTTTCAAAACCTATTACAGCGGTAGATTCATCTTTGTCAAATTTGGCAGATGGCAGATTTAAACAAATTGATGGTTTTACAAATCGTAAAGACGAAATTGGTAAGATAGTTCGTAGTACAAACTCGGTAATTGGTAAGTTAGATGAAATTGTAGGACATATAAAATCCTCTGCGTCTATTGTAGGAGATTCCTCTGAGAACTTATCTGATATGGCTAATCAGATTTCTTCAACAACTGAGGGTGTATCCAATGCGGTGTTGGAAATAGCTACAGGTGCTACTCAGCAGGCAGAAGAGATTCAGCAGGCGGCTGAAAATGTTGGTCGTATAACAGACGCAGTTACAGGTGTACAGAATTCTACTGAAAATATGGAGAATCTTGCTAGAAAGATGAAGGAGGCTTCAGAAGCGTCTAGTAAATCCCTTATCAATCTTCAGAGCTCTAGTAGCGATATGACTGAGAAGATTGAAGAAATTGCAAGAACCATTTCGGCAACCAAGGATGCTGTTACAAGCATTAATGAAAGTGTTGAAGGTATTTCGGGAATTGCTTCACAGACAAATCTTCTTTCGCTTAATGCTTCTATCGAGGCAGCGCGAGCTGGTGAGGCAGGTAAGGGCTTCGCAGTTGTTGCTGAGGAGATTAGAAAGCTGGCCGATGATTCAGATAGCATGGCTCAGGATATCAGAACACAGATGGATATTCTATTAAAGCAGTCTGAGGCAGCTGTTACAGCAGCAAATCTTGTCAGACAGGGAAATCTGGAGCAGCAGGAGGCCATTGGCGAGACCTTGGAATCAGTTAATGGTATGCTTGCAGATATTGATGGAACTGTTGATGGTGTGCGTGATATCGCTGGCGGAGCAAGCACTTGTGTAGAGTCTAATGATGTCGTATCAGATGCCATGTCATCACTTTCGGCTATTTCAGAAGAGAATGCAGCATCTTCAGAAACAACTGGAAATTCTGTTCAGGAATTATCTGGAACAGTTTCAGACCTTGCAAAATCTGCTGATGACCTTAAGGACATAGCTATTAAGCTTAACGAAGAGATTTCATTCTTTAAGGATGATACAGAATAATTGGTAAATTTCTAATAGCTAGTTATCAATTGGATTGATAACTAGCTATTATTTTAGCCTAGAATTGGCCCTATTGAACCTTGAACCGATAAAGAATATTATAATCATATCTTAAATGAAAGGAGCAAGACATATGAAAAAGATGATGCAGACAACTATGATGCACATGTGCATGCGTCGAATGCTTATCTCCCAGGCAGTTGATTATGGCCCTGGCGCGATGGCTTTTTGTCTTGCGCCTGTTACGGATTAAATCACTTAGATTTGGTTGAGCCATTGCCTGGGAGTTAGAAACCTGGCAATGGTTTTTTTATTGCCCAAACTGATATGAGGAGATATTTAGAATGCACGAAATAGAAATAAAAAGTCTTTGTAAAAGCTTCGTAGATAAGGATACAAAGGTAGATGCTCTTAGAGATATTAATCTTACTGTTGATAAGGGAGATATCTTTGGAATTATAGGAATGTCTGGAGCTGGCAAAAGTACACTGATTCGATGTTTGAACTACTTAGAAAAACCAACAAGTGGTCAGGTAATCGTAGAAGGTAAGGAATTAGGACAGCTTAATGAAAAGGAGCTTAGAGAAAAGCGCCAGGATATAGCCATGATATTCCAGCATTTTAATTTGCTTCAGCAGAAGAATGTTATAGACAACATTATTTTCCCACTCAGCCTTCAGGGAGTTAAGAAAAAGGAGGCCAGAGCAAAGGCCTTTGAGCTCCTTTCAAAGGTTGGATTGGAGGACAAAGCAAATTCGTATCCTTCACAGCTTTCAGGAGGACAGCAGCAGAGAGTTGCCATTGCAAGAGCACTTGCTGCAGATCCAAAGATTCTACTATGCGATGAAGCTACAAGCGCTCTAGATCCACAGACTACAGCATCAATACTTTCATTGTTAAAGGAGATTAACCAGGAATACGGAATTACGATAGTTCTTATCACTCATCAGATGTCAGTTGTAAAGGCTATATGTAATAAGGTGGCAGTACTTGAGGAAGGACAGCTGGTGGAAAGTGGAAGACTTGAAGAGGTTAATCTTCCAGAGGATAAATTCTTTTGGCTGAATAAGGAAAATGAGCTAAAGAATAAAGAGTTCTCAAAGAATAATTTTGGCAAGGAGGTAAGAAACTATGTGGGATAGCACAACAATTAACATGATATTAGAGGGAATTGTTGGAACAGTATACATGAGTATAGTTTCTACATTCTTTGGATATGTACTGGGACTTCCAATGGGAGTATTACTTACTATTTCAGACAAAGACGGTCTTAGACCAAATCGTGCATTATATAAGGTTTTAGATGCAACATCCAATATTGTTCGAAGCATTCCGTTTGTTATTTTGCTGATACTTTTGATTCCATTTACAAGAATTGTAGTTGGAAAGAGCTATGGTACATCAGCTACAATCGTTCCACTTGTTATTTGTGCAGCACCATACATTGCAAGAATGGTGGAGTCATCCTTAAAGGAAGTGGACGATGGCGTTATCGAAGCAGCAAAGGCAATGGGAGCCTCAAATATCCAGATAGTTTTCAAGGTGCTTCTGGTAGAAGCCAGAACTTCTCTTATCACCAACGCGACAATAGCACTTGGAACAGTTCTTGGATATTCAGCAATGGCTGGTACTGTGGGAGGTGGCGGACTTGGAGATATTGCTGTTCGCTACGGATATTACAGATATCAGTTAGACATAATGATTGTAACAGTAATTTTACTTATTGTGCTGTTTCAGATTTTCCAAAATACCGGAATGTTTATAGCAAGAAAGCTTAATCATAAGATATAAAAACTACAAACCACAAAAAATTAAGGACACAATAAAAATTTACACAATAAAGGAGAAAAGAACTATGAAAAAGAAAATTTTAGCAGGATTATTAACAACAACATTTACAGTAGCAGCTCTTACAGGATGTGGCAGCGCAGCAAATACTAACACAGCTGCAACTGAAGAGGCTACAGGGGAAGCAGAGGAGACCGTAGAGGCAGCAAGCGGCGAGCTTACTACAATTAAGGTGGCAGCATCGGCTACACCACACGCGGAAATTTTAGAGTTTGCAGCACCACTTCTTGAGGCAAAGGGCTACAAGCTTGATGTAACAGTATTCGATGATTATGTTCAGCCAAACCTGGTAGTAGAGTCTGGTGAGTTTGATGCAAACTATTTCCAGCATGTACCATATCTTGACAGCTTCAATGAGGAGCAGGGCACACACCTTGTAGATGCTGGAGATATTCACTATGAGCCATTTGGAATTTACCCAGGTACAAAGGCATCTCTTGATGAGGTAGCAGATGGTGATGTAATCGCTATTCCTAATGACACAACAAACGAGGCTAGAGCACTCCTTCTTCTTCAGGACAATGGACTTCTTACACTTAAGGAAGGTGCTGGTCTTACAGCTACAATCAATGACATTGTAGAGAATCCAAAGAACATTGAGTTCCAGGAGCTTGAGGCAGCACAGGTTGCTCGTGTAAAGGATGAGGTAGCATTTGTGGTACTTAATGGTAACTATGCTCTTGAGGCAGGTTTTTCAGTAGCAAAGGATTCTATCGCTTATGAGGCTACAGATTCAGAGGCTGCAAAGACATACGTTAATATCATTGCTGTAGAGGAAGGCAACGAGAACAATGAAGCCATCAAAGCATTAGTAGATGTTCTTAAGTCTGATGATGTAAAGAAGTATATCGCGGATAACTATGATGGTGCTGTAGTAGCTTTTGAATAATCATCAAGATTATTCAGGCAGCAGTTTAACCAGCATTCGAATAAAAATCCTCTTTTTATATAGGTCAGTCACCTCACAAAACGGTGGCTGACTTTTTTATTTTAAAAGACACCTGAGGCCTAATTGAGAGCATTTCTCAAAAAGAAAAAATGTGAAAAAATAGTGTTGACTTATAGTTGTGATTAGTATAATATAACCACAGTTAGAGATAACTAATACAAAAAGAGAGACTGCTGGGATGAGCGAAGAAGTATTTTACTTATTACAGACTATGGACAGAAAAAGAATTGAATTACAGATTGTCTTACAATGCGCACCAACAATCGCAGGTTTAAAGACATCAAATTTCCTGATTGTTCCTAAGGAGCAAGAAGAAAAGGTGAGACTTGTAATGAGATATACCGGATTGTTTTGTTACCGACTAGTGTACGACAGACATCGTGTTATCTTTTTGGTCTTTAATAAGCAGATGCTTTTAGATTATTTATCTCAGGAAGAGGTCAAAACATTTTTAAGAGATTACGGATACGGAGATGAATCTCTGGGTTATTCATTAAAGAATTTCCAGGAAAGATATTCCAGATTCGTAAAGACCAGAGAAGATTTCCCACACGAAGCGGGTATCTTCTTAGGATATCCTCTATGTGACGTAGAGGGCTTCATCTCTAAAGGTGGAGAGGGGTTTAGAGCTTCAGGCTATTGGAAGGTATATGGGGATACTGAGAATACAATGAAGCTTTTTGAAAAATTTGATGATGTTAAAGATGAAATGGTTTGTATGCTTTCAGATGGAAGCTCCTTAAAGGAGATCATTCAATGTCAATGTAATTACAAGAAAGCAGTATGACAAACGATTTCAAAAATTCAAAGAAGGAGAGAATAGGCATGAGTAAAGTTAATGTTGTATTCTGGTCACAGTCAGGCAACACAGAAGCTATGGCAAATGCTGTAGGTGAAGGTGTAAAGGCCGCAGGTGGCGAGGCAAATGTTGTTTATGTCAGCGACGCCTCTTTAGATGAATTAAAGAGTGCGAAAGCTTTTGCTCTCGGTTGTCCAGCAATGGGCGCTGAGGTTTTAGAAGAAGGTGAGATGGAGCCTTTTGTAACAGATTTAGAGGGCTTTGTTTCAGGCAAGACTATCGGTCTTTTCGGCTCATATGGCTGGGGCGATGGTCAGTGGATGCGTGATTGGGTTGATCGTATGACAGCCGCAGGCGCAACGGTTGTAGATGGCGAAGGTGTTATCTGTCAGGATGCTCCTGATGGTGCAGCTACAGAAGCTTGTAAAGAGCTTGGCAAAGCACTTGCAGCTATCTAATATTTAAATCTTGGTTATTTCTTATTTTCCCAAGTTTCGAACCGGGTTTCTTGGGAAGTTATTAGACTCCTTTTACAGCCTCCAGGTATGCCAGTGCCTGGGGGTATTTTTTATGCATTTGCTTATAGTTTTTAATTGAATTTGTATTGTAATTGCTTTTGGGTAATGTTAAACTAAGTGCGGTTAGAGAGGACTAACCTAACGGATGCAAATATTTTTAGAATGAGGAGGAAATGTATGAGTTTAAATGAGTTACATGAAAACAGTAATGCAGTAGTTGAAAAGCTGCATGGTGATTCTAGATTTATTAGCAGAATTACATCTATTGGTTTAACACCAGGCTGTAGCATTAGAGTTGTTCGAAATGATAAGAATAGACCTGTGTTGGTTTATTCAAGGGATACGATGATTGCATTAAATAGAAATGAATGCAAGGGGATTGAGGTTATGGAGGTAACAGCATGAGTGCAGCAACGGCAACAACAATAGCATTACTTGGTCAACCTAATTCTGGTAAATCAACACTTTTCAATGGACTTACTGGCCTTCGCCAGCATGTTGGAAACTGGCCAGGCAAAACAGTAGAAAAGAAGGAAGGTTCCTTTTCTTATAAGGGAATGGAATGTGTAGTGGCTGATCTTCCAGGCTCATATAGTTTGACAGCAAATTCTGATGAGGAAATAGTCACAAGAAATTTTATTGCTTCTGGTAAAGCAGATGTTGTTTGTATTTTGGCAGACAGCTCTCAGCTGGAGAGAAGCTTATTTATGACAGCAGATTATGCAGGAATTACTGTTCCTTGTTTCTTGGTTCTTAATATGGCTGATGTTGCCGAGGATCAGGGAAAGAAAATTAATGTTGGGGAAATTGAAAAGAAGCTGGGGATTCCTGTGCTTTTATTTTCAGCTACTGATGGTAAAAAATATGAGCCTTTCTATGAAACTATGGAAAGAGCCGTTAAAGAAAGAGCAAAGCTGAAAGTAGATTCACTTGAAGCAGAGTACATGAAGATAGAAGGCTTTGCTGAATTGGAAGAGCTAATCCCAAATGACTTAATCCAGGGCTTTTCTTCTATGTGGCTTGCTGTAAAGGCAATTGAGGGTGATGAGGTGGTTCTCGCTCAGCTAAAGGAAAAGCTTACAGCATCAGCCTATAACAGAGTTCTTGATATTTGCAAGAACACCAACGGCGCTATTTCTACAGGAAGTAGAAAATTTGAGTGGATCGATAGAATTCTTACTGAGGCAGTAGATGCTAGTAAGGAGAATATTACATTAAGCAAGCTTGATAAAATCTATATGAGTAAGGTATGGGGAAAGCCAGCTGTAGTTCTAACTGTTTTGCTTGGACTTATTGCTGCGTTTATTCCAGCTATGCCTTTCATGGGAATAGGTAGTCTGGTTCTTATGCTGAAGGAACCTGCAGCTGCATTGATGACAGCTATTAATTGTCATCCTGCGGTACAGGCAATTATGCTTGATGTTGTAATCCAATCCTTCTCATATATATTCAAAATGCTAGGATTTGTCTTCGGCGTAATGCTTTCATTTGGGCTTCTTGAGGAAGTGGGTGTTATGGCTCGAATATCTTATGTATTTGATAACAGTATGTGTAAGCTAGGGTTACAGGGAAAATCTGTTATGCCATTTCTTGTTAGTTTTGGTTGTACTATGGGTGGTGCAGCAGGCTCTCGAGTTATTGATAACTGGGGGCAGAAGGTGCTGACTATAGCCTTGGCATGGGCCGTACCTTGTGGTGCTGCATGGGCTACAATACCAATGCTTTCAACTATTTTCTTTGGACCAGGGGCTGTTTTAGTAATAACAGCTATTTTATTAACAATGCTTTTGCATATGTGGATAACAGCTAAGATTTTTGGAAGATATTTGGTAAAACAGGAAGACAGATATGGAATGATTATGGAGTTGCCACCATATCACAAGCCAAAGTGGGGAGCGCTTTTCAAATATGTATTTGGAAGAACAAAGGAAACATTTATCAGAGTTACAAGGGTAATCCTTTTGGTATGTGGCATCTTTTGGGCGCTGAGTTATTCATTTGTACCTGGTAGTGATCCAATTCTTTACAAGATTGGTATTGCCATTGAGCCAGTTACAAAATTCTTTGGAATGGGCTGGCAGTTGTTTATGGCCTGGATTGCTTCATCTGTTGGTAAAGAAGGCGCTGTAGGAGTAATTAGCGCTCTGTTTACAGGCGGGTCATTCTCCGGAGCTTTCAATGATGCCATGAGCGGAGCTGCTGATACCAGCAATCTCAGCTCAATCCTTCTTTCAAATGTATCGAAGCCAGAGGCTTTGGCATTTATTTTTGCAATGACATTTAATATGCCTTGCGTTGTAGCACTTGCAGCAACATACCAGGAAACACATTCTGCAAAATGGACTGCAAGAATTGCAGGGTACTATACATTAACAGCATTATTGCTGGCAATGATTACATATCACATAGGAGTTCTAATTTGGTAAATGATTAAAGGAAGTAGAATAATGGAAGCATTACTTGATCTGCTTAAGGATGGAAATGCTAGAACAGTCGACATGCTAGCTATTGAGCTGGACACAACAAAAATCGACATAAAGAGACAACTTGAATTCTTGGAAAGAATGGGAATAATAAAAAGAATCCCTGTATCCGTGGGATGCGCACCAGAGGGTGGTTTCAAGAATATGGGTGAAATGTGGGAAGTTGTATAAGTAATATAAGGATAATCAAATTTTAGGATTTGATTATCCTTATTTTTTAGTACCCCCAGAGGAAGTGTGTAGTTAGTCGCTGGTCTTGTGCTTTATATATGCAGGAAAAAATTATAAGATAGTGTAAAAGATATTTTGTTATAGGAGCGTATATATATGAAAGCGTACTATCACCTGCCAGGTTTGTTTGAGTTTTATGAATTGTATAAGGTGTTTTTGCCATTATTTCGTAATCATCGGGAGTATTTTTATGATTGGTGTGAGATAGGCTCAATTTATGGTGCGCCAGCAGACTGCATTTGGGGTGGAGGTCGTGTCGGATTTGGAGATGAGTCTCCAGAAAATGTGGCAGATTTAATGAAGGAGTATGGTATTTCTGCCAGACTTACATTTAGTAATTCTCTGTTACGTAGGGAGCATCTTTTAGATAAGAGATGTAATTATTTATGCTCTTTATTTGAAAAAGGCTTTAAGGAAGGGAATGGAATAATAGTCTATTCAGATTTACTGCTTGAATATATTAAGGAGCATTATCCTGATTATTATTTTGTTTCTTCTACCACAAAGGTTATGACAGATTTTGGTGAGTTTGAAAAAGATCTTAATCGAGAGGATTATAGATTTGTTGTTCCAGATTTCAGACTTAATAAAGATTTGGATAAGCTAAATGCCTTATCAGATGATCAAAAGCAAAAGGTAGAATTCTTATGTAATGAATGCTGTTGGTATGATTGTTATGATAGAAAACGCTGCTATGAAAATGTCAGTAGAAAAAACCTAGGAGAGGATTGCCCAGACCACCAGTGTGTTTCACCTAATGCAAGCATTGGATACAGATTTTCTGAGGCCATGAAAAATCCAGGGTTCATAGGGCTTGATGATATTCAAAAGGTGTATATGCCAGCGGGATTTTCCAATTTTAAAATAGAGGGACGAAGCTTGGGAAGTGCTATTATCCTAGAATTTCTTCTTTACTATATGACAAAGCCTGAATATCAGTTAAAGGTTCGCGAGGAAATTTATTTAGATAGCATGTTAGATTTGTTTTAATGACTAACTTGTGTTATCCTTTTGAATTAGCGGTTAGTTATAGATAACTATAGCTAGTCGTAACAAATTTGAGAGGAGAACATGTATGAAAAACAAGCATTTATGTGGCAGACTATTTAAAGGCACCTGAGGGTGAAGAGGAAAAGGCAATAGCAGCAGTGGCTGGTAGTATTAGATTCTTTATTCTTCAATCAGTAAAAAATAAATAAAAAACTTAATGAGAAATTTACATCAATAAGACAATCCTTATGATATTGTAGATTTAATGGAGTTCTGCTATTCTACATATGGTTAGAAACATCTAACCGCAAGTGTAAATCATTGCAGGGCTCCTCTTTTTGTTTACAGAGTTGCTACCTCTTTAAAAGAGGAGTTCTAAATCTTTTGAAAGGATGGTTTTTGTATGGATTATTTAGAAATTGAAAAGGTAGTAGGTAGAGAGATTCTTGATTCAAGAGGAAATCCTACAGTTGAGTGTGAGGTTACTCTTGTAGACGGAACAGTAGGCAGAGGAATGGCTCCATCAGGTGCATCAACAGGTGAGTTTGAGGCACTTGAGCTTAGAGATGGAGATAAGAATAGATATTTAGGAAAAGGTGTAATTAAGGCTGTTGAGAATATTAACGGACCTATCGCAGATGTTATTACAGGAATGGACGCATCAAACATTTATGCTATTGATGCTGCAATGATTAAGGCTGATGGCACAAAGGATAAGTCAAAGTTTGGTGCTAACGCAATTCTTGCAACATCAATTGCTTGCTGTAGAGCAGCTGCAACAGCACTTGATATTCCTCTTTACAGATTTCTTGGTGGAGTTCAGGGAACAAAGCTTCCAGTTCCAATGATGAATATTTTAAATGGTGGAGCTCATGCAGATAGCGCTGTTGATACACAGGAGTTTATGATTATGCCTGTTGGTGCTCCATCATTTAGCGAGTGCTTACGCTGGTGCGCAGAGGTATTCCATTCACTCAAGGCTATTCTTAAGGAGATGGGAGATGTTACAGCAGTAGGTGACGAGGGTGGTTTTGCTCCTAACTCACTTAAGAATGATGATGAAGCTATCGAGACAATTTTAAAGGCTATTAAGGCTGCTGGTTTTGAGCCAGGCAAGGATTTTATGATTGCTATGGATGCTGCATCAAGCGAATGGAAGTCTGAAAAGGGTAAGGGATTCTATCATCAGCCAAAGTCTGGTAAGGACTTTACAACAGATGAACTTATCGATCACTGGGCAGCACTTGTAGATAAGTATCCAATTATTTCTATTGAAGATGGTCTTGATGAGGAGGATTGGGAAGGCTGGAAGAAGATGACAGCTAAGATTGGTGATAAGGTACAGCTTGTAGGTGACGATTTATTTGTTACAAATACAGAGCGTCTTTCAAAGGGTATCGCTAATGGATGCGGAAATTCAATCCTTATTAAGCTTAATCAGATTGGTTCTGTTTCAGAGACACTTGAGGCAATTAAGATGGCTCATAAGGCAGGCTACACAGCAATCTCTTCACACAGAAGTGGTGAGACAGAGGATACAACAATTGCAGATCTTGCTGTAGCTCTTAACACTTGCCAGATTAAGACAGGTGCGCCTTCTAGAACTGAGCGTGTTGCAAAATACAATCAGCTTCTTAGAATTGAGGAGCAGCTTGGGGACGCTGCTGTATATCCAGGAAAGGATGCGTTTAACGTAAATTAATTTTGCGTAATAGAAAATTCACAAAGGAAGGATATAATACCCCTATATTGTTGGATGACAGTGTAGGGGGATTTTTTTGTTATGAATTATAAGAAAACTATTTTGACTTCGATTCTTGCTGGATTTTCCATTGGATTAGGAGGTTTCATCTTCCTGTCTGTGGACAATAAGATAGTTGGTTCTGCTCTATTTAGTATAGGTTTGTTTCTTGTGCTTACTATGGGCTTTAGTCTATTTACAGGAAAGGTTTGCTATTTATTAGAAGGCAAGATAAAAAACAATCTTATCAATATAGTGCTAATCTGGTGTGGTAATTTTATAGGCTCCTTTATTCTTTCATTTATTATTAGAAACACCAGGCAAGGAGCTGGGATTATCGAAAAGGCGAATTTGCTTTGCCAGACTAAAAATCAGGATTCTTTTATAAGCTTATTTTTGCTTGGAATTATATGTAATATTTTTATTTTCATCGGCGTGGATGAGTACAAGAAAAATGAGCATATTTTAGGGAAATATCTGGCTATTATTTTATGTGTTATGGGCTTTATACTGGTGGGGTCGGAGCACTGTGTAGCGGATATGTTTTACTATAATATGGCAGGTGTTTATTCGCTGGATATTTTTGTGAGACTATTAGTAATTACAGCAGGAAATGCTGTGGGTGGTATATTATCTAATCATTTTGTTAGTAAGTGTTAAAACAATGGAGCGAGCTTGAGTTATGGTAGCAAGTGTATTTCAGGGAATAATGATACCGTTTTTAGGAACTAGCCTTGGGGCGGCAATGGTATTTCTTCTAAACGGTCAAATATCAGAAAAACTTCAGAAGGTACTAACCGGTTTTGCAGCAGGAGTAATGGTAGCGGCTTCTTTTTGGAGCTTGCTTCAGCCTGCCTTGGATAGCTCGTCTGATTTGGGAAAGCTTTCATTTATTCCTGCAGCAGTTGGCTTTTTAATTGGTATAGGATTTTTGCTCTGCCTGGATATGGTTACTCCACATATGCATATGGATAATCAGGAGGAGGGTCCTAGAACTGGATTCAAAAGGACTACTAAGTTGATACTTGCAGTTACCCTTCATAATATTCCAGAGGGAATGGCTGTTGGAGTTGTTTATGCCGGCTGGGCTTCAGGCCACGTTAGTGTCAGCAAAGCTACAGCTTTAGCGTTAGCTCTTGGTATTGCTATTCAGAACTTTCCTGAAGGAGCCATTGTTTCAATGCCACTTCGGGCAGAAGGAATGTCTAAGCCTAAGACTTTCTTATATGGAGTACTTTCAGGGGCAGTAGAGCCAGTGGCATCGGTGCTTACAATTATAGCAACAAGCTTGGTTTTACCAGTTCTGCCTTATTTTTTGGCATTTGCAGCTGGAGCCATGATGTACGTAGTAGTGGAGGAATTGATTCCTGAAATGTCAGAGGGCAAGCACTCAAATATAGGTACTATTGCATTTTCACTTGGATTTGTAGTAATGATGATATTGGATGTGGCATTAGGATAAAATATACACCCCAAGGGTTAAGGACCTTGGGGTATTTTTATGTCATTATATCAAAATGAATTGAGTACAATGTAGTTGACAAATACCCTAAGGGGGTATATATTTATATCAGTAGGATACCCCAAGGGGGTATACGAGGGCTCTTAAGGAGGAATATTAATGGCAGATGAAAAGAATAATAAAGATATAGAGCAAATGGCAGAATGCTGCCATTGTTCCGGAAAGACAAAGGAACGAGAAGACAAGGAATATAAGGATTTAATGAATCGCCTAAAAAGAATCGAAGGCCAGGTTAGAGGTGTGGAAGGTATGCTGGAAAATGATGCCTATTGCACAGATATCCTGATTCAGGTTTCTGCAATAACCAGCGCACTTAATAGCTTTAACAAGGTGTTGCTTGCAAACCATATGCGTTCTTGTGTAGCAGAAAACATTCGTGAAGGTAATGATGAGATTATAGATGAGCTTGTAGTGACACTACAAAAGCTTATGAAATAGGAGATATTATGGAACAGTACAATGTTACAGGAATGAGCTGTGCAGCTTGCCAGGCCAGGGTAGAAAAAGCCGTTAGTGCTGTAGAGGGTGTTGAGAGCTGTGCGGTCAGCCTTCTTACAAACTCTATGGGAGTAGAGGGCAGTGCTTCTTCGGAAGAAATAATAAAAGCGGTTGAGGCTGCAGGATATGGGGCAAGTATAAAGGCTTCCTCAGGTAGCAAGGCTGGTTCAAATACTGCTAGCGGCTATGAGGATTCTCTCAAGGATACAGAGACACCTAAGCTTAAAAAACGTCTTATAGCATCAGTGATTTTATTGATTCCACTTATGTACGTGTCTATGGGACATATGCTGTGGGATTGGCCGCTTCCTCCATTTATGGCAGGAAATCACGTAGCTATGGGATTATATCAGCTATTGCTTGCTGGATTTATTATGGTAATCAATCAAAAGTTTTTCATTAGTGGTTTCAAGGGACTTATTCATAAGGCTCCTAATATGGATACCCTTGTGGCTCTTGGAGCTACAGCAGCCTTTGGATACAGCGTATATGCTCTTTTTGAAATGAGCTGGGCAGTTCTTGGTACTGACGAAGACTATATAATGTATTTAATGAATCAGTTCTACTTTGAGTCAGCTGCAACTATCCTTACACTTATCACAGTAGGAAAGACCTTAGAGGCCAAATCAAAGGGAAAGACCACAGATGCATTAAAATCCCTTATGAAGATGGCTCCAAAGACTGCAGTTATACTTGAGGGGGATGTAGAAAAGACTGTCTCTATCGAAGAGGTAAAGGTAGGAGATATTTTTGTTGTAAGACCAGGTGATTCCATCCCAGTGGATGGAAAAGTAATCAATGGTGAAAGCTCAGTTAACGAGTCTGCCCTTACAGGAGAAAGCGTCCCAGTAGAAAAGCAAGTGGGAGATAAAGTATCTGCAGCTACTATTAATACATCAGGCTTTATGACCTGCGAGGCCACAAGGGTAGGAGAAGATACTACACTTGCAGGAATCATCAAAATGGTTAGCGATGCAGCAGCTACAAAGGCCCCTATTGCAAAGATTGCAGATCAGGTTTCCGGTGTGTTTGTACCAGCTGTAATTGGTATAGCTATCATTACATTTTTGGCTTGGCTTATAGCAGGACAGACAGTAGGCTATGCCATTGCCAGAGCCGTTTCGGTACTTGTTATCAGTTGTCCTTGTGCTCTTGGCCTTGCTACACCAGTTGCCATTATGGTAGGAAATGGTGTAGGTGCAAAATCAGGCATCCTTTATAAGACAGCGGCTTCTCAGGAGATGGCAGGAAAGACTCAGATAGTTGCCCTTGATAAGACTGGAACTGTTACTACAGGTGAAATGAAGGTAACAGATGTTGTTGTGGCAACAGGAGTCCAGGAAGAAGAGCTCTTAAAGGTGGCATACGCACTTGAAGCTAAAAGCGAGCATCCTATTTCAAAGGCCATAGTAGAGTATGCTAAGGCTGGTGATGTTTCTTTAGTTGAGACTGAACAGTTTGAGGCTCTTTCAGGAAACGGTCTTAAAGCTGTTATTGATGACACAAAGATATTTGGTGGAAACGAAAAGTTTATTACTGGAATAACCGGTGTTATTAATGACAATTTAAAATCCCAGATGGCATCTCTTTCAGCTGAGGGCAAGACACCAATACTCTTTGTCAAAGATTCAGCTGTTATTGGAATTATTGCTGTGGCTGATACCATCAAGGAAGATTCGGCTGATGCTATTAATCAACTTAAGAATATGGGCATTCACGTGGTAATGCTCACAGGAGATAATGAAATCACTGCAAATGCCATTGCAAAGCAGGCTGGCGTAGATGAAGTGATTGCAGGAGTATTACCTGATGGAAAGGAAGCTATCATTAGAGAGCTGATGAACCACGGCAAGGTGGCTATGGTAGGTGACGGAATTAATGATGCACCGGCCCTTACCTGTGCTGATATAGGTATTGCCATAGGCGCAGGAACAGACATAGCTATTGATGCTGCTGATGTGGTACTTATGAAAGGCAGCATTTTAGATGTGGCAGCAGCTATTAGAATTTCCAGAGCCACAATCAAGAATATTCACGAGAATCTATTCTGGGCATTCTTCTACAATATAATTGGAATACCACTTGCAGCAGGTTGTTATGTGGCCGCATTTGGATGGACTTTAAATCCAATGTTTGGTGCAGCAGCTATGGGATTATCAAGCTTTTGTGTAGTATCCAATGCCCTTAGACTAAATCTAATCAAGGTCTACGAAAGCAAAAAAGATAAAAGATTAAAAAATGCCATTTCAGGCAATTTAATAATAAAAGAATCAGTGGATTCATTAAACAATGAATCAGGAAAGGAAGGTACAGATATGAAAATTACAGTTAAAGGAATGATGTGTGGACATTGTGAGGCTCACGTTAAGAAAGCTCTTGAGGCCATTGATGGAATCGAAAGCGCAGTTGCTTCTCACGAAGAAAACCTTGTTACAATCCAGACATCAAAGGATGTAGATGAGGCCCTTATAAAGGCAGCTGTAGAAGAGGCAGGCTACGAGTACGTAGGAATAATTTAATAGAGAGTGATAGACAATGTGATGGTAATTGTTTATTTAGCTATAAATATATTTGATATTTAGCTATCATAAAATGTGGGAACCAGGTTTATTGACCTGGTTCTTTTATTCTGTTATTATCCTACTAACCTAGTAGGCTATAGGGTTGAATTTTTCATCAGAAAAATATAACCCGGACACTGACCAATATTTTCTGAAAGAAAATATTGCCCTGCAGAGCAGGGTTTTAGTGGGCTTTTCCTTAAGTAGCCCACTAAAAGTCTATAGGAATTTATTGAGATAAAGTGGAGGATAACAATATGAAAAAATACTTACTATTAACAACATTACTAATCATTTCATCATTTGCTTTAGTTGGCTGTGGTAGCGCCAAAGCAAGTGAATCAGCAGAAACTGTGAAGATTGCTTATCTTCCAATTACTCATTCCCTTGCGGCATTGGAGGAAGCAGAGGAGCTAGCGAATAATGATAAGGTGAGAGTTGAGCTTGTGAAATATGGTTCATGGCCAGAGCTTTTGGATGCACTCAATTCAGGACAGGTTGATGGGGCATCCGTGCTTATTGAGCTTGCTATGAAATCAAAGGCAGAGGGAGTTGGAATAAAAGCGGTAGCTCTCGGACATAAAGATGGAAATGTAATCATCGTTTCAAATGAGGTTAAAGATGGGGCTGATTTAAAGGGAAGAACAATTGCCATTCCACATCGTCAGTCATCACATAACATTTTGGTAAATGATGTCCTTGCAAAGAATGGTCTTACAATCGATGACATCAACGTGGTAGAGCTTGCACCTACCGAGATGCCTTCAGCTCTTGCAGCTGGAACAATTGACGGTTACTGTGTTGCTGAGCCGTTTGGTGCAATGGGAGTATCAATTGGGGCAGGAAAGGTTCTTTATACCTCAGAGGAGCTATGGGAGGATTCAGTATGTTGTGCTTTAGTCCTTACAGATGACTTTATTGATAATCACACAGATACAGCAAAGGCTTTTGTAGAAGGGTATAAGACAGCGGGAAACAATCTAGATGCAGATACAGCGAAGAAGGTTGCACAGAAATATTTAAATCAGAAGGATGATGTTCTTGATATTTCGCTTAAGTGGATTTCCTATGATGATTTGACAATCACAGAGGAGCAGTATAACGAGCTTGCTGAAAAGGTGAAATCTTATGGTCTATCAGATAATCCACCAGCATACGCTGATTTTGTGAAAAATGACTTTTAATGAGGGCAAGAAATGAAAAGATTAATCTCTCTAAAATATGTAGTGGTTTCAATAGTAATATTAGTTGCACTTTGGCAATTCGCATTTACGATAAGTGACTATAGTGAGGCATTGTTTCCATCACCATTTATGGCTTTTCAAGCATTGGTGGAAATGATAGCTGATGGAACGCTTATAGCATCAATTGGAGCTAGTATGTACAGATTTATTATTGGTTATGGCCTGTCTGTAATTATCGCTGTGTTTTTAGGATTGATTTTAGGAAGCCTTCCAAGGGTATTTAATTATGTAAATCCAACCTTGCAGCTCCTTAGACCAATTTCACCAACGGCCTGGATGCCATTTGTAGTTCTTCTATTTGGAATAGGAGACTTGCCTGCAATTGTAATTATTTTTATTGCAGCATTTTTTCCAGTGCTTTTATCTACGGTATCTGCAGTGTCAAAGATTGATGATATTTATTTTAGGGTATCTGACAATTTTGGAATTAAACAGCCAGCACTTACGTGGAAGGTGATACTTCCAGCAGCCTTTCCACAAATCGCAAATGCGATACATCTTGCATTAGGAAGTGCATGGATATTTCTCGTAGCTGGTGAAATGGTAGGTGCTCAGTCGGGCCTTGGTTATCAGATTATTGATGCCAGAAATAATATTAGGGCAGATATTTTGCTTGCTACAATTCTTGTAATTGGCTTAATAGGATTATTGCTTGATTTCTTAATTGATCTTGCAGAAAAGAGAATACTTAAAGCTTGGGGAGGTGAAAGCTAATGTCATACATTCATATTGAAAATGCTGGAAAGACCTTTGAAGAAAATGGCATTGAATTCACAGCTCTGTCGGAAGTAAATCTTGATATAGAAAAGGGAGAGTTCATCTGCTTGCTTGGTCCATCAGGATGTGGAAAAAGCACTTTGTTGAATGGTATTGCAGGCTTTGATTTAGTAAATCATGGGAGTGTACAAATCAGTGGAAAAGAAGTTACATCACCTAGCACAAAGAATGTAACTATCTTTCAAAATTATGGGCTTTTGCCATGGCGAACAGTGGTTAAAAATGTGGAGCTGGGGCTTGAAAGTCAGGGGATTGAAAAACAGACTAGAAGGAAAAAGGCATTGGAGTATCTTAAGCTTGTGAAGCTTGAGGATTTTGCAAACAACTTTCCAAGGCAGCTTTCTGGTGGTATGAAACAACGAGTAGCTATTGCAAGAGCTCTTGCGGTGGAGCCAGATATCATTTTTATGGATGAGCCCTTTGGAGCACTTGATGCTATTACCAGGATGAAGCTTCAGGATGATATTTTAGATATTTGTAAAAATGAAAAGAAGACAATAATATTTGTCACTCACGATATAGAGGAAGCAGTTTATTTAGCTGATAGAATTGTTGTTATGACACCAAATCCTGGCAAAGTAAAGGGTGTTATTCCAGTTCCCCTTCATCATTTCAGGGATAGAACAAGCGGAGATTTTTTATTAGTACGAGATAAAATTTTTGATTTGTTAAATATGAAAATCGAAGACAATATCGAATATACGATATAGCACAAGCATCAGATGTAAAGGGAGAATTAAAAATGAGTCATACACATATTGAAGAACATACTAAAGAGCATTGTCAAAGACATGAACATAGTCATTCTCATGGCAAACATGGCTTGGAGCATATCCATTCTCATAGAAATCTTATTGGATTCGATGAGCATGGAATTCCTACTGTTACCTTAAAAGCCAGTGACCATGGCGGGGAGAGTAGTCCAGAGGATTTCACAAGAGACTACATGAATGCGGTGCAGGAATACAGAAAGACCTTTCCTTCAAAGCAGGATGTTATTGACCAGACTCCAGATCCTGCTGTAAGGGATATGCTTCTTAGAATGGAACAGCTTGGAATTGATACTGCTTTTGACAGATTTGATGCCCAAAAGCCTCAGTGTAATTTTGGACTTTGCGGTACCTGCTGTAAGATTTGCAATATGGGACCATGCAGAATTACACCAAAGGCACCAAGGGGTGTTTGCGGTGCAGATGCAGACTTAATTGTTGCAAGAAATCTCCTTCGTTCAGCGGCAGCAGGGGCTGCTCAGCATGGTATGCATGCACGTGAGGTAATGCTTACACTTAAAAAAGTTGCAGAAGGAGAGCTTGATATTCCGCTTCTTGGTGAGCAGAAAATTAGAAGTACTGCAAGGGCCTTTGGAATCAGAGAAAAGAATAGACAGCTAAAAAATGTAGCAAAGGATTTGGCGGATGTTCTTTTAGAGGATTTATCAAGAACAGTTCCTGATGATTACAAAACCATCAGAGCCTGTGCACTTCCAGAGCGACAAAAGGTATGGGAGGAATTAGACATCCTTCCAATCAGTGCTTATCACGAAGTATTTGAGGCTTATCATAAATCAGGCTGTGCTACTGACGGAGATTGGAAGAGCGTTATGCAGCAATTTTTACGCTGCGGTCTTGCCTTTACATTTTCAGGTGTAGTAGGTGCATCTATTGCTACAGATTCGTTATTTGGAGTAGGGGATAGAGTTACCTCAAAAGTAAATATTGGAGCTCTTGAAAAGGGCTATGTAAATATTGCTGTTCACGGACATCTTCCAACACTTGTTAGCCAGATTGTTGTAGCTGGAAAGAGAGAGGATTTAGTTGCTCTTGCTAAGGAAAAGGGCGCAAAGGGAATCCGTTTTTACGGTATTTGCTGTTCGGGACTTTCAGCTATGTACAGAGACAGTGGCGTTATTCCTCTTTCAAATGCTGTATCAGCAGAGCTTGTTCTTGGAACAGGGGCTCTTGATCTTTGGGTAGCAGATGTGCAGGATGTTTTCCCATCTATTATGGATGTGGCAAAATGCTTTAAGACTGTTGTGGTCACAACAAGTGACTCAGCACGACTTCCTGGTGCAGAAAGATATGAATACGACCATCACCACAGCAACATTGGACAGACAAAGGAGCTTGCGGAAAAGATTGTACGACGTGCCATAGAAAGCTTTGAGGATAGAAAAGGCATCCCTGTATACATTCCACCTTATGAGGTAGAGGCAGAGGTAGGATTCTCAGTAGAGTATATTCACAAGAGATTTGGCAGCATGAAGCCACTGGCAGAGGCGATTAAGTCAGGGCAGATTCTTGGTGTAGTAAATATGGTTGGCTGCAACAATCCAAAGGTACTTTATGAGAAGTGTATCATTGATGTGGCAGATGAGCTGCTTAAGAATAATGTGCTTATTATTACAAATGGCTGCGCATCATTCCCACTTATGAAGCTGGGTTACTGTGCAGTTTCTGGAAAGGAAAAGGCTGGAGAATCTTTAAAAGAATTTTTGGAGCCAGACCTTCCACCAGTATGGCATGTGGGAGAGTGTATCGATAACACACGTTCTACAGGAATCTTTGCAGGAATTGCAGGTGAGCTTGGAAATAATCTTTATGAGCTTCCATTTGCATTCTCATCACCTGAGTGGGGCAATGAAAAAGGTATTGATGCTGCCCTTGGCTTTAGACTTAATGGTATTAGTTCATACCACTGTGTGGAGGCTCCAATCTACGGTTCAAAGAATGTAATCGAGTTCTTGAAATTTGGAACAAAGGAACTGTTGGGTTCTACTATGAATGTGGATACAGATCCAGTGAATCTTGCTAAGAAGATAGTGGCTGATATGAAAGCCAAGAGAGCAAAATTGGGCTGGGAATCTTAATTGCATTAGTTATTGGAATCCTGCCAATAAGAAAGAATTTATCACAGGAAAAACGTGTATCCCAGTAAACACATTTTGCCATTGATAAAACTTCCCAAAAATAATCATTATTTATCAATACATCAACGCAATTGCTGGCCTACAGCATTTTCCAGTGATAAATACAGCTGAATATCTCAAATATTTATCAATACATAAATGTAATTACTGGCCTACAGCATTTTCTTGTGATAAATACAGCTCAATATCTCCAATATTTATCAATACATCAATGCAATTACAGGCCTACAGCATTTTCCTGTGATAAATGCATCTCAATATCTCCTATATTTATCAATGGAAGCAATATTAGATGAGGCAAATGAAATTCTTGATACATTGGATGAAAATCTTACTCATCTAAATGCCATTCAATTAAAAATACAAACCCTTGAAAGTTATTATTAAGATAATAGTCAGCTATAAATTCAATTTATGGCTGGCTATTATTTTTACCAATTATTACACCTATTGACTAGATAGGTAATTAAAGTTATAGTATCAACAAGTTAAATGAATCAGAAAACATATCTCAGTAGAAACTGACTGCTGAGGGAAAGGAGCAAGACTATGAGAGCAAATATGGATAGTAACTGTTGTTGCATGTGTATGTGTAAAATGCTATACGCTCAGGCAGAGGATGCTACAGAGTGCATGGCTTCTAGTCTTGCACCTGAATCAGATTACTTCGTAAATGCGGATTAATCGATGGCCACTGCCTGGGAAACCAGGTGGTGGCTTTTTTGGTGCTATAGCCGCTGGAAGGGCATAGGCGAGGCATCGCTGAAGTTGTTGGTTCGAATCCATCTAGCACCAGTTCTATCAATGAAAAATGTAAAAGGAGAGAAAAATGGCTGAGGTAAAAGAGGTTACTGAAAAACAACTGGCACAAATTAAGGATTACATCGAGTCAATAAAATATGGCTCCGTTAACATTGTTATACAAGATGGAAAAATAATCCAAATAGATAAGAGTGAAAAAATTAGATTATAAACAGGTGGAACTGACTAGACAAACTAGAGGTTCAAAATCACGGTCTCATTTGCTGTGGTTTTGAGCCTCTTTATTTTTATAAATAACCCCAATAATAAAATGAAAAGGAGAACAAAAATATGGGAAAGTTATTCACATCAGAATCAGTAACAGAAGGACATCCAGACAAAATTGCAGATCAAATTTCTGATGCAATCCTTGATGAGCTACTTGCTCAGGATCCATATT
>JAEEGF010925659.1_pt1 | contig 38193 bp, 39 predicted proteins | sample 9134171 | NCBI WGS metagenome assembly JAEEGF01 (sample SAMN16246542, study PRJNA631951) | gut metagenome | biome: gut microbiome; feature: rumen; material: AP-attached | host: Bos | place: Iran: Karaj | collected 2018-10 | reverse complement strand
AGGAGAAAGGCGGGAACCTGAGCCTCTCGGTGGCTACCGTTGCCGGCGACAGCTTCTCCAACGACGCTAACCGTCAGACGGTTGACATCTACAACATCCCTGATGGATGGGAGGGCATGGATGCCAGCGAAGCATCGCTTGAGAACTGGAAAAAGATCATCCTCGACTCCAAGACCATCCTGTGGAACGGTCCCGTGGGCGTATTTGAGTTTGAGAACTTTGCACACGGTACTGGCGAAATTGCCAAGTATGTAGCCGAGGCAACACAGAACGGAGCCTACTCCCTTGTGGGCGGTGGTGACTCGGTAGCTGCCGTTAATAAGTTCGGCCTTGCCGATAAGGTCTCCTACGTTTCGACCGGTGGTGGTGCCATGCTCGAGGCCATCGAGGGCAAAACCCTTCCCGGCGTAGCAGCCATCCTCGGCGAGTAAACCAGCCTGCCGCTTTGGCTCACTAAGGCGCAAAGTCGCTAAGATTTAATCATTCAGACAACTTGGTTATTTTCAAACCAGGTTGTCTGTTTTTTAATCAATATGTTTTTGAGATTAGTTGCACGGTATTTATAAAAAAAGCAGTACCTTTGGGGCAACTAAACGTGGATAATCAAATTTCCTAAAATACTATTCAACTAATTAGAAAACAATGGAACCTTTGTTTGAGAAACTCAAGAGTAACGCGATTGCCAACAGGCAGCGCATCATCCTTCCCGAGAGTACTGAACCCCGCACCTTGACGGCTGCCAACCGCATCATCGCCGATGGCATCGCCGACATCGTCCTCATTGGCGACAAGGCCGAAATTCTGGCCAAGGCCGCTGAGCTAGGACTCGAAAACATCGACAAGGCTACGGTGGTCAATCCCAACGACGCCGAGGCTGTCGAGAAATACGCTCAGCTGTTTTATGAACTGCGCAAGTCCAAGGGCGTGACCATCGAAGATGCCCGCAAGAAGGTGCTCGACCCGCTGTATCTGGGATGCTTGATTATCAAGAACGGTGATGCCGACGGCCAGGTTGCCGGTGCCATGAACACCACGGGCAACGTGCTTCGTGCTGCCTTCCAGGTATTGAAGACTGCTCCCGGCATCAGCACCGTGAGCGGCGCTTTCCTGATGCTGTTGCCCGAGGGTTCACCCTACGGCCACAATGGAGTGATGGTATTTGCCGACTGCGCTGTCGTTCCCGACCCCGATGCCCAGCAGCTGGCACAAATCGCTGTAAGCGCCGACCGCACTGCACGTGCGCTGGCCGAAATCGACGATCCCAAGATCGCCATGCTGAGCTTCTCGACCAAGGGCAGCGCTAAGCATGAGCGTGTAGACAAGGTGGTAGAAGCTACCCGACTCGCACTTGAGATGAATCCCAACCTGAAGATTGACGGCGAATTGCAGGCTGATGCCGCTATCGTTCCCAGCGTGGGTGCCAGCAAGGCTCCTGGCAGCACGATTGCTGGTCATGCCAATGTGCTCGTATTCCCCGACCTAGGTGTGGGCAACATCGCTTACAAGTTGGTTCAGCGCATCGCTGGTGCCAAGGCCGTGGGTCCCGTGCTGCAAGGTCTTGCCGCTCCCGTCAACGACTTGTCGCGCGGCTGCAACGATGACGACATCTACCGCACCGTGATCCTGACCTGCAACCAGGCCATCAACAAATAACTCACAACTCTAAACTAGGGACTAAAAACTAAGGACTAGAAACTAAAAACTAATATAATAATGAATATCTTAGTATTGAATTGCGGCAGCAGCTCTGCCAAGTACAAACTCATCGAGATTAAGGAGAACAAGACCCTCGCCGAGGGTGGTGTGGAGAAAATCGGTCTGCCCGACGGTTTCATCAAGCTGAAATTTGATGACGGCAGCAAGAAGAACATCGACCTGGGCCTTATCGACCACAAGGGCGCCATCAAGGCCATCCTCGATGCCCTGATCAACCCCGAATATGGCTGTATCAAGGACCTGAAGGAAATCGACGCAGTGGGTCACCGCGTGGTGCATGGCGGCGAGAAGTTCAGCCGCAGCGTCCTCATCACCGACGAGGTGAAGGAGATGATCCGCGAGTGCTACGGCATTGCCCCGCTGCACAATCCCGTGAACATGGCAGGTATCGAGGCCATCGAGGCCGTATTGCCTAATGTGCCCCAGGTGGCAGTATTTGACACCGCTTTCCACCAGACCATGCCCAAGTCGGCGTTCATGTACCCCCTGCCCATGGAGTATTATACCAACGACCACGTGCGTCGTTACGGTTTCCACGGCACGAGCCACCGCTTTATCGCACAGCGCGTGTGCGAAATGCTGGGCACCACTCCCGAGGGCAAGCGCATCATCTGCTGCCACATCGGTAACGGCGCCAGCATCAGCGCCATCAAGGACGGCAAGAGCATCGACACCACGATGGGTCTGACTCCCACCGAGGGTCTGATGATGGGTACCCGCTCGGGTGACGTTGATCCGGGTGCTTTGCTGTTCCTCATGGAGAAATATAACCTCAGCCCCAAGGAGATGCTCAACATCATCAACAAGAAGAGCGGTGTGCTGGGTATCACTGGCGTGAGCAGCGATATGCGTGACGTCGTTGACGCTGCCGAGAAGGATGGCAACGAGCGTGCACAGCTGGCACTCGACATGTATGAGCTGCGTATCCTCAAGACCATCGGCGCCTATGCTGCCGAGCTGAACGGTGTGGACATCATCGCCTTCACGGGTGGTGTTGGTGAAAACCAGTACCAGACACGCAAGCGCGTGTGCAACAACCTGTCATACCTGGGCGTGAAGATCGACGAGGCACTCAATGACACCCTGTGGCGCGGCAAGGAAGGCGAAATCAGCACGCCCGACAGCAAGGTCAAGGTCGTTGTCGTTCTCACCGACGAGGAATACATGATTGCCCGTGACACCGAGGCCATCGTCGAGGGTCGCGAGCCGTAAAGCACTACGAATTACGCAAATTAAACTAACCGTTTATTGAATATAGAGACGCAAAATTTTGCGTCTCTACTTTTTTTATGTACTTTTGCACGTTAAAACTATCGATAAGACTATGTTAAAGGACAAAATAGAGGCGCTGAAAGCGCAAATTGCTGACCTCAAGGCCGAGAATGAAGAGGCCCTTGAGGCATTGCGTATCAAATACCTGAGCAAGAAAGGTGAAATAACCGCTTTGTTCAACGAGTTCCGTGAGGTGGCCCCCGAGGAGAAACGAGAACTGGGCCAGAGACTTAACGAGTTGAAGAACCTCGCCACCGAGAAGATCAATGCCCTGCGTGAGGCCACCAAGCAGCAGGCCAAGGAGCAGAACAAGATTGACATTACCCGTCCCGCTTTCCCTGCCGAACTCGGTACTCGTCACCCCATCTCGGTGGTGCGCAAGCAGATTATCGACATTTTCTCGCGTCTGGGCTTCACCATTGCTGATGGCCCCGAGGTCGAGGATGACTGGCACGTGTTCAGTGCGCTTAACTTTGCTGCCGACCATCCCGCACGCGACATGCAGGACACCTTCTTCATCGAGAAGAACGAGCAGGATGTTACCCGCAATATCGTGCTCAGAAGCCACACAAGCTCGGTACAGGTGCGCACGATGGAACGCCAGCAGCCGCCCATCCGCATCATCTGCCCCGGCCGTGTTTACCGCAATGAGGCTATCACCGCCCGCGCCCACTGTTTCTTCCACCAGATCGAGGGCCTTTATATCGACAAGAACGTGACCTTTGCCGACCTGAAGCAAGTGCTGCTGCACTTCGCCAAGGAACTTTTCGGCACCGAGACCGAAATCCGTCTTCGTCCCAGCTACTTCCCGTTCACCGAGCCCAGTGCCGAGATGGACGTGACCTGCATGCTGTGTGGCGGCAAGGGCTGCGGTTTCTGCAAGCACACGGGTTGGGTCGAGATTTTGGGCTGTGGCATGGTGGATCCCGCCGTGCTTGAGGCCAGCGGTATCGACAGCACCGTTTACAGCGGCTATGCATTTGGCCTTGGCGTGGAGCGCATCACCAACCTGAAGTATATGGTGAAGGACCTGCGCATGTTCAGCGAGAACGATGTCCGCTTCTTGGACGAGTTCAAGAGTGCACATTAAGTTTTTACCGCCAAGCGGTAAAAAAGGTCTAGAGTTTAGGGTTTAGAGTTTAGGGAGGGCCGTGACAGAGTCACGGCACAGGGAACCTGGCAGACCTTTGATGCCACGGCGCGGGGGAACCGGCGCGACTGGTGGCTTGGCAATAATACTATCATGAGGATTAAGGAGAGATATGAGGGGGTGCTGGCGTATTTCCAGCAGGAACAGCCCAACCCCGAGACCGAGTTGCAGCACGGCGGCCCGTTTGAGCTGCTGGTTGCTGTGATGTTGAGTGCCCAATGCACCGACAAGCGGGTGAATATGGTCACTCCTGCCCTCTTTGCTGCCTACCCCACCCCTCAGGCTATGGCTGCAGCTAGTGTCGAGGACATTCTGCAATATGTCAAGAGTGTCTCTTATCCTAACAGTAAGGCAGCCCACCTGCAGGCCATGGCGCAGAAACTGGTGAATGACTTCAACGGCCAGGTGCCCGACAACGTGAAGGACCTGACCTCGCTGCCTGGCGTGGGACGCAAGACGGCCAATGTGGTGATGGGCGCAGCCTTTGGTCAAGCGACAATTCCTGTTGACACGCATGTCTATCGCGTTTCGCACCGTGTGGGCTTGTCTCAAGGCAAGACTCCTGATGACGTTGAACGTGACCTGAGCCACCATATTCCTGCCCCCTTGCGGTTCAAAGCCCATCATTGGATACTGCTTCATGGACGGTATGTCTGCAAGTCTCTCCGCCCCGATTGCCTGAACTGCGGCATTCAGCAATACTGCAAGCAGTACAGCAAATAAACTGTCCCGAATAGACCATAAAGTGTCCTATGTCTCACAAAACTGACATTTTCTTGTCTTGGTTTTTTAAACCATGAGCAATTTTTTGTGTCAAAAATGCGTTTTGTTCCCTAGGAACATTATAACCCAGATAACAACTGAAACGTTTTATTAATTAAAGAAAATTATGAAGAAAGTTTTTGTTTTGATTGCTGCTGCAATCGTGTGCATGAGCGCCAACGCTCAATTTCAAATTGGTGGTAAGGTAGGTTTTGATTTGACCAACTTCTGGGGACAGGATGTTGATCATGGCATGAAACCTAGCTATCAGGCCGGTCTTGTGATGGAATACAAGTTCAATCCTCATTTTGCTATTGCTCCTGAAGTTGTATTTGCTTCCCAGGGTGGTAAAGTTAATTCTGTCGAGGTGAATTTGTTCGATCTGACTATTACCGGTAAGAAGAAATTGACCTACAACACCAATTACATCAATGTTCCCTTGATGCTCAAGTACTACGTTGCTCCCAGCTTCAGCATCGACTTCGGTCCTCAAGTGGGCATTAACGTATACAGCAAGGCTACTGTTGATGGCGAGACCTTCGACCTCAAGGACGGCACCAAAGACGTTGACTTCGGTCTTGGCTTGGGCGGTACCTATAACCTCACCGATAACGCTTTTGTTCAGGCTCGCTACACCATGGGCATGACCAAGGTCTTTGATGGTGAGCACAACAAGGATAAGAACGGCAACATCCAGATTGCCTTCGGTATGAAGTTCTGATTGCCTGACTGAGAATTAAGAGAGAGAATAATTCAGGAAAGCGGCTGCACCGTCATTGGAGCAGCCGCTTTCTTCTTTCTTGAAGGCAAGGTCACAAGCCGTCTTTTATCAAATATTGCTCAGACCCTGTTGTTAACCATAGTGAAAATCCTAAAATTCTATATAAAAATATAAAAATTTCTTAAAATATTTGTAAGATTCCAAAAAACCATTGTACATTTGTACGTGTGTTTTTCATGGTATTAGATTTAAGGTTTGTGGAGGCTGTCGGGAGACATCTTCCACTTTTTTATTTCCTGCGCTTGATTGGAGCCACCTTGCAGTTATAATCGCAAGACACTTTCCCCTTCATCATGTTGTTGAGTTTGCTGCGGATAATCTGTTTGCGGATGGGTGAAATACGATCCACGAACAGGGTCTTTTCCAGGTGGTCGCACTCGTGCTGCACCACACGTGCAAGATATCCTTCGATATCCTTCTCGTGCTGCTCGAACTTCTCATCCTGCCAGGTGAGGTGAATCTTCTCGATGCGTTGCACGTTCTCATGAATGCCGGGCACGCTCAGGCAGCCTTCCTCGCGTGTCACCGGTGAAGCGTTTTCATCAACCTCGATTTTGGGATTGATGAGCACCATGCGCACATCCTTCAACTCGGGGAAATCCTCGGCTAGCACATCCACATCGATATATACGATGCGTGCGTTGACTCCCACTTGTGGCGCGGCAATGCCGATGCCTTGTGTGTGATACATGGTCTCCTTCATGTTCTCGATGAGTTCGTGCAGGTTGGGGTAATCGGGAGTGACTACCGCATTCTGGGCACGCAACACGGGATGACCATATATATAAATCGGTAATATCATAATTTAAATTTTAGGTTGATTGTATATGCTTTGCAAGTAATCATTCAGGATGATGGTCGCTGCTATGGCATCGACACGGTTCTTGTCCCGGCGGTCGCTCTTCTTCATGCCCCCGTCGATCATGGCTTGGTGGGCGATGGTACTGGTGAAGCGTTCGTCATACATCACCACGGGCATGTCGGGCAATTCCTTTTTCAGCCGGTTGACAAAGGGGGTGATATACTTCATGCTCTCGCTGGGCACCCCATTGAGCTGTGTGGGCTTGCCTATCACAATGCGGTCCACCGGGTCATGGGCAATGTAGTCCTTGATGAACTGCATGAGCGTGTGGGTGGGCACTGTTGCCAGATTACCCGCCACAATCTGCAACGGGTCGGTTACCGCCACACCCGTGCGCTTGCGCCCATAGTCGATGCCCATGATGCGTCCCATCGTCGTCAGTCACATGAAGGTTAGCCTTGCTGCATGGTGAGCAGGAATTCCTCGTTGTCGCGGGTGCGGTCCATGCGTTCCTTGACAAACTCCATGGCCTCGACCGAGGTGCGGTCGCTCAAGAAACGGCGGATAATCCACATCTTGTTCAAGGTGTCCTGCGGCAGCAGCAGGTCGTCGCGGCGTGTGCTTGATGCCATCACGTCCACAGCGGGGAAGATGCGCTTGTTCGACAGCTTGCGGTCGAGCTGCAACTCCATGTTACCGGTGCCCTTGAATTCCTCAAAGATGACCTCATCCATCTTGGAACCGGTCTCGGTGAGTGCTGTGGCAATGATGGTGAGACTGCCACCGCCCTCGATATTGCGCGCGGCACCAAAGAATCGCTTGGGACGCTGCAATGCGTTGGCATCGACACCACCGGTAAGGATTTTGCCCGATGCGGGGGCAATGGTGTTATAGGCACGTGCCAGACGGGTAATCGAGTCAAGCAGGATAACCACATCGTGTCCGCACTCTACCAGTCGTTTTGCCTTGCTCAGCACCAGGTCGGCAATCTTGACGTGACGGTCGGCCGGCTCGTCAAAGGTTGACGCGATGACCTCGGCATTCACACTGCGGGCCATATCGGTCACCTCCTCGGGACGCTCGTCGATGAGCAGGATAATCATGTAGGTCTCGGGGTGGTTCTCTGAGATGGCATTAGCGATCTCCTTGAGCAGCATGGTCTTACCCGTCTTGGGCTGGGCGACGATGAGTCCGCGCTGTCCCTTGCCGATGGGTGAGAACATATCTACCACGCGTTGTGAAACGGTGGGATGAGTCTTGCTGACCAAGTCAAATTTCTCGTCGGGGAACAGAGGTACCAGATGCTCAAAAGGAACGCGGTCGCGCACATAGGTGGGAGTGCGTCCGTTAATCAGGCGGATCTCGCTCAGGGGGAAGTATTTTTCACCCTCCATGGGCGGACGGATAGTACCTTCGATGACGTCACCGGTCTTGAGGCCGTAAGCCTTGATCTGTGACTGCTGCACATAGATATCGTCGGGCGAAGTCAGGTAATTGTAATCGCTCGAGCGCAGGAAACCATAGCCCTCGGGAGCAATGTCGAGCACACCCTGTGCTTCCAGAATGCCGTCGAAGTTGTAAGGCTGGTCCAGATAGGGATTGACCTCGGCAATCTGCTGCTGTTGCTGCTGTTTCATCTTGCGCTTGTTCTTCTTGCTCTCCTTCACCACCTTGGGCTCTTGGATGACGATAGGCGCAGCGGCAGCCTCTTCGGCCTGGCGTTTGCGTTCTTCCTCGGCACGTCGCTGAGCTTCCTCACGTTCCTGCTGGGTGCGGGGTTTGAACGTGAATCCGCCACCGGTGTTGAAGAACGAGTTGAGCGACATTCCTTCGCGTTCACGAGGCTCGATTGAGGGCACGGGCTGCTCGGGAACAACAGGTTCCTGCTCAGGCGTTTCATCGACAATCATCATTTCCTCGTTCACGGGTTGGAGTTCCTCTTGGGGCTGTTGTTCTTCGACAGGTGTATCGATGTTGTCAAAGGGCAGAACCGGGGGCTCGCTGACTGCCTGTTTGGGCTTGCGTCCGCGACGACGGGCAGGCTGTTCCTTGACTTCGGGAACCGCCTCGATTTCTTTTGCGTCATTGGCCGTGGCCTCTTGAACAGGTTCACTGTCGGTTGGCTCACTCTTGGCTGCAGCCTCTTTGGCGGCCTTCTCGGCTGCCGAGGGACGGCCACGTTTGCGCTTGGGGGCAGCAGGCTGCTCTTCCTCTACGGGAGCGGGAGCTTCCTCCTGGGCGGCTTCGGCCTTCGGTTCTTCTTTTGTCTTATTGCTTGATTGGTTATTTTTGTTGTTCTTGGTGGCGACTGCATCATCCTTGGTCACCTCGTTGCCGTTGGCCTTGGCAGCCGGCTGGCGAATGCGTTCACGGCGACGTTTTGTGGGCTCGGGCGCAGAATTGGCGGCCTCGGTTTCGGCCTGGTGGTCGAGCACCTCATATACAAGTGCATCGTGGTCGATTGAATCCACGTGCTTTAGGCCCATCGACTTGGCTAACTCGCGAAGCTGCTCGTCGCCCATTTCACTCAGTTGATTGATGTTATACATATTATAAAATAATTCTTGGAAGATGCGATGAGTAGTTATGTAATATACTTGTTATAATTTCGCATCATGGCGTTCACTCGAGTGAATGCCGTTCCGTGTTAATGATTTGTCCTGATATGTCAAAATACGTTCATGTACTCCAGTACAGACCATATCTGTAATTATCCCAGCATTAAGCGTAATAAATAACGCTTACCTGTTTCATGCCTAGTAAAAAGTCAGTGAAATTGGGAAAAGTGGAGTCGGGTGATTTATCAAATGCAAAATTTGCCCCTCTTGGGCTTAATTGCGGTGCAAAGATATGAATTAATTTCCACCTGAGCAAAAAAAATCGTAATTTTGCCGCTTAAAGTTACGAAATATGGAAATTAACCACCAATTATTAGCGCAACACGTCGATTTGCCCATCATGAAACTGGTGGGTAGCGTGGCTGATGAATTGCACCGTGAGTGTTATGTCGTTGGTGGATATGTCAGGGATATTTTCCTTGAACGGCCCAGCAACGACATGGACTTTGTGACGGTGGGCAGTGGCATCGAGGTGGCGCGTGCCGTGGCCAAGTGCCTGGGCAAACGTGCCCATCTGGCCGTATTCCGCACCTTTGGCACAGCCCAGGTCAAAACCCGCCAGTGGGAACTGGAATTTGTCGGTGCCCGTCGTGAGTCCTACCACCGCGAGAGCCGCAATCCCATTGTGGAGGATGGCACCCTTGACGATGACCAAAAACGGCGTGATTTCACCATCAACGCGATGGCCATCTGCCTGAACAAGGAGCGTTATGGCGAGTTGCTTGACCCGTTTGACGGCATTGGCGACCTGGAGCGCCGCATTATCCGCACTCCCCTGGATCCCGACATCACCTTCAGCGACGACCCGTTGAGGATGATGCGCGCCGTGAGGTTTGCCACCCAGTTGGATTTTGACATCTATCCCGAGACATTCGAGGCCATAAGGCGCAATGCCAAGCGCATCCACATCATCACCCGCGAGCGCATAGCCGAGGAGCTGATGAAAATCATGCGTTCGTCGCAGCCCTCGCGTGGATGGATGCTGCTGGAGCGTTCCGGCCTGTTGCCGCTCATCTTCCCCGAGTTGGCTGCCCTCAAGGGCGTCGAGACCGTGAACGGCCGGGGCCATAAGGATAATTTCATGCACACCCTGCAGGTGCTCGACAACGTGGCAGCCGCCAGCAATGACGTGTGGCTGCGGTGGGCTGCGCTGCTGCATGACGTGGGCAAGGCCCGCACCAAGCGCTGGGATGCGCAGCTGGGCTGGACATTCCACAACCACAACTTTGTGGGCGAGAAAATGGTGCCCAAGATTTTTGCCAAGATGCGTCTGCCGCTCAACGAACACATGAAATATGTGAAGAAGTTGGTCGGGCTGCACATGCGCCCCATTGCACTGGTCGAGGACGAGGTGACCGACAGCGCCGTGCGCCGATTGCTGTTTGATGCGGGCGACGACATCGACGACCTGATGACCCTGTGCAAGGCCGACATAACGAGCAAGAACCAGAATAAGGTGCAGCGTTTCCGCGAAAACTTTGATCTGGTTAAGCAAAAACTGGTAGATATCGAGGAGAAAGACCGCGTGCGCAATTTCCAGCCCCCTATCGATGGCGAGGAAATCATGACGACCTTTGGTCTGGAACCTTCCCGTCCCGTGGGCTATATCAAGGATGCCATCAAGGACGCCATTCTCGATGGTGTTATTACCAATGATTATGCGTCGGCCTATCGTCTCATGCTCGACAAGGCTGCCGAGCTGGGAGTCACTCATGCCCATGCCGGCCACTTGTGCCACACGACGATGCCAACTCCTGTGGGCCCGTTGACTATCGCAGCCAGCGAAAAAGGCATCGCCTATATCGGATGGGACAAAGCAGGTGTCGAGAATGTGGCCCAAAAGCTGAAACTGCAGCCGGTGGAAACGGTTACTCCCCTACTCTCGCAGTGCATCAAGCAATTGGGCGAATACTTTGACGGGACACGCCGCGAGTTCTCGTTGCCGCTGCATGTGACGGGCACCGACTACCAGCTCAAGGCTTGGGACGAGTTGCAAAAGATACCCTATGGCGAGACCATCAGCTATGGCGAGCAGGCGGCACGCTTGGGCAATCCCAAGGGGTCACGCGCGGTAGCTCAAGCCAACCACAATAACCCCATATCGATTGTCATTCCCTGCCACCGCGTAATCAATGCCGATGGCTCGCTGGGCGGATACGCCTCGGGCCCCGATATCAAACGCCAGCTCCTGTCGCTGGAGAAGCAATGATTACAGAGCCATACTAACTGGAGACGCAAGATTTTGCGTCTCTACAAGTTCCAATAACAAATCAGGTCACAACGGGTATTGCCGCTGTGACCTGATTGATTCTTCAGTAGCCGTATATTAGTTCTTCAATGAGTAGGTGACGGTGGTTACGACACGCACTTTCTTGATCCAGGGGGTGTATTCGTCACGGTTCTCGATGGAGAACTGGCCCTGGTCGGCGCTTACGATCTTGTTGAGTTTGCTGTGCGAGTTCTTGGCAAACTGCTCGGCAGTGACCTGAGCGTTCTCGATGGCTTCCTGCATCATCTTGGGCTTCATCTCCTTGAAGGCGACAAATTCATACTGAATCTGGTTCTCGTAGCTGTCACCCGTGATGGCCACACCCTCGCGCAGCAGGTCGCCCTGCTTGGCAATGAGTTTACGCACCTGGTCCACGTTCTTGCTCGTTACGGTAAGCACCGAGGTCACGATATAACGGTAAGCCTTGTTCGTCTCATACTCGCGGGCCGTTAAGTCGACCACCTGGGGAGCATTCAGGCTGATTTCCTCTTCCTTCACACCACCCTTGAGTAAGAAGGCCTTGATTTTGGCCTGAGTGGCAGCGATGCGGTCATACAGGCCAGGCAAGTCGTTACCCACCTCTTTAGAGACGATGGGCCACGTCACTTTGTCGGCCGGCACTTCCTGCTCGGCAAGACCCTTAACACTGACCTTGCGGTCCTTGCTGGCAAAGTCGTCAATACCAGCCTTGATAAACCAGCCCAGACAAAACACGCTCAATGCGAGAAGGGCTGCCGAAATGATTTCTTTCTGTTTCATAATTGTGTAAAAAGTCTAATGAATTAAATCCAATCGCATCAATAACTGCAAAATCCGCGCCATATTGTGTAAAAACTCAAAAAAATATCAAAAAAATAGGATTTAGGCAGTTTTCGACATTCCTCACGCTAAGGCGCTATGTTTTCAAACAACTTGGAGCGACTGTGCGAGCATTTCGGCGCAGCGTTCGCCATCGATGGCGCTGGAAACGATGCCGCCGGCATAGCCTGCGCCCTCGCCGCAGGGATAGAGGCCCTGGAGGGTGATGTGGTGCAGCAGCACGTTGTCACGGGGAATGCGCACGGGTGACGAGGTGCGCGTTTCGACACCGATAACCGTGGCGTCGTTGGTGAGGAAGCCACGGGCATTCTTTCCGAAGACCTTGAAACCCTTGCGCAAGCGGTTAGCGACGAAGGGCGGCATCCACAGGTCCAGACGGGAGGTCTGGATGCCCGGCAGATAGGATGATGGCGGGAGGTTGCGCGAGGGTTTGCCATCGACGAAGTCCTTCATGCGCTGGGCTCCTGCAATCAACGTGTTGTTAGCCTCGGCAAAGGCACGCCGCTCCATGCCCTGCTGGAACTTCATCATCGCCAGCACACCATATTTCTTGTACTGGTCGGGCAAGTCCTCGGGATGCAGCTCTACGACCATGCCCGAGTTGGCCCAGTGTGAGCCGCGGTTGCTGGGCGACATGCCGTTGACCACGAGGCCGTCGGTCTCGCTCACGGCCGGGACGACGAAGCCACCGGGGCACATGCAGAAGGAGTACACGCCACGGTGGTCTACCTGGGTGACAAAGTTGTATTCGGCGGCGGGCAGATATTCTCCACGGCCCAGCACGCTGTGATACTGTATCTGATCGATGATGCGCTGGGGGTGCTCGAGGCGAACGCCCACGGCAATGCCCTTGGACTCAAGGGTGATATCGCTGTCGTGAAGCATCTGATAAACGTCGCGTGCCGAGTGGCCGGTGGCCAGAATGACAGGGCCTTCAAAGCCTTCGCCGGTAGCGGTTTCCACGCCGGTTACCTTGTCGCCCTCGACAATCAGACGGGTCACGCGAGTCTCGAAATGCACTTCGCCACCGCAGCGCAGGATGGTCTCACGCATTGCCTTGATGACGCTCGGCAACTTGTCGCTGCCGATGTGAGGATGGGCGTCGATGAGGATATCCTCGCGGGCACCATGCTGGACAAAGATGCCCAGGACACGGTCCACCGAACCGCGCTTCTTGCTGCGGGTGTAGAGTTTGCCGTCGCTATAGGCTCCTGCCCCACCCTCGCCGTAGCAGTAGTTGCTCTCGGGGTCGACGATTCCCTCGCGCTGGATGCGCGACGCGTCGATGCGGCGATTCATCACATCCTTGCCGCGTTCCAGCACGATAGGCTTGATGCCCAGCTCGATGAGACGCAGCGCCGCAAACAGTCCGCCGGGGCCCATTCCCACGACAATGGCCTGACGCTTGCCGTCAACGGGCTTGTAGTCGATGGGCGGGACCAGGTAGTCCTGTGTCATGGGCTCGTCGATATAGACGCGTACCTTGAGGTTGACCACCACATTGCGCTGACGCGCGTCGATGGAGCGCTTCAATATCCTGATGCCCTGGATGCTCTGGGCGGGAATGTCATGGTTCTTGGCCAGATGCCTGGCGATGTCGCCCATGCTGGCTGCCGTGCGCGGGTTGACACGCAATTGTATTTCCTGAATCATAGCTAAATCGATTTTAGAGCACAAAAATACGGTAAATTTGGCATTTTTACACTACTTTTGTGATTTAAATCATCAATCAGACTATCAGACATGAGTGACAATACCACCCGCAGGCGGGGCGTGCTTTTTGACCTGGATGGCGTATTGCTCGACAGCGAGGGCAATTACACCATCTTTTGGGCACAGATGGATAAGGAATACCCCACCGGCATCGAGAACTTTGCCAGTTACATCAAGGGGCTGCATCTGTCCCGCATTCTCGGCTTTTTTGACAGCGACGACGTGCGTCGCCAGGTCTTGGAAAGGCTGCTGGATTTTGAACGCGACACGAAATATGAATTCTTCCCAGGCGCTCTTGATTTTGTGAGACGACTGCGTGATGCCGGCATCCCCATGGCCATCGTCACATCGAGCGACCATAAGAAGATGCAGGCCTTGTATGAGCAGTATCCCGAGTTCCCCACCCTGTTTGACCACATCATCACCGGCGACATGGTGACCAAGGCCAAGCCCGACCCCGAGTGCTTCCTGACAGGTGCTAAACTGCTGGGGCTTGACATCAAGGACTGCATCGTGTTTGAAGACTCCCGTAACGGGCTGATAGCAGGGCGCGAATCGGGTGCGCTGGTCATCGGCCTACCTACTACGTTGGCGTCCGATGTGGTGAGCCAGCTGTGCGACATGATGGTGGACGCGGTGTGTGAGCTGAGCGTGGTGCAGATTGTGGAGATGAAGCGTTAACTCACCCCTGACGCTGAATTATCTTCAAAAGACCAAAAATCTTTGCTTAGTTGCAAAATTGGTTGTAATTTTGTCAAACCAATGAAGACCAATCCAAATATCGATGATCTTGCCGGCCGCAACAGCCCCGTTGTGCGCAAGTTCAATGAGTTTCTGGACTCACGGGGCATGCGCAGGACTGCCGAGCGGTATGCCATTCTCGACCGCATCATGTCCATCAACGGGCATTTCACCATCGAGGAACTGCAGCAGATGATCGAGGAGGAGGGTTTTCGTGTAAGCCGCTCGACTGTTTATAACACCGTAGAACTGCTGATGGAGGCCAAGATGCTGCGCCGTCATGTGTTTGAGGGCATGCAGGCCCAATATGAACGCATTACCCTGCCCCACACCCACTTGATATGCACTACCTGCGGCAAGGTCAAGGAGGTGAAGGACACCAATTTTGCCGCATTCATGAACGCCCGCCGCTTCAACGCCTTCAACACCGACCACTACAGCCTGTACGTTTATGGCACTTGCAGCACCTGTGCACGCAAGTCCAAGCGCACCGACCAGGTCACTAAGGTGAATAAACCCAAGAAATGACAATCACTTTAAATAATTAATCCATTAACACTTTTAGAACCGTTAATTTAAATTTATCATGGCTAAAGTAAAACCGTTCCGTGGCGTGAGACCGCCCAAAGAGTATGTAGAAAAAGTAGCTTCCAAGCCCTATGACGTGCTGTCGAGTGAAGAGGCACGTGCCGAGGCCGGTGACAACGAGATGTGTCTGTATCACATCATTAAGCCCGAAATCGATTTCGAACCCGGCACTGGCGAGCATGAGCCCAAGGTCTATGACAAGGCCGTTGAGAACTTCAAGAAGTTCCAGGAGAAAGGCTGGCTGGTTCAGGACCCCCAGGACTGCTACTACATCTATGCTCAGACCATGGATGGCCGCACCCAATACGGCTTTGTAGTTGGCGCCAGCGTTGAGGATTACCTCACCGGCCGCATCAAGAAGCACGAGCTCACCCGCCGTGAGAAAGAGGCTGACCGTATGCACCACATCGAAATCAACAATGCCAACATCGAGCCGGTATTCCTGGCATTCCCCGATAACAGCACCCTCGAGGACATCATCGACCGCACTGCCCAGACGACTCCCGAATACGACTTCGTGAGCGAGGACGGCATCGGCCACACCCTGTGGGTGATCAAGGACAAGGAGACCATCGACACCATCACCAAGGAGTTCGGTGAGATTCCTTACCTGTACATCGCCGACGGTCACCACCGCACCGCTGCTGCAGCCCACGTGGGCGAAGAGAAAGCCAAGGCTGATCCCAACCACAATGGCACCGAGGAATACAATTACCTGCTGGCAGTTTGCTTCCCGCAGTCGCACCTCAAGGTGATGGACTACAACCGCGTAGTTGTTGACCTGAACGGCAACACCGAGGAGCAGTTCCTCGAGAAGCTCGCCGACAAGTTCATCGTCGAGGAAAAGGGCACCGAGATCTACGCTCCTGCCAAGCTGCACAACTTCTCGCTGTACCTGGGCGGCAAGTGGTACTCACTGACCGCTAAGGAAGGCACCTATGACGACAACGATCCCATCGGCGTGCTCGACGTGACCATCAGCAGCGACTACATCCTGCGCGACATCCTGGGCATCACCGACCTGCGCACCGACAAGCGTATCGATTTCGTTGGCGGTATCCGCGGCTTGGGCGAGCTGAAACGTCGTGTTGACAGTGGCGAGATGAAGATGGCTCTGGCCCTCTATCCCGTGACCATGAAGCAGATCATCGACATTGCCGACAGCGGCAAGATCATGCCTCCCAAGGCCACCTGGTTTGAGCCCAAACTGCGTTCGGGTCTCATCATCCACAAGCTGGACTAGGTTTTAGGCTTTAGGCATTAGGCATTAGGTGCTAGGCTTTAGGCTAAGGACTAAGAACTAAAGGACTGAAATACTTAAAAAGCGTTATCGAGGCAATCGATAGCGCTTTTTTTCGTTTTTTTATTAACAAAGCCACATTATTAAAGAAAAAAGAGCTAAATTTGTAGGTTAAAAGAGAAAACAAAAAATTAATCACGCAATAAAGAGATATAACTGTATGAAATTCAACGTTCAAAGTAAATTGTTGCTCAGCCGTCTGAATGCGGTGAGCAAAGTGGTGAGCAGTAACAACGCCTTTGCTATCCTCGACAATTTCCTGTTCGAGTTACAGAGCGACCGTCTGGTGGTGACCGGCAGCGACATGGAAACCCGTTTAACGACCAACATCGAGGTCCAGAATGTGGAAGGTTCCGGTAAGTTTGCCATTGATGTCAAGCGCACCATCAACTCGCTGAAAGAGTTGCCCGACACGGCCTTGACCTTTGAAATCAATGATGAGACGCTGGCTGTGAAAGTGACCTATCTGAACGGTTACTACGATGCCATGGCCCTCAATGGTGACGAATTCCCCGAGAAGGCAGCCAATGCCAAAGACGTGAAGCAGTTTGCCCTGCCCGCCAAGAACATCGCAGCCGGTATCGGTCACACCCTGTTCGCCGTTGGCAAGGATGACATGCACCCCCAGTTCACCGGTATATTCTGGGACATCAAGCCCGACATGATCGTGTATGTGGCCAGTGACTCCCACAAGCTGGTGCGTTACCGTCAGACCAATGTGAAACCCGACTTTGAGCGCAATTTCATTCTGCCCGCTAAGCCTGCAGGCATCTTGGCCTCGATTCTGGACCGCAACAGTGACGAGAACGTCAACATCACCATCGATGAGAACAGTGCCACGTTTGAGAACGCCGACTTCCAGCTCTCGTGCCGCTTCATCAATGGCCGCTACCCCAACTACAACTCGGTAATCCCCGAGGATAACCCCTACACCATGGCTGTTGACCGCCAGACGCTGCTGAACGCCGTTCGCCGCGTTGCCGTGTTTGCCAACGTGGGTGGCCTGGTTCGTCTGGACCTGAGCGCCGACCATGTCGTGCTCACTGCTCAGGATGTTGACCACTCGACCGCTGCCGAGGAAACCATCAACTGCGAGTACAACGGCGAGCCCATGAACATCGGCTTCAAGAGTGCCGACGTCATCGATGTGGTGAACAACATCGACTGCGATGGCGTATTCCTGAAACTGCTCGACCCCGCAAGAGCCGGTGTATTCGTTCCCAGTGAGCAGAAGGCCGGTGAGGACCTCATCGTGCTGCAGATGCCCATGATGATTTAATCCAAAGGCACAATCCGCATGGAACTGAACCTGAAACGTCCTCTTGTCGTCTTTGACCTGGAATCGACGGGCCTCAACATTACCGAGGACCGCATTATCGAGTTGTCGTACGTTAAAGTTTTCCCCGATGGCAGCGAGGAGAACAAAACCTTCCGCTTCAACCCCGAGAAGGTGATTCCCCAGCAGGCCATCGACGTGCATGGCATCACCAACGAGGACCTCAAGGATGAGCCCACCTTCAAGGAGTGTGCCCATGATATTGCGCGCGTGTTTGAGGGTAGCGACATCGCCGGTTTCAACAGCAACCATTTCGACATCCCGTTGCTGGCACAGGAGATGAGCAAGGCCGGAGTGAATTTCGACCCCAGCCAGCACAAGTTCATCGATGTGCAGACCATCTTCCACAAACGCGAGAAACGTGACCTGGAGGCGGCTTGCATCTTCTACTGCGGCCATCCCATGGAGCATCATCACTCGGCTGCCGATGACGCAAAGACGACCCTCGAGGTGCTCAAGGCCCAGCTCGACCACTATGCCAACGATGCCGAGCCGTTGCTCAACGATATTGACTACCTGTCGCAGTACTCTACTCATAACCGCAACGTGGACCTGGCGGGACGCATTATTCTCAATGAGCAGAAGCAGCCGGTCTTCAACTTTGGCAAACACAAAGGCAAGACGGTGCAAGACGTTTTCACCAAACTCGATTTGGGCTACTATGACTGGATGATGAAGAGTGATTTTGCCGAGAACACCAAGCAGGTTATCACCCGACTCTACATCCAATACAAGAAATAATCATTCAAAGCCACTAACGCATCATGTTGAAAGGCAAGCACATTATCTTGGGCATTACGGGCGGAATCGCAGCATACAAGTGTGCCACACTCACGCGGCTGCTCATCAAAGCCGGTGCCGAGGTACAGGTCATCATGACCCCCAATGCCAAGCAGTTTATCCAGCCGTTGACGCTCTCGACGCTGAGCGGCAAGCCTGTCATCAGCGAGTTTTTCACGGCCAACACAGGTCAGTGGAACAGTCATGTTGACCTGGGACTGTGGGCCGATGCCCTCATCATTGCTCCAGCCACGGCTTCGACCATCGGTAAGATGGCCAACGGTGTTGCCGACAATATGCTGGTAACGACCTATCTGTCGGCCAAGGCTCCCGTTTTTGTCGCTCCGGCCATGGACCTGGACATGATGCGCCATCCCAGCACAGTGCGCAATCTGGAACTGTTGCGCAGCTACGGCAACCATATCATTGAACCGGCCGAGGGCGAACTGGCCAGTCACCTCATCGGCAAGGGACGCATGGAAGAGCCCGAGAATATCGTCAAGGCGCTCGACAGTTTCTTTGCCGCGAAAGAGGATCTGCAAGGCAAGCGTGTGCTCATCACTGCCGGTCCCACCGTCGAGAAGATTGACCCGGTGCGTTACATCAGCAATTTCTCTTCTGGTAAGATGGGATTTGCCCTGGCCGAGGAATGCGCCAGCCGCGGTGCCCATGTGACCCTGGTGGCCGGTCCTGTCTCACTCAAGACCCCTGAAGGCTGTATTGAGCGCGTCGATGTGACCACGGCCGTCGAGATGCATGACGCAGTGATGAAGGCCCTGCCCCAAAGCGATGCCATCATCCTGTGTGCCGCTGTTGCCGATTACCGTGTAGAGAATGTTGCTGACAGCAAAATCAAGCGAGAGAAGACACAGAACCCCGTCATCCAACTGACCCCCAACCCCGACATTGCCCGTGCTGTGGGCCAGGCCAAGCGTACCGACCAGGTGACTGTGGGCTTTGCACTGGAAACCGATAACGAACAGACCAACGCTCAAGGAAAACTTGAACGCAAGAACTTGAATTTCATTGTGATGAACTCACTGCGTGACAAAAATGCAGGTTTCCAGGTCGATACCAACAAGGTAACCATTTTCACCGACCATGGCGAGGTGATTGAGGGCGTGTGCAAGTCCAAAAAGGACGTTGCTGGCGATATCGTTGATGTATTAATCAAGTATCTTACTGACAAATGAAAAAAACACTCATCCTTTTATTGGCGGCTTTGATGTGTGCCTTTAGTGCCGTTGCCGATGAAGATGACACTGAACTTAACTGCGAGTTTGATGTCAACTTTGAAAAAATCACCAACGGTAGTAAAGATGTGTTCAATGAGCTCAAGGAGAAGGTCAATGAATATATGAACAACACCAAATGGGGCAATGCCAAATTCATGACCAATGAGAGAATCTATTGCAAGCTCCTGCTGACGTTGAGCAAATGGGATCCTTCGACAGGCGCGATGGAGGGTGACCTTCAAATCCAATCGCAACGGCCTGTGTACAACAGTACCTATACGACTGCTCTCATCAACTTCAAGGACCCGAAGGTGAATTTCACCTTTGAAACAGGCCAGCAGCTCGTTTTCTCGGAGATGGAGATGGAGGACAATCTGACGGCCATTCTCAACTTTTGGGCTTATATGATTCTTGCCCTGGATTTCGACTCGTTTGAGCTTAAGGGCGGGCAATTTTACTATGATTGTGCGGCACAGGTCGTGCGTCTGGCTCAGACCAGTGGCGAAAGCGGCTGGAAGCCCTTTGAGGACGCCAACAACCGCAACTCTGTGTTGAGCGCCTTTACCGATAACCAGACCTCGGTACTGCGCGATATGCTCTACGAGTACCATCGCTTGGGACTGGACCAGATGGTAGTCACTGTGGACAAGGGCCGCTCGACCATCACCCATACGCTGGAGAACCTGTCCAAAGTCTATAGCGCCAATCCCATGTCGGTGGGCCTGACCATGTTCAGGAATGCCAAGCTCGACGAGCTTGTCAACATCTACAGCAAGGCCAATGCCACCGAGAAGGAAACGGTCTATGAGATGCTTTATCAAGTTTATCCCGGCGACAACCGCTTGGAAGATATTAAGAAGACAGAACATTAGTCTGCCGGAGGTGTAATGATTAAACAGCTGCACATCTCCAATTATGCACTCATCGACAAACTCGACATCGGGTTTGCCGATGGCCTTACTATTATCACTGGCGAAACAGGCGCCGGCAAATCCATTATCCTGGGTGCCCTCTCTCTTATCCTGGGTGACCGTGCCGACGTCAAGACCATACGCGACACGGCGGCCAAGACCATTGTCGAGGCGACCTTCGACGTGGGTGGATATCACCTGGAACGGTTCTTTAGGGACAACGATATCGACTGGGATGAGCACGAGTGCCTGGTGAGACGCGAACTGTCGCCCACGGGACGTTCCCGCGCATTTATCAACGACAGCCCCGTGTCCCTGAATGTGCTGAAGGAGTTGAGCACGCGACTGCTCGATATTCACTCCCAGCACAGCAACATGCTGTTGTCACGACCGGCCTTCCAGTTGTCCATTCTGGACAGTATCGCACAAAATGAAGCGTTACTCGAAGACTACCACCAGGCCTATCAGGCTTACCGTGAAGCCATCAGCCAGCTGGAACAGACCGAGCTTGACATGGAGCAGCTGCGGCGCAACGAGGACTACATTCGCTTCCAGCTCAACCAGCTGCAGGAGATGCATCTCCAGCCCGATGAGGATATCCAACTGGAAGCGTTGCAGAACAAACTGAGCAATATCACCTCGCTCAAGGAGGCCCTGTGGACTGTGGATAACGAGCTCAATGGGGAGGAGAACAGCATTCTGGAACGCCTCAAAGCCATAGCCCAGCGACTGGAGGAAGCCGAACGCAATCTGAATGAGATTGAAGGCATTCCCGCCAGGGTGCGCAATGCCCTCATCGAATTGAAGGACATATCCCAAACTGTCGGCTCGGTCGTTGACACGTTGAACGATGACCCGGCTCAGCTGGCACAGGTCGATGACCGCCTCAACAGTATTTACGCCCTGGAGCGCAAGCACAATGCCCAGGATGTAAACAACTTGCTCGACATCCAGCACGACTATGAGAAGCAGCTGGGTGAGATTGAGCACAACGATGACATCATCGAGGAGCTCAAGTCGCAGGTGGCAGCAAACCGTGCCGCAGCAATGGACCTGGCCGGCAAGCTGTCGGAGCGGCGCCACGAAGCCGCCAAGCGTTTTGGCAAGGAGTTTCTCGCGCTGGCTACCCCACTGGGCATGAAGAACATCGCCTTTGATGTGGCCTTTGAGTCCACCGACCTGGCAGCCCATGGCACCGACAACGTGGACTTCATGATGGCCTTCAACAAGAACCAGAAACCCATGCCCGTCAAGGACACCGCGTCGGGTGGTGAAATTTCGCGTGTGATGCTGTGCATCAAGACCATCATTGCCCGTCACATGCAACTGCCCACGATTATCTTTGACGAAGTGGATACGGGCGTGAGCGGCGATGTGGCCAACATGATAGGCGAAATGATGGCCGATATCGCACGCTCGATTCAGGTCATCGCCATCACCCATCTGCCCCAAGTGGCAGCCAACGGCGACCACCACTTGCGTGTCTATAAGACCGACACCGACAAAGAGACGCTCACCCAAGTCGAAGCCCTCGATCATGATGAGCACGTCATGGAGATTGCCCGCATGCTGAGCGGCAAGGACTTGAACCAGGCGGCCATAGAAAATGCAAAATCACTAATCACGCACAACCATAAAGACAAATGATTGACAAGACCCAATACATCTACGGCGTTCATGCCGTGTTGGAAGCCTTTGAGGCCGGCAAGGACATTGACAAAATCCTGTTGAGCAAGACGCTCAACGACGAGACGGCCAAGGAAATCAGCGAGAAGGCGCGTGCCCTGCGCGTGCCCGTGCAACGAGTTCCGGTCCAGAAGATTGACCGCATCACCCGCAAGAACCATCAGGGCGTACTCGCTATGATGGCCGCTGTGACCTATTACCAAGTCGAGGACCTGGTGCCGCAGTTGTTTGATGAAGGCGAGAACCCGTTTATCGTTGTGCTCGACGGCGTGACCGACGTGCGCAACTTTGGCGCGGTGGCCCGTACCTGCGAGTGTGCAGGCGTGAGTGCCATCGTCATTCCCGACCGTGAGAGCGTGAGCGTCAATGCCGATGCCGTCAAGACTTCGGCCGGCGCGCTCAACTATCTGCCCGTGTGCCGCGAGCACAACCTGGTGAAGGCCGTGCGCCTGCTGCGTGACAGCGGTTTCAAGATTGTTGGCACCAGCGACAAGAGCCAAATGCCTTACACCAAAGGCAACTACACGGGTCCTGTAGCCATCGTGCTGGGCGCTGAAGACAAAGGCATCTCGCCCGAAATCATGAAATTGTGCGACACCCAGGTGTTGATTCCCGAGTTTGGCCACATCAATTCGCTGAATGTCTCGGTTGCCGGCGGCATTATGATTTATGAGGTCGTCAGACAGCGCCTCAACGACAATCAGGAGGTGAATTAACCCGACAATTAATTGTCTGCACCATCATTTTTGAGTAACTTTGCAAGTTCAAACAGTAACACTATGATAAATCGCGTTTTAATTAGAACCAAAGTCGTACAGAACCTGTACTCCTATATGCTCACCCGTCCCGAGCGTACGCTAGCCAGTGCCCTCAAGGACTTGGATGCTTGTCTTGCCAAAACCTATGAGTTGTACCACTATCTGCTGCGCTTGCCGGTGGAATTGACCCATATTCAGGCCATGCGGCTTGACGAGGCCCGCAACAAGTATCTTCCCACCCAGGAGGAGCTCAACCCCAACATGAAGTTTGTCAACAACCGTCTGGTGAAGGCCCTGGCCGAGAACGAGCAGCTCGATGAGTTCGCCCAGGAACATACCGTTACCTGGAACGATGACCCCATCTTTGAGCGCCTGATGCTGGACAAAGTGGTCAAGAGTGACCTCTACAACGACTATATGGCCGATGATGAGGACAGCTTCACCGCCGACAGCCTGTTGTGGCAGCAACTCATGAAACAGGTCATCATTCCCGACGAGAACATGGCCGATGCCATCGAGCAGCGCTCACTGTTCTGGACCGAGGATGACTTGGAGCTGGTGGGACAGTTTGTGTGCAAGACCTTCCGTCGCCTTGCCGAGGGGGCCGATGATGCCATCCTGCCCATGTTCAAGGACGAGGAAGACAGCGACTTCGGTAAGCAGCTCTTCAGTGCCGCCGTGACCCTGATGCCCGAGAGCAATACCCTCATCGACGGGCTGCTCGAGGAAAGCCGCTGGGACAAGGACCGCATCGTGCTCATGGACCGCATCATCATGTGTGCCGCCCTGGCCGAGTTGCGCACCTTTGATAAAATTCCCACGGCCGTATCGCTCAACGAGTACATCGAGTTGGCCAAGAACTTCAGCACTGCCGCCAGCGGCAAGTTTGTCAACGGCATCCTCAACAATGCCGTCAAGCAGCTGCGCAAGGACGGTGTGATTTTCAAGAGCTGACGTCACCCACTATCAGAAATCACTTTAATAACCAAGATTAATAGACATCGTTATGCTTAACACTATTTTATTACAGGCCGCTGGCGGCGCTCCCGCAGGTGGTGGTTCAGGCTGGAGCAGTATGATCATGATTATTGCTCTGATCGCCATTTTCTATTTCTTCATGATCGCTCCCCAGAAGAAGAGAGAGAAAAAAATCAACGAATTCCGCAATAACCTCAAGAACGGCGACAAGGTGGTCACCATCGGTGGCATCTATGGCCGCATCCGCGAGGTCAAGGACAACGCTTTCATCCTGGAGATTGCCGACGGCGTTCGCATCAAGGTCGACAAGTCTGCCATCTCGATGCAGGACAACAGCGAGGTTCCTGCCGCCAAGTAATTACCGACCGCTGATTGTGACATGAAACTTTGGGACAAAATACAAGACCGGTTGAAGCACTCGCCTCGCACGAGGTCGGCGCTGCTCTATCTGTTCTTTGTGGTCATCTCGGCCATGTTCTGGAGTTTTTTGACCTTTAACAGCGATGTGCAGCTCGACATGGAAGTTCCTGTCGAGATGAACCTGCCCAACAATGTGCACTTGCTGGCCAAGGTGCCTGACACGTTGACCGTCACCGTGCGCGACCGTGGCTACCGTTTCTTCTCCTACCTATTCCACAAGACGCCTAAACTGTCGCTGCGCTTCAGTGATTACAGCGATGGCAACAGCGTGTTCAAGATTGACCAGAGCCACTTGAAGAAAGCGCTAGCCCCCTTGCTGAACAAGCATGCGACCATCGTGAGCGTCTTGCCCGAGTCCATCAATATCAAGTTCACCGACTTGCCTGGCAAGAAGGTGCCTGTCAAGACCGACATCATAGTGGAGCCGCGCGAGGATTATGCCCAGTATGGCGCTTTGATCCAGAGCATGGACTCGGTGCTCGTGTTCAGTGACGCCAAGACGCTGAGCGAAATCAACGAGGTGTACACCTATCATGTCGAGGAGCATGAACTCACCGACACGCTCAGGCGCAAGGTCACCATCGCACCCATCAACGGTGCCGTGGTCGAGCCCCGCTCTATCGACATTATGGTTCCCATCGAGAAGCTCAAGTCGCAAACCAAGTCGGTAAAGATTGTCGTGCGCAATGCCCCGCCCGGAATCAAGATGCTGCTGTTCCCGAGCGATGTGGAGGTTTCCTACCGCTCTCCCGTGAGCCGCACCAAGAACGATGACCCGGGAATCACTGCTGTGGTCGATTACAACAGTATTGCGGCGGGTTCGGCCGACAACAAGGTAAAAGTCATGATCGGAGAGGTTCCTGCCGCCTATCAGGACGTCAAGTTCTCGCACGACAGCGTTGAGTACATTATCGAGAAACACTGAGAAGGTAATGAGACTCATCGCCATCACGGGAGGCATTGGCAGCGGCAAGAGCGTCGTGGCGCGCATGGTTCAGGTCATGGGCTATCAGGTCTATGACTGTGACAGCAGGGCCAAGGCGCTGATGACCGAGGACGACGATGTGCGCCGGCAGCTGGTGGAGGCCTTTGGGGCCGAAACCTTTCTTGCCGACGGCACGTTGAACCGCCAGCACCTGAGTGCGGTGGCCTTTGGCAACAACGAGTCCTTGTCGCGCCTTAACGGCATCGTTCATCCCGCAACGGCCGATGACATGAAGCAATGGGGCCGCAAGCTTGCCGATGGCGGAGCACAGGTCGCCTTTGTCGAGACTGCATTGTTGCGAACCGCCGGGCTGGACCGGCTCATGGACGAGGTGTGGCATGTTACTGCTCCTGCCAGCGTGCGCATTCCGCGTGTCATGGCACGCAGCGGCCTGACTGCCCAACAGGTTCAGGACCGCATTGCCTCGCAAGCTGCCGAGGAAGCGGTCGCGCCAGGCGAGCACGTGATTGTCAACGACGGCGTCTCGGCTATCCTTCCTCAGGTCATACATCTATTAAACAAACAGTAAACAACAATAATCATTAAAATCAATATCATTATTTAGAATTATGCTGAAGAAAATTTTATCCATCTCGGGTCGTCCCGGACTCTATCAACTCATCTCTTATGGTAGGAACATGCTGATAGTGGAACCCCTGCCTGCTGGCCGTCGTTTCCCCGTTCACTCACGCGAGCGCGTGATGTCGCTGGGCGATATTTCCATCTTTACCATGAGCGAGGATGTGCCCCTGTCACAGGTACTCGAGAACATCGGCAAGAAATTTGACAACAAGACTTTTGACGTTAAGTCCTATACCACTCCCGACCAGCTGCACGAGTTCATGAACGGTGCGCTTGAGAACTGGGACACTGAGCGCGTGCGCGACAGTGATATCAAGAAGATCATCTCCTGGTATAACATCCTTGTCAAGGCCGGCATCACCGATTTCGCTGCTAAGGCTGAAGAAGAGGAGGAGAAAGCCACCGAGGAGCCCAAGGAGGAAACCAAGGAGGATTAAGACCAATCATTCGTCTGATATCTAGGCACCCCAGCGTGGGCGTCTCAACGATAGAACACAATGACCATAAACGGCAAACAGATACTTTACCTGGCAGCGGCGATACTCTTGTCGCTGCCAGTGGTATCGTGCCGCAGTACCAAGTCAAACACGCACACCTACCGCCCCTATCACGAGCGCCGCAACCGTGGCGGCTCGGCCCATGACGATGGTGGCACCACCGTTACCGAACAGAAAAAGCCCATTCCCCAATCGGGACACGGCCTGGTGAGTGACGAGTGGGCACGTCTCGATATCAAGTTGGGACGGCACGACAACAAGAAACTGTATAAGGAGCTGAAGCGGTGGCTAGGCACCCCCTATGTCTATGCCGAACACACCTGCGGCGAGGGCACCGATTGTTCAGGAATGGTCATGGAGGTCTTCTTGACGGTCTATGGCATCAAGGTGCACCGCAATTCGGCCAAGATGCTGGAAGAGAATTGCCGTGTCATCGATCTGGATGACTTGAAGGAAGGCGACCTGGTCTTCTTTTGCACCAACGGCGACGGACGCGTGTCCCACGTGGGCATTTATCTCAAGGATAACAAGTTTGTGCATGCCTCCTCATCTCGAGGGGTCGCTGTCGATGACCTTCGCCAGAACTACTACGCCACACACTTTCACGCTGCAGCCCGCGTGACAACCAAACCTAAATAGAGCTCCTTTTTCATCAAACAACTCCTTTTTTCAAACAACTTCTTTTTCATCAAACTACTTCCTTTTTTCAAACAGCTTATACAACCGTGAACAACAAGAACAACTTTTTTATTATTGTTTTGGTTGTATGACAAAAGACACTTGTCCTTTTTCCCCTTTTTATCCTTTTTCCCTGCATACGGCTTTTTTTGTGTGAGCACGACAAGTAGAGACGCAAAATCTTGCGTCTCCCATCGGGCGAATACACAATGCCTGCCCTTGAGACGCAAGATTTTGCGTTTTTACAAGAATTATAACTAGAGTTTCAGGTGCCGCCAGAGGGCGCGGGGCAGGCGGCGCCACAGGGCTGTCAGGATGGCGTATTTCCAATCAATAACCACGACGTGGCGCTTGTTGTGGATGGCCTTGACGATCTGTCGGGCTACTTTCTCGGGCTTGAGCATCATGGGATAATGGAAGTCCCCGCTCAACAAGTCGGTATCGACAAAGCCCGGACGAATGTCGGTAAATCGGATGTTCAGGCCACGGGCATTAGCCTGCTGTTCCAGCGACTGGAGATAGAGGTTCTGGAAGGCTTTGGTGGCCGAGTAGGAAGGAGCCGGGCCAAGGCCCTTGGTGCCGGCAATGCTGGTCAGGGCGGCGATGTGTCCCTGGCCACGTTCGGCAAAATAGCGGTAGGCCTCCCCTATCATGCGGGTAAAGCCCATGCCGTTTGTGTTTACCGTGTTGAGTTCGATGTCGGGTGTGAGTGTGCGGTTCTGCTTGCCGATGCCTGAGACATGGAAATAGAGGTCCATGCCGCCCAGCTCGTCGATGAGTGTGCGCAGGCGGCTGTCGGCGTCCTCGGCAGTGACATCAATAGTCGCTGTCACGACCCTGTCAGGGGCCAGCTGTTTCAGTGCCTGCAGTCGGTCCTCTCGACGGGCGGCAATACCCAGCTGGTAGCCCTCGGCCAGCAGCAGTTTTGCCACTTCCATTCCCATACCTGACGATGCCCCGATGATGACTGCTTTCTTCATGATGATTCGATTTCTTACTATTGCCTGTTATTCAAGGTCCAACTGTTGCTGGACGCTCTCCTCATGGATGGCTTGCATGACCCGCTCGATAAAACTGCGTGACAATCCGTGGGAGTCTGCCTCGTTGAGCCTTGCGTTAATCATGTCCTGATAGCGGGCGGGCTGCACCACGCGCAGGTTGTGCGCCTTCTTGAAACGGCCAATCTCGCGCGAGACGCTCATGCGTCGTGCCAGCACAGCCAGCAGTTCGTGGTCACAGTCGTCAATCTGCTGGCGCAGCAGCGACAACTCGTCCTCGACAGGTGCTCCCGAACGAATCACCAGGCGGTTGAGAATCGTCTGGAGCGTACGGGGCGTAATCTGCTGTGCGCTGTCGCTCAGGGCGTGGTCGGGATCGCAATGGCTTTCAATCATCAGGCCGTCAAAGCCTACGTCCATTGCCAGTTGGGAGAGCGATTCGACATAATCCCGCTTGCCGCCGATGTGTGACGGGTCGCACAGGATGGTCATTCCCTGTGCACGGCGGCGCAACTCAAAGGGGATGTGCCACTGGGGGTCGTTGCGGTAGAGGTGTGCTCCTGCCGAACTGAATCCGCGGTGAACGGCACCCAATCGCGTGATGCCCGCATTGCTGAAGCGTAGCAAGGCACCCTGCCACAGGTCCAGGTCGGGGTTGACGGGATTCTTGACCAGCACAGTCACCTCGTCATGGCCCTGCAGCTGGTCGGCGATATCCTGAATGGCAAACGGGTTGGCCGTTGTGCGTGCTCCCACCCACAGGATGTCGATACCCGCATCCAGGGCGGCATGCACGTGCTCGACGGTAGCCACCTCGGTAGCCACCATCATCCCTGTTTCGCGTTTGACCGCTTGCAGCCACTGCAGTCCCTCGTCGCCAACGCCCTCAAAGCTGCCGGGCATCGTGCGCGGTTTCCATAGCCCGGCCCTGAATATCTTCACTCCAATTGAGCTCAGGGCACGTGCCGTGGCCAGTGTCTGCTGCTCGCTCTCGGCGCTGCACGGGCCGGCAATGACAATAGGCGAGCCGCTCTCAATACCGGGGAAAGAGAGCGGTTCGATATCAGATAATGACTTGGACGAGTTCATCAACAAGCCTTGAAGCTCATGTCAAGCGACTTGATGGAATGGGTGAGCGCGCCCACCGAGATATAGTCCACGCCGCACTCGCCATAGGCCCTCAAGGTGTCGATGGTAATGCCGCCGCTGGACTCGGTCTCTACCCTGCCGTTGATGATTTCTACGGCCTTGCGGGTGTTCTCGACGCTGAAGTTGTCGAGCATCACGCGGTCGACACCGCCATGGTCGAGCACCTGCTGCAGCTCGTCGAAGTTGCGCACCTCGATTTCAATCTTCAGGTCCTTGCCGTTCTCTTTGCACCAGCGGTGGGCATTCTCGATGGCGGGCACGATGCCGCCGGCAAAGTCCACGTGGTTGTCCTTGAGCAGGATCATGTCGAACAGGCCGATGCGGTGGTTGCAGCCGCCGCCAATCTTCACGGCGTCCTTCTCGAGCAGGCGCATGCCAGGCGTGGTCTTGCGAGTGTCGAGCACACGGGTCTTGAGGCCTTCCAGGCACTTGGCATAGCGTGCCGTGGTCGTGGCCACACCGCTCATGCGCTGCATGATGTTGAGCATCAGGCGCTCGGTCTGCAGCAGTGAGCGCACCTTGCCTGTCACCACAAATGCGATGTCGCCGGGCTTGACATGGGCACCGTCCTCGATCATCACTTCCATCTTCAACTCCGGGTCAAATTTCTCGAACACGCGGCGTGCGATTTCCACACCTGCCAGGATGCCATCTTCCTTGACAATCAGGCGCTGGCGTCCCATCTCGTTGTCGGGGATGCAGCACAGGGTCGTAGCGTCACCGTCACCAATGTCCTCGGCAAATGCCAGGTCAATCAACTCATCAATCAGTTCTTCTCTTGTTTTCATATTTCTCTTTTTTCTCCGTTATTTCCGCCTACAAAGATAGCGCAAGAAGAGCACAATACCAAATCTTTTGAGTATTAAAGAGACGCAGCCCATCCTGCCCGAAAACAAATTTGAGGGAATGTTAGCGTGTTTTCGGCGGATTTGCTAATTTTGTGGCAACAAACAACCAAGAAACAGACAAGAATGAAGATTACACTCGCCGTCATCGGCAAGACCGAGGTGGGATTTGTGCGCCAGGGCATCGAGGAATATGTGAAACGCCTGCAGCACTATGTCACGTTCAATATCCAATATGTGGGCGACGTGAAGGGCACCCGCAACATGAGCGAGGCTCAGCAAAAGGCCGCCGAGGGGCGTGCCCTGCTTGCTACACTCGAGACGAGCGACCACGTTGTCCTGCTCGACGAGCACGGCACCGAGCGCACCTCGATGGACTTCAGCCAGTGGCTGCAGCGGCGCATGGCCAGCGGTGTCAAGCGGCTGGTGTTTGTCGTGGGAGGGCCTTACGGCTTCTCTCCCGAGGTTTATGACCGTGCCAACGAGAAGATTTCGCTGAGCAAGATGACGTTCCCCCACGAACTGGTGCGCCTGGTGTTTGTCGAACAGCTCTACCGCGCTTTTACCATCTTGCGGCACGAGCCGTATCATCATGAGTGAGGCGCTGTAGCGTTTGCGCTAAAGCGGGGTTTAGGGTCTAGGGTCTAGAGTTTAGAGTTTAAAGATTATTTTGATATGAAGAGGTTTTGGTTCATTTTGGTAATTATCCTGTTGGGAATGGATGCGTTGGGCAAGTCCTATTATAACACGGTGGAGAATAACTTTGGCGGGCTGTGTCCCAATCCGGGCATGCGCATGCAGGGCCGCTACAAGGCTATTGACCGCGACTTGCTCATCGAGGAGAATGCCACGATGGCAACGGCTTTGACCATCGATACCATGTGCATCTACAGCATTGCCTACCGCTACCAACTGCGCTTGGCCAACCTCAACAACAAGCAGGGCAAGACCATTACCGTGAGGAACCGCATGACGGGCGAGAATACCCCTGTCACGAGTTCACAGTGGGGACTGGTGTTCAACTACGACGAGATGGGCGACTATTGCGCCGTGGTGCTGAGCTGCGATAACAGTGCCCCCTATCAGGACATTACCGACGAGCGCTCGATGCAGGTGTCGGTCGTGCAGCGCCGCGGCAACGAGGTAAACCAGCTGGCGCAAACCACACTGGGCAAGGGCATCTCGCTCGAGGACGACATGAACACCGTCTGCGTCGATGTTGACGAACGCGGCGTGAGGGTTTCGATAGGCAAGAACGAGGTGCAGCAAGTGTTGGAGGCCGCCGTCAAACGTCCGTCGGGCATGGTGCAGGTGGGCTATCTGGTGGGCCCTGGCGCACGCACCGCCGTCGAGCGCGCTGTGCTCACCATCGAGAACGGGCAGCAGGTGGCTGCCACTACCCCATGGACTCTGGCCTCGCTTGATGAATACCTTGCCCGCAGTACCGACCCCATCGAGGGCTACTGGCGCTATCTGGACCATGACATGCAGGACGACTGGCTGCGGCTGGGTGGCCGATACACGCTGGCCGTGGTGCGCAGCGATAACGGCTACGACATTATCTACATCGACGGTGCCCAGGTGAGTAAATCGATGTGGACACCCTGCATGTTGAAGGGCCATATCTCCCCCACCCTGTTCGCCGGCAACTATGACCTGAGCTGGATAGATGCCACGATGGATCCTATCAGTTCCGATGCCTATGCCACCATCGAGAACGGTGTCATCCTTACCCTTAATTTCCCCGTCTTTATGAGCCAGGTGCGCTTTGCCAAAGTATTGAATCCTGATGATTAGAATCGACTTTTTTTGGCTATATTAAAACAAATGCCTAATTTTGCGCCCAAAATTTTTAAATACACATAATTAACTAAACAAAATGAAGAAGATTGTTTTGATTTTTGCTGCCATGCTGGCCATGGCACAGATGAATGCGGCAACCACCGACGATGCCGTTAACAACGAAGCCAATAAGGCCGAGGCTGCCACCGTTGCAACCCAGGCCGAAGATGAGGATGATTCCTCCATTGTGCAACCCTTCAAGATCATTAATGACGAGACGACCAAGCACTGGACTATTGCGGCCAGCGGTTTTTACTTTGGTATGGGCGTGAAGCATAACTGGGAAGCTATCAACAACAGCTTTGAAATCGGTATGCTTAATTTCCTCTCGATAAACTACAATAGCCTGCACGGCCAGAACCTGAGCCTGGGTGTTGGTCTCCACCACCGCTCTTACAGCATGAAGCGCCCCAATATGCTCGTGCGTGACGATCACAACGTGGTTACAGTTGGTGTGTATCCCTCTGATAACGTCAACGAGATCAAGAACCGCACCTCTAACCTGAACATCTGGACCATACAGGTCCCCCTCATGTTCAGCCAGAGGATTGTCAAGAAACTCGAGGTTAGCGTTGCCGGTATCCTGAACTGGAACTGCTTTGCCCGCGTCGACAACCACTACGAGATGAATAAGATTGACCATGATACCCATTTCAAGGGTCTCAAGCAGAACAAGGTCAGCTTTGACGCTATGGCTTCGCTCACCTATGGCGGCACCGGTATCTACTGCCGCTACAGCCCCGCCAAGTTCTTCAAGGACGGCTATGGTCCTGAAGTCAAGAACACCTGGACCCTGGGTATTACCCTGGGCCTGTAATTGACAGAGATAACAGACATCATGGAATAACGGAGGGTTTGAGCAATCAGGCTCTCCGTTTTTTTTACTTTTTTTATCCTTTTTATTGTTACAAATGGCCGTGTTGTGCGTCTATTAAGTAGAAACGTCAATTGGCAATGAAGCAACCCGACAACATCACCAGCGCATTCACTACCCTGAGGGAGCAGATGCTCTCGCTGGCCGAGCGCATCACGGGCAACCGTGACGATGCTGCCGATGCGGTTCAGGATGCCTTTGTGAAGCTGTGGCTGCGGCGGGGGCGCATCGAGTCCTCGAGCCATGCCAGCGGAGCGGGAATGATGACTGTGCGCAATGCCAGCGTCGACCTGGCCAGGCGCAACAGCAGGCGGGCCCACGTCCCGATAGAGCAAGCCGATGATGCCCCTGCCGAGGTTACCGACGCCGACCATGAACAGGCCTATCGCCAGGTGCGGGCCATCATCGACAAGGAACTGACCCCCAACCAGCGCGCCATCATCGACATGAGGGAAGTGGAAGGGATGGAATTTGAGGATATCGCATTGCGATTGGGGTTGCAAGCCGCCACCGTGCGGGTAGAACTGAGCCGGGCACGCAAGCGGGTGCGCGAGATTTACCAACAGAGAAAGGAGAGTTGAAAAATGAAGAAATCACAATACATCAGCAGTCAGGCACAACTCGAAGCGCTCATCGAGCAATACTTCGAGGGCACGACCACCCTTGAACAGGAAGACGCCATGAGGCAGTGCCTTGCCCATTGCCCGTGGAGCAGCCAGGCCATCGACGAGGCCCGTATGGTCATGGGCTACTTTGCCGCCCACGCCGAGCAGCAGCACAACCGTGCCAACCGTGGTCTGCGGCAGCGCTTCATCGGCATAGCGGCCTCGATAGCCGTTATACTGGCTGTAGGGGGGTATGTCCTGTGGCACCAGAGCCAGCCTAGCGACGTGTGCATTGCCTATGTCAACGGTAAGGTTGTGGAGGACAACGACAAAGTAATGGCACTGGTTGCTAGTGACATGAGCAAGATGGACAATGCCACCAATGCAATGACCAATCAACTCTCTAGCCTGGGCGAAGCCCTTGAACTTGACAACGAATAAAACACTACCGATATGAAACGAATCACCATCATCATTCTCGCCTGCCTATTGGCTACGATGGCAGCCATGGCCCAAGACGGCTTGAACATCAACCGCCTGTTTGACGGACGGTACAAGAAGGCCGCGGGCGCTACCGAAATCATCGTTACCGGCAGCCAGGCCCACGAAATCGGCCTCACGATCTACCACAGCGTGAGCGTGACCGACAAGACCCAGGCCGAGATTATCGAGAACGCCGTCGCCAAGGACGGCGCACGGGCCATCGACAAGGAAGTGGAGTTTCGCAACGGGCAGCTGTATTACGGCTTCTATACCATGCCCAAGAACAAGCGCAGCAACCGCTACATCTTCTTCCTGAACCAGAACCTGGCGCGCAAGGCCCCCAAGAACGTCGTCACGCTCATCTACATGGAAGGCAGCGCCAGCGCCGACAAAATCAAAAAACTCATCAGGAAATAATCACAATCAATACACAACCGCATTATGAAGAAGTTTTCATTATTCATTATCACTGCCATCATGGCAGCAGCATCGATGTCGGCCCTGTCGCCCGACACGGTAACCGTTATCCAACAGCCCAACCAGGTCATCATCACCGAGACCGGCACGGGTACCCGCGTCAAGGTCGTGGGACAGAAGGACAACGACGGCTACAGTTACACCTACACCGTGCAGCATGCCTCTAACGACACCGTCCACACCACCAGCGACTGGGAACTCAACTTCCCTTTCAAGAAGAACAAAAGAAAACGTTACCACTGGACCATGGAGACCAAGGGCCTCTACTTTGGCGGTGGACTCAAGACTTCCTGCGACCTCGTCAACAACAGTTTTAACTGGGGTATTCTTGACATTGCCAGCATCAATTACGATACCTGGCACGGACAGCACTTCTCGCTGGGTGTGGGCTACGACAATAAGCGTTTCTCACTCAAGCGGCCCAACTGCTTTGTCATGGACGAGGCCACCGGCATTGTGGGTACCACCACCTATCCAGATGACGTGAAAGACCGCTCGTCGGTGCTTAGCATCAGGGCCATCCAATTCCCGCTCCTGTTCCAACAAGACCTGGGCAAGGATTTCCACATCGTGTTGGGTGCCAGCATGAATTGGAACGTGTATGCCAAGTGCAACACCCACTACAAAGTCAACAAGACCCACTACGACGTGTCTTATCGCGGAATCAAGCAGAACAAGCTAACCTTTGATGTGATTGGTGCCCTCTCCTACAACGGCCTGGCCATCTATGGCCGTTACTCCCCCAGCAACATGTTCAAGAAAGGCTACGGCCCCGAAATCAAGAACACCTGGACCCTAGGCGTCGCCATCGCCCTGTAAACGAGGGAGGGAACGGACATTACGGAAAAGACGGAGAGCCTCAATAACCAGGCTCTCCCTTTTTTATCCTTTTATCCTTAACCCCACGCTAAGACGCTAAGACGCAAAGTACTTAGAATTTCAAGACAAGAAAAACAAGATAGTGATTTAGAATAACATAAAATCAAATTGTCTTTCTGGTCTTCAAATCATTAAAACTTAGCGCCTTAGCATGAGGCCAATGGTACGCAGATGCAAAAAAGAGTTGTATTTGTTGTTTAACCCGTTATTTGTTTAAGTTGTTTGAAAAACTTAGCGTCTTGGCGCCTTAGCGTGAGGCCCAAGAGCGCGGAAGCCAATTAGTTAAATTCGTTAAATTCGCCGACCTAAAAACTTAGCGGCTTAGCGGCTTCGCGTGAGGATTGTGGTGTGGGCTAGATATCTTCGTTGCTCTTGTGTTTTTGTTTGCGGGTGTAGGTTTTCTTGGAGCGGTGGACGCGGTTGGTCGAGTGGAAGCCGGGGCCTAACACTTCCTGCTGGCCCTCGCGGTTGCCACGACGCATGGCCTTGATGACATCATCGAGGCGCGATTTCTGTTTCTTCTTTTTCATGATACCAATAGATAAGCAAATATCGTGCCAAGCGTACGAGCCAAAGGCTCGCAATACCTCGACTGACTGCAGCATCGTTGCTATACACGTTACCGCATCGATGGCTGCTGCAATTAAAAAACCAGGGCGGATGCCGTGGTGGCGCCCGCCCTGGTTTAGTGAGTTGTCGTCAAGGATTTACCCTTCGAGTTCCTTCTTGATGCGCTCGGTGAGCATGGGAACGATCTTGTGGAGGTCGCCCACGATGCCCAGGTCGGCAACGCTGAAGATGGGAGCAAACTTGTCCTTGTTGATGGCGATGATGTAATCGCTCTCTTCCATACCGGCAAGGTGCTGGATGGCACCGCTGATACCGCAAGCCATGTAGAGGTTGGGACGAACGGTCTTACCGGTCTGACCCACCTGAACATCGTGAGGCATCACGCCGTTATCGACCATGGCACGTGACGAAGCCACCTGGCCGCCGAGGACGTCGGCGAGGGCCTGCAGCTTGTCGAAGCCTTCCTTGTCATGCACGCCGCGACCACCGCTGACGAGGATCTTGGCCTCGGCGATGTCGGCAACCTGCTTGTCGGCCTTGATGGTCTTGACGAGTTTTACCTTGAACTTGCTGGCGTCGAACTTGGGGGCGAACTCGGTCACGATACCCTCGCGGCCGGGCTGGCGCTGGATCTTCTGCATCACACCGGGACGGACGGTCGACATCTGCGGACGGTTGTTCGGGCAGATGATGGTAGCCATCAGGTTGCCGCCAAAGGCGGGACGGGTCATGCGGAATTCGGGTTCACCATCCTTATCGGGCTCGATGTCGAGCTTGGTGCAGTCGGCAGTAAGACCGGTCTTGAGACGCGAAGCAATGCGCGGAGCCAGGTCACGGCCGATGGTGGTAGCGCCATAGAGCACGATGCTGGGCTTGCGGTCAATGATGATTTGACCTACAGCCTGTGAATACTGTTCGCTGAGGAAGTCTTTCAACTCGGGAGCATCAACAACGATAACCTCGTCGGCACCAAACTCGATAAGCATCTGAGCCTGGTCCTTGATGCCCTCACCCAGCAACATGGCAACCACCTTCTCACCGAGGGCGTCGGCCAGGTCGCGGGCCTTACCTAAAAGTTCGAGTGCAACGGACTGGATGACACCTTCGCGCTGCTCAGCAAAAACGAATACGTTCTTATAATCTTTCTTGTCCATAATGCTTTCTTTAGTTCTTAGTTCTTAGTCTTTAGTTTTTAGTAATCATACTAACAACTTACAACTAAAAACTAACAACTCTTTTAGATAATGTGTTTAACTTTCAGTTGATTAACAATCAGCTCTACAGCCTCCTCGGGGGTTACCTCGTGAACCTCGCCCGGAGCCTTCATGGCCTTGGGGAAGGACTTGAACACCTTGGTGGGCGAGCCGGCAAGACCCAGCTTGCCTTCCTCGACGTCGATCTTGTCGGCACTCCAGACCTCGACTTCCTTGTCATAGGCCTCCATGATGCCGCTCACGCTCATGTAGCGGGCATCGAATGCCGAAGCAAGCACGGTCAGCAGGCATTTGCCCTCAACCTCAAGAACCTGGACGCCGTCCTCGTTCTCCTTGTCCACCTGCAGGTTACCGTTCTCAAGCAGCTTGGCATCGGCAACGTAGGTGATCTGCGGCAGGTCGAGGTGCTCTGCGAGCTCGGGACCCACCTGGGCGGTATCACCGTCGATAGCCTGGCGGCCAGCGATGATGAGGTCATAGTCCAGCACACGGCACAGGCCCGACAGGGCGTAGGATGTGGCCAGCGTGTCGGCACCGGCAAACTTGCGGTCACTCAGCAGGATAGCACGGTCGGCACCCATGGCGAGCGCCTCGCGCAGCATGACGTCGGCTTGGGGCGGTCCCATCGAGATGACGGTGACATGGGCACCAAACTGGTCTTTGAGTCTCAAAGCCAGCTCAAGGCCACCCTTGTCGTCGGGGTTCATGATGCTGGGAACGCCTTCACGAATCAAAGTACCCTTCACGGGGTCAATCTTGACAACAGTGGTATCGGGAACTTGTTTTACACAAACTATAATATTCATAATTAGTTCTTAGTTTTTAGTTTTTAGTTCTTAGTTGTAAGTATGGTTTGTATCGCCTGAAAGAGGTAATATTA